>Ga0210040_10011137_pt1 | contig 10220 bp, 4 predicted proteins | sample CryGeyCG12114_NA_FD_185462 | JGI IMG/M metagenome (GOLD analysis project Ga0210040, IMG submission 185462) | Groundwater microbial communities from aquifer - Crystal Geyser CG19_WC_8/21/14_NA (SPAdes) (version 2) | ecosystem: Environmental > Aquatic > Deep subsurface > Groundwater | place: USA...
CTTTACATCGAAGAGCATCTGACGGAGGTTGGCGAGGTCGGGAGGATTCGAAAAGAGACTATAGCCCGTATTCAGCTCCTCGGTGTAGGAGCCTTCATGGTCTTGTCCTTTTTCTTGCTTGGCATGGAGACCCGGGGAGCTGGCGTGTCTCTCGCCATCTTGATTGATGTCGCTGATGTCGTCGCTATGCTCGTCGAGTCTGCTCTCCTCCAAATCCTGCGCAGCTTCTTTCTGGTTGGGAGTTTGAAGCAGAGACGTCATGCTGTCTGAAGGCAATCGATATCCCAGGTGATCACCTTCGGCCAGTCGCGCGGCTAGCTGTTGGGAAAGCGTCGGGCGTCCTTCTCAGGTTGTGATCACGCGTCTGGCTGTGGATGGTGACTCGAAGTTCTCGAATGTTTGAGCATTGAATGGACTTAAGCAGCTCTCACAGCTTTCACCTGTTGCCTGTGAGGAGTCGCGATCTAGGGATGCAGATGGATGCACGTCAGTATCGGGCAGGTAAGCGCAGGCATAAAGAGTGGTCAAGGCAAGTGCGTGTTAGCGCGAGTGCAAGTCGATCGACACATGAAACTGGGGTCTCTTTTCAAAGCGTCGATTTTGATCCACCAAGTCCTTCTAGTTAGACGCTTATGCAAGGGCACGAGAATACGGCACGCTATACGTAGCTTAAATAAGATGGCGTCAATCTGACGTGTCCCGCGGAGCAATGCAATGCACAGAAGCTTAGGATATTGCAAGGCTAACCCTTCAGATGCTACATCATGTCATCCCTGTGCTACAGACTTTCGTTGCTTGCTGTTACACTTGTGCCCAGTTTGCAACCTAGCAAAGCGGGTAGTAGGGGGGTATCATTTCCTGATCTGACAGGATCCTCACTTTACCAAACCTTGACGATATGTCAAGGCAAGCGGCCGGGGAAGACAGGCATTCTTTGCATCGAAACTTCGCACTAAGTCTTCCAGTCGAGAACTCAGGGTGCACTTCCACATATTGTTCCCACAGCCAATCACGACTGCCTGCAGGAGGCCATATCTGCTTTTGCTTCATTCTGAGCTTCACCGTCTGCTAGTATATCGTGTGCGACTTGGCGTGCGGCTTCTCGACCGACTCCGGCTTTTGCTGTAGCTGCTATATGAGCTGTAGCTAGGACTCCTTCTGCGCCGCCGTGGTGGACTCCGAGCTGGTAATGCCCTACGTCGTGGTGGAGTACGCGATGGTGACCGTGAGTCCGAGTATGAGCGCTCTCTACGACGTGGTGGTGGTGGTGGTGACGGTGACTGGCTGTGACCTCTCCCATTCTTCCTTGGGTCGTCCCAGTCCATCCGTCTGCCACCATAACCTCCTCGTCGTGGCGGTGGACTCCTCCGATGAGCCGACGGAGGTCCTCGAGGAGGCCCGCCGTACCTCGAGGGAGGGTAGGGTGGCCGACTGCTTTTGATGGGAGGAGGTGACCTAGAGAATGCTCGCCGTGGCAGGACTATGCTGACAGTGATGACAACACCGTCAAGTTGAGCTTCATGCATATGGGCTATTGCTGATTCTGAACCTGCCGCATTATCATACACAATGTACGCTGTTCCACGATTGGTCATGAACTGGCGATTCATCGGCAGGTCGATGGACTGGATGCGACCATACGAACCGAAGATCTCTTGTAAGTGTGCTTCAGTGACATTCTTCGTCAACTTTTCTACCACGACCTTGGAGCTCTGAGGTCGTCCGCCACGACTTGGACTTTTACTGTAGCTTCTTTCCCTGTACGATCTTCTGCCGTCACGACTGGGGCTGCGAGATCTCGTACGACTTCTGTCTCTATCTCCTCCATTTCTGTGGTCCCTTGGTTCAGGTGTTCGAGATCGTGATGCTGAAGGAGACCGTTCTAGAGCTGCACGCGACCTAGACCTTGACATCGACCGTCGTGGAGACCTCGATTGATTTTGCGCAGGTGACGAGGCTCTCCTGGCTACTGGTGGTGTATGCGACCGACTGCGCGATCGACCTCGAGAGGAAGATCTAGGAGAGACCATGGTGTAGCGACGTCTAACCCTGTCAAGATTGCTTTGTATGATATGCTACTACAAGACAGTAGAACAGCGCAATCGATCCTCAACCTGCGGTTGTTGGAAGTCTACCAGGCTCGGCAGTAGTTGTGGAATGTACTGTATGCGATTGCTACATCTGCTTGCAGCATCAGCGACAAAGGGCGCTGCACTGCTGCCTGACTGCCTCGTTCATGCCAGGCATCATATGTTTGTCTTGTTTGTCTGGTTTACAAACTACCGATATGATGCTGCAGCAGATCTTCTCGCCGAGACGTGGGAATCATCCCGACAATTCCGAAGAGGCTCTCCGCGTAGATAGTAGCGAGCACATCGGATTGGTGGGGTGTCTGCCGATGCTCTTCAACAATTCCCCAAATCATCCCCCAGCTCTGAGCTCACTCCTCAACCGATTGACGTAGGTAGAGCAAAGGCCGAGCGCAGGAATTAAATTTGCAAGATATGTGCCCTCGTAAAGTTGAATGTTCACTTCTGTTCATCCGCAACCCGCAGGACCAGGACCAAGGCCTTCCTAGACGGTAGCTTGCGCCTTAGTCTTTCACACTCGCACGAGGAACTCCACGAAAAGATGTCAATCTTAACCTATCGCAAGCCACAATCCTTCGGAAGAAGAGAAAACTCATCATCGACATTCTCCGCCGACAATGTCAGGGCAGCCGCAAGCCGTATCGAGACTGTTTTTTTCGAGGACCTACCCGAATGCTTCCAGGACAACCCCTATATACGCTCGGGTTACCGCAAGATCGACCATTCGACAGTATCGTGCCTCCATTCTTGCACGACTTTACACAACGAGACCTTGAACATATATACACATCTGGTACCGGCACTCTTTCTTGCCGTGTTTTCAATCTTCGTACAGACGAAGATCACGCAACATTTCCCGGAGGCTACCACAATGGACCGTATCGTCATAGGTGCGAACGTGCTGGCTGCAATTGTGACATTCGGGCTCTCTGCCTCCTACCATACCTTGATGAGTCACTCTCCTGACGTATCCCTTCTGTGGCTACGTATCGACTACACGGGTATCTTAGTCTTAATTGTTGGCAGTTTCTTTTCTGGTATCTATGTTGGCTTCTACTGCCTACCTACGCCAAGGACGATATACTGGACAATGATTGTGATTCTGAGTCTGGCAACCGCAACGCTGGTACTCCATCCCAAGCTACAGACCCAAAAGTATAGGTCAGTCAAGACGTATGCTTTCGTAGCGACTGCTTTGACGGGATTCGCACCTCTCGGGCATGGTGTGTACCTCTATGGCTGGCAGGAAATGTGGGTTCGCTCAGGTATGCCATACTATTTCTTGGAGGGCATCATCTATGGCGCTGGAGCATTCTTCTTCGTTACACGCGTACCTGAATCCATCTGGCCTGGGTCATTCGATATTTGGTTGTCGTCCCACCAGATCTTCCACTTGCTGGTCGTGGTAGCGGCAGCAACACACATGTGGGGCGTGTGGCAGGCTTTTGCTTGGAACTACGAACACTCGAGGACATGCGCTGTCTCATATTAGTCCCAATAGATCAATGAAGTGATAAAGTGAGCTAGCATTTCGTGTGCTTCGTCCTTGTAGTGGGATTCTGTACGGCAGAGACTAGTATCGAAAGTGCTGGGCTGCCATTGTTGCATCACAAGATCACCGTAACAAAAACACGCTAGTGCGGCGTTCAAGTTCTCGACGCGTCTATCTCACTGCACTTCCCAGTGCCAGTGCTGAATTCAATGATCACCAATCAACCATCATGCGAATCTCATGGCTCGACCAAATGGAATCTCGCATCGTCGAGACCTCCAGCCACCAACATCTTCAATGCTCGCTACACATGTCATGAATGGAGCTGCCCGGCCGAACTTAAGTCGTGCTGATTTTGCATGTTTGCTTCAAGAATCACTGGGCACTGATGATGAAGGGCACTCTAACATTGGCAAAGATGTGGCCGTGAATTTCAAGCTTATCTCTGTGATCGTTCAGATAGGCATCGAGCCTCTGATATCCGTACAAGGCAATGACCCCTTCCAGAAGCAGATTGATCAAGGTAGGAATGCATCAGAGCTGAAGTGCAGCCTAGATGTCGTCATCCTGGTGTTACAACAGACTCCAAAGATCATATTCCATGATGCAAGTCCAGCAAGTGCTGAGCAGCGCGGTATCCTACCAGTCTATGCTTGGCTCCTGACGATCGTGTTATCAACCGTGGTTCGATCCCGCGATGTCGAGATTCGCGATCGGTGTGGAGGCATCTTACATGCTTGTCTCAACGTCGATAAAAACTGCTCCCATGGCAGCTATGTGACGGACCTCTTTCGAGAAGTCGTAGGTGGTATGTTACTGCTTGTTCTCATCGAACGCCGCTAATTTCCCAAGCGCTCTCCAAGGATATCTCCTCTAAGTCGGATTCACCATCTACTCATGATCTTTCGAACGGTGTTGACCATGCCACCAAAGCCGCATGCAATTCAGAGTACTGCGAGAATATTGTGAGACGGGCCACACTCCGCCAACCCGCGGACCACATCGAAGCCGCGTCATTCACGGTGCAAGCATTATTGCTTGAATCACTTCCACGGGCCGTGATCATACAGCTGAAGAAGCATTTGAAGCTGCTTGAAAATGCTGCCGAACAGATACAATTCTCCGAGTCGAGTGAACATCAACTTGAGGTACGCCCATAGCATCCAGATTACCTGAAAGCCGGACTGATCTGAATAGGCACTGAAATCCAGGATTGCGGGTCTTACCCTGACATCGGTACCAAGTGCTGGCTTGGTGGACATGCAGGACCACAACGAGTTCCCTGACAGTGATAGATCTCGAAAGCGAGCACGATTGAGCATCGATCATGACGAACCAGAAGCTATGGTTGATGTAGTGACAGCTGTTACACATATGCTGACAGAGAAGCTTACGGGCAAAGCAGTAACTGACCTTGATAGTCTGACCAAAACTTCCTCGTCACGCTTCCGACGGAGCACAGAACAGGACCAATGCGCTGCCATCACCGCGCTTGGTAGCGCAGCTTGTCAGCTCGCTTCTCCCTCGTTCTCAACCGACTGTGAGCTATGCGACAATAATAACGCCATGCACGATCAGAAGAACTCAGACAAGATACAGCGGCTTCTGGACACCCTGGAAACATTGCAACCACATATTGAACGAGGGGAATCCGTCCTCCTAGCAGCATTGGAAGCTTACCGCAGGATTCTGAACCATGTACAATCAGCCTCGCGTCTGTCCCTCACGAACGGTGTAGCTGGCAAAACTACTTTAAGATCACTCAGCTCTATGGCTCGCGATACACGACTGAAAGCTGCGAGGCTTTTGCAGTCGTTTGTTCGTGACCTACCTTCTGATCAATCCTCAACGAGCAAAAGCAACCGCATCAGTGCTCTGGAGTATCTTCAGTCTCTATGGCAAAAAGGCGGTTTGCGTTCGCAAGAATCGGTCATCCTCGGTCTGACAAGCATTGCAGAAGTCGCAGGCGATGATGAGCTCAACATCATCTTGCTGCGACTCATTGAGTACCTCGGACACCCCAACCCTTACATCTCTGCTTTGGTGGCCTCCGAACTTCACCAATTAACGCGAATCTTGCAGACAAATATGCAAGGTCTGTTACGGCCTTTTTGGAGGACCATCAGTGTGGTGATTGTCAAGCACCTGGCTTCGCGACCTATCATTGCTCAGCAGCTCTGCGACTTGTGCGGTATGCAGGTGACTGGCCTGCTTCAAATGATTGAAGAGGACTCTCTGCCATATCTGGTACTACAAGGTCAGAAAGATCTCATCCAGAGGATTGCTTCCTCAAACAGCTCACCCATGAATGCATTCGAGGTCTGCGTGAGAGCAAACAACCTGCCGAAGATACTTGCAACACTTCTTGCGCAAGGTTATTCGGACCCTGAAGACACGATTATACGGGTGCTGATGGGGATTTCAAGTGACTTCAAAGAGCACGATCTCAGCGGTTGGCTTAGCTTCGACCTCAGCAGCGTAGCCTGCGAATTGCTCAAGGCTATCAAGGATGCCGGTCATAGCAAGGAATCAAGGGTCCTGCAAGGCTTGCAACTACTAGCCCAACTTGCATACCGGAAGCCGGCCAGCGGAAGCGGGGCACGTCGAAGCGATCTTATACCCACCTTCTTGGAGACCAACTCCTTCCAGATCGTCACAATCTTTACAAGCAAGTTCGACGACCTTAAAGCGAGAGAGCTGAATGTAGAGCGTCGCAGGTGTCTGTTTGCGCTCGCACAGGTCGTGAAGCTTGGGAAAATCCGTGTTAATATGGTTATTCCACAAATTTGTGCATGCTTACGCTCAGCCATGTCTGACGTTGAATTACGTGATGCCGCGTGTCTGGCATGGTCAACAATCGTTTCCTCTCTAGGTGAAGACGAACTGGTCGATCTGCTTGAGCAGACATTCGCAATCGTGGTACAGTACTGGGCAAGCCTGAGCAGCGAAACTCAACAGGCAGTGCACAGCACCTTCTCACAGCTCCTCGTAAAGCAACAGACAGCACTTCGGGAGCGAATCGAACTCCTTCCGTCCCTCAAGAGCATCCCGCAGCTGGTCGACATTGAGGAAGAGCTGGCCGTTTTAAGGCAGCAAAAAGATGAGCTCAATCTGCTCACGAATTACGTTGCGCGACTGAAAGACGCGACGTTAGTCGTTGTACAGCTTGCTATGAAAGAGCTGGTTGAAACCCTACGGGACAAGAATGACTTTGTGCAAAGATCGGTGACACGTGAGCAGCCAGATCCTGTCATGGCTGAGCTCATACGTGCCATTTTGGATTGCGCTGTGAAGTTCAGCAGGGATGAGCAGATCGTTCTTCATGCTTCACAGTGTTTGGGAGCGATTGGGAAGGTGGACTCGACTAGAATCGACTCTAGTCGCGAAAAGGCATCAATGGTAGTACTCTCAAACTTTGCCATAGCAGCAGAGACCACCGCGTTTCTTCTATTCTTTATGGATAACGTGGTGATCAAAGAGTACGTGTCCGCCTCGAGCCTAAGGGCGAAGACGTTCTTGGGTTGGGCTTTGCAAGAGCTACTCGGGGTCAGTGGCATGACACCAGAGGTTGGCTCGCGGACGCGAGTGGGTGGTTTCAGTGGCAAGGACCGTCAATGGCTTGAGCTTCCCGAAGAGACGCGGCTTGTTTTGACGCCCTTCCTGGCGTCGAGATTATGCGCACCCAGACGCAAGCTGGGGGATCCCTGCACATACCCGATCTATCGATTGGGTCTTAGCTTCGAGCAGTGGTTGACCAAGTTGGTGTTAGATCTTCTAAGCAAAGGGCCTAGCCAAAACGTGGAGCTCGTATTTGGGATCTTCTGGAGAATGATTGACTTCAGTCCGGGCACTGCGATATCGTCCTTCCTATTGCCGTACGCAGCACTTAATCTACTGCTCAGTGGGACAGCGGAGGAACAGCAAGACCTCCGTGAGGAAACGCTATGCATCCTCCAGCACCCATATCTCAATCTCGAAAGCTCGACACAAGAGACCATTCGGCAATGCAGCCAGGCCATCTTCGACATGATTGACTATCTGTCGAAATGGCTTCAAGACAAAAGAAGGTGGTTTTCCAATGCCCAAGCCCGCGCAGAACGTGGCTTGCGGGATCCTGCTTTGGACACTGCTACGCCACAGATCGAAGCTGTCGAGGCCTTACTTCGATCGATCCCACCTGAAATTATCACGCAAAGATCAATCGAGTGCAGATCCTATGCTAGAGCATTGCTTCACTGGGATGAATATATTCACAACAAGAAGGACCCTACGGACAATGACTACCGAAGACTCCAGGACATCTATGCGCAGATAGACGAGCCGGATGGCATTGAAGGCATCTCGTCCTGCATGCGTGTTCTGAACTCGGAGTCCCAGATTCTGGAACACCGCAAAGCCGGACGCTGGCAAGCTGTGCAGAACTGGTACGAGATGCAGATGACTGTACACCCAAACGACGTCGATGTTCAGGTCAACCTTCTGCATGCGTTGAAAGAATCGGGCCAGCACGACGTTCTCTTGCATCACTTCGGTGGCATTACCGAAAGGGGTACAGATATTGATCAGAGGCTGTTGCCGTTCGCCACCGAGGCAGCATGGGCAACGGCGCAGTTTGATGCGCTGTCTCGGTTCGTGGATGACGCAGAGACCGAAAACTTCAATCTTTGTATAGGCTCGAATCTGCTCAAGCTGCACTCAGGGGTCGACCTGGAAGAGCTGTGGTTGACATCAGCGAAGGAATTGTCATACAATTCGACGACTTCAATCTCTGCCAGCACCGACATGCTTTTGAAGATGCATGTGACAGAGGATCTTCGGCTAATGACGAGCTCAACTTTGGACAAGAAGGGTGCATTACTTGATGTCCTCGAGAGACGTCTAGCTATTTTAGGTACAGACGTGGTCGCGAAACACTATGTACTAAATGTGCAACGAGCAGTAATGCATCTACGCAAGGATGTTTTCAATAACAACGACATTGCAGCCTCGTGGCTCACGACTGCGAAGCTAGCCAGGAAGGCACGAGTTCTGAACCAAGCATTGGACGCAGTATTGCGGGCTGCAACTGTGGGTGATCAATCGGTCGCCATCGAGCAAGCGAAATTGATGTGGCTTGAGGGCCGTCATCGTAAGGCGATTAAGACACTTGAAAGTGCTATTAACTCCGGCGCCTTCAAAGGGCATACTTACATTGCTGAGAAGGATTCAATGCTTTCGCGTTCGGACAATCAGGAGCAGAACAACTTGATTGCCAAAGCTTACGTTTTGCTGGGCAAGTGGCTCGACCGAGCTGGGCAGACACAGTCGGAGGTCATCATCAAGACATTTCGCACGTCCACGAGACAGAACCTCACCTGGGAAAGTGGCTGGTATCATTTGGGTCGACACTATAGTCGCATCCTCGAATCTGAAAGACAAAAGCCGCCAGGCAAGGAGAGTCAGTCGTTCTTGGCTGGTGAAGCAGCGAAGACAGTGATCGACAACTTCTTGAGAGCACTGGCGTGTGGCAATAAGTATCTATTCCAGACACTACCCAAAATGCTGACGTTATGGTTTGAGCTCGTGTCCAACCCTGATCTGGAGCAGGATTCGAGGAGAGGCAACAGCAAGTTCCATGAGCACTTGGCTGCGCAGCGGAAAAAGGTCATTACAGAAACCAATGCTTCCGTCAGGAAGTATGTCGAGCGACTACAACCAGTGGCGCTTTACACTATTCTTCCCCAGCTTGTGGCCCGGATCACTCATACAAACCCCCAAGTACACGAGATTTTGCAAGGCATGATTGCGAGGGTCATTCAGAGCTTCCCTCAGCAGGCACTGTGGACACTGATGGCAGTCACCAAATCGGTTGACAAGACGCGTGCTCAGCGTGGCCTTGCAGTCATAGTAAAGGTCATTGAACTGCAAAAGAAGTACAACAAGGGTATGTCGCCAACCGAACTTCGCACGACGATTATGGCCGCTCAGCGCCTCACTGACGAGCTTTTGCGAGTTGCGGATTACCACATTGAAGGCAAGATACCCAAAATTAGCTTGGCCAGAGATCTAGGCTTCAACCATAAGATCGCTCCCTCGAAATTGGTTGTGCCCGCGGAGACCTGCCTCATCCCTAACATACCGACGAGTAATGATTCGTCAACCATGAAGACGTTTCAAGCTTTCTCAAAAGACCCCGTCACGATCACAGCATTTCTTGACGAAGCGTTAGTGCTAGCTTCACTGCAGAAGCCACGGAAGATGAGCATCCGAGGCTCTGATGGCCACGTCTATGCTATCCTCGCTAAGCCAAAGGATGACTTACGGAAAGATCAACGACTGATGGAGTTCGACACCATGATAAACAGGTTCCTCAAGCGCGACATCGAAGCTGCCAAGCGACGCATGTACATACGGACCTATGCTGTCATCCCTCTCAATGAAGAATGCGGTGTTATCGAGTGGGTCAATAGCTTAAAGACCATGAGAGACGTACTGCTCAAGCTCTACCGTGAGAGGAGCGTTGTTATTGACTATGGCGTGCTCAGACACACCCTCGATGATATTTGCGGCCGCTCGTCAGACAAGGCAAAGGATTTCACTGAGCGTATTGTACCACTCTTCCCACCAGTCCTCCGCTACTGGTTTGTCGAGACCTTTCC
>Ga0210040_10011138_pt1 | contig 10219 bp, 11 predicted proteins | sample CryGeyCG12114_NA_FD_185462 | JGI IMG/M metagenome (GOLD analysis project Ga0210040, IMG submission 185462) | Groundwater microbial communities from aquifer - Crystal Geyser CG19_WC_8/21/14_NA (SPAdes) (version 2) | ecosystem: Environmental > Aquatic > Deep subsurface > Groundwater | place: USA...
CAGCCGCGCGATCATGGCCGCGCCGCGCTGCGGCAGGTCCGAGGGAGCGGCCCCGCGCAGGAACCGGTCGTGCAGGAAGCCGAGCTCGACGGCCTGCTGCTGGTAGGCGCGCAGCACCCGCTCGGCGGTGGGACCGCCGCGGACCCGGGCGTAGCTGCGGCTCGCGCGCCGCGCCGGCAGCCGCACCAACCAGGGCACCTCGGCGGGGTCGAGCAGACCCCGGCCCGCCGCGTCGGACAGGCTCCGAGCGAGCATCCGGCCCTCACGCTGCCGGGCCCAGATCGCGAACCCGGCCACCAGCAGGAAGGCCGGCACCATCGCGAACAGGTAGGTCAGCACGAACGTCTCACCGCTCCCCACGGAGGCGGACGCGTTCCAGCTGCCATGGGCGATCACGGCCACGACGTACCCCAGGAGCGGCGCGAGGAACCTGAGCCACCGTCGACGGGTCACCACCGCGATGCCCACGCCGATGCCGGTGAAGGAGGTGAACAGCGGGTGCGCGAAGGGACTGAACACCCCGCGCACCACGAAGAGCGCGGTCGCCGAGCCGAGGCCACCGGGGCCCCGGCCGTTCCCGCCGGCGTAGGCGCTGCCGAGGTAGAGGATGTTCTCGGTGAACGCGAAGCCGACCCCGACGAGACCGGCGTAGACCAGGCCGTCGAGCACCCCGTCGATGACGCGCCGGCGGGAGACGAGCAGCAGCACGATGAACAGTCCCTTGGCGGCCTCCTCGGTGACCGGCGCCACGATCGTGCCGGTCAGCGTGTCGGGGGTGCGCAGCACGAACTGGTCCAGCGTCTGCAGCACCAGGGCCGCGGCGGTGGCCACCAGCGCTCCCCAGCCGAACGCCGTGAGCAGCAACCGGAGGGGCTCGGGCTCGTAGCGGTCCAGCCAGAGGTACGCCGCGATCACCGGACCCACCGGCAGCGCCGCCAGCAGCACCCCGACCACGAGGGCGGCGGGGGCGTTGGAGAGCACCAGGACCAGCGCCATCACCGCGGCGCCGACGAGCATCGCGAGGGCGATCAGGACCGTGAACACGACGTTGCCCCGACGACGCGTGCCGCGGAGCAGCTCGGGCGGTGCCGAGGCGGGAGGTGCCCACGGGCCCGCCGGGGGTGGCCGGCCGCTCGCCGTACAGTGGGCGGGTGAGCGATCCGAGCGCCCGTTCCGACCGGCCGAGCACCCCGCAGAGCACCCAGCCGATGACCCAGCCGATGACCCAGCCGATGACCCAGCCGATGACGGAGTCCCACGACCAGCCCGTCCCCGAGGCGTACGCCGCCTTCATGCGGCAGGGCTGGGGGGACCGCGAGCTAGCCCTGCCCCGGCACCCCGTCGCGGACCTCGCAGCGGCGCGACGTGCCCGGCTCGCCGAGGCCTTCGCCGGCGAGCGGCTGGTGCTCCCGGCCGGCTCCTTCAAGGTGCGCGCCAACGACACCGACTTCCGCTTCAGGGCCGACACCGCGCACGTGCACCTGTCCGGCAACCAGACCAGCGACGCCGTGCTCGTCGTCGAGGGCGGTGAGGCGGTGCTCTACGCCCGCCCCCGGTCCTCCCGTGACACCGACGAGTTCTTCCGCGACCGCCGCTACGGCGAGCTGTGGGCCGGCCGGCGCCCGTCGCTGGCCGAGCTGTCGGGCTCCCTCGGCCTGGAGGTGCGCCACCTCGCCGAGCTCGAGGAGCGGCTGGAGCAGCCCGCCAAGACCCGCGTGGTCCGCGGCGTCGACGCGTTCGTGGACGCACACGCCGGGTCCGACCCGGCCCGCGACCAGGACCTGGCCCGGGTGCTGTCGCAGCTGCGGCTGGTCAAGGACGACTGGGAGCTCGACCAGCTCCAGGAGGCCTGTGACATCACCGCGCTCGGGTTCGCCGACGGCGTGCGGGAGTGGGAGGGCGTGCTCGAGCACGGCGAGCGGTGGCTCGAGGGCACGTTCTTCCGCCGGGCCCGGGCGATGGGCAACGACCTCGGCTACGACTCCATCGTCGCCGGCGGCGCGCACGCCACGACCCTGCACTGGACCGACAACACCGGGCCGGTGATCCCCGGTCAGCTGCTGCTGCTCGACATGGGGGTGGAGGGCCGCAACCTCTACACCGCCGACATCACGCGCACGCTCCCCGTCGACGGCACGTTCACGCCGCTGCAGCGGGAGCTCTACGGGCTGGTGCTGGCTGCGCAGCAGGCCGGCATCGTCGCCGTCCGCCCGGGAGCGTCGTTCCAGGACCCGCACGACGCCGCGATGCGGGTGCTGGCGTTCGGCCTGGAGGACATGGGTCTGCTGCCGGTGCCCGCCGAGCAGTCCCTGGAGCCGGGCAGCAAGGTGCACGCCCGGTGGACGCTGCACTCGGTGAGCCACATGCTCGGGCTCGACGTGCACGACTGCGCGGCCGCGGCGCCCGAGCAGTACAAGGAGGGCACGCTGCGACCCGGCATGGTGCTCACCGTCGAGCCGGGGCTGTACTTCCAGGAGGACGACCTGCTGGTGCCCGCCGAGCTGCGCGGCACCGGCATCCGCATCGAGGACGACCTGGTGGTCACCGAGGACGGGTCGCGCAACCTCTCGGAGGCGCTGCCCCGCGACCCCGACGCCGTCGAGGCGTGGATGGCCGAGCTCCAGGGCTGAGGACGTCGCTGCCGGCGACGCCGCGGCGTCGCCGGCAGCGACGAGCTGGGGCTGTCAGGGCGCTGCTCGCGCTGCGGGATACTGGGTCAGCCCGGGAGGCACCTGAGAGGGTGTCGCCCTGCCCTCGTAGCTCAGCTGGACAGAGCTTCGGACTTCTAATCCGGTGGTCGCAGGTTCGAGTCCTGCCGGGGGCGCTGCCGTCCCGGTCCAGCGCAGATCAGGCCGACGAGCGGTGGCCGGCGGCTCGGTAGGATCGTCCCGGGTCGAGCAACGGCCCGACGGCCTGTGGCGACTGCCACCAGACCGAGGTGGCTGGGCCCGCATGACGGCAGAGCATGACGACCGGACGGTGGTCGCCCCCACGGCCGGGTCGGAGTCGACGGGATCCGAGGTGGAGCACCTGCGCGCGGCCCTGACCCACCGCACCGACATCGGCATCGCCATGGGCGTGGTGATGACCCGTCTGGGCATGGACCAGAACTCGGCCTTCGGCTACCTGCGGCGGGTCTCGTCCGTGCAGAACCGCAAGCTGCACCTGATCGCGGCCGAGATCGCCGCGACGCGGGAGCTGCCGCAGGTCTGAGGAGGCCGCCACGCGTCCTCCCCGGCCCGCCTCCTCCGCCGGCCCGCCGCCTGGTCGGGTCCGCGCGGGGCTACGGCGCGGCGGGGGTGTCGGTGCTGCCGGTGGTGTCCGCACCCACGTAGGCGTCGATCTCGGCGACCAGCGCGGCCACGTCGGTCGCGGGCAGGAAGGCGCTGCGGGCGGCCGTGCGGGCCAGCTCGGCGAGACCGGCACGGTCGAGGTCCAGGAGGTCCGCGGCCACCTCGTACTCGTGGTTCAAGGTGGTCCCGAACATCGGTGGGTCGTCGCTGTTGATGGTGACCACGACACCGGCGTCGCGCAGGGCCCGGACCGGGTGGTCCGCGAGCCGCTCGACCGCGCGGGTGGCCACGTTGGAGGTGGGACAGACCTCGAGCGGGATGCCGTGGTGGGCCAGGTGCGCGACCAGCGCGGGGTCCCGCACCGCGGACGTGCCGTGGCCGATCCGCTCGGCCCCGAGGTCGCGCAGCGCCGACCAGACCGTCTCCGGGCCGGTGGTCTCCCCGGCGTGCGGGACGCTGTGCAGGCCGGCGGCCCGCGCGCGGGCGAAGACGTCGGCGAACTGCCGCCGGTCGACCCCGACCTCCGGCCCGCCGAGGCCGAAGCCGACCAGCGCCGCCGGTGGGTGCTCGAGGGCGAACCGGACGGTGTCCTCGGCCGCGGGCAGGCCGGACTCGCCCGGGATGTCGTAGATCCACTGCAGCCGGATCCCGTGGTCGCGCTCGGCCGCCACCCGCCCGTCCTCCACCGCCTCGACGTACGCCTCGATCGGGATGCCGGTCGCCACCGACGTCCAGGGCGTCAGGGTCAGCTCGGCGTAGCGGACCTGCTGGACCGCCAGGTCCGCGGCCACCTCGTAGGTGAGCAGCCGCAGGTCCTCGGGCTCGCGCAGCAGGTCGACGACGGCGAGGTAGACCTCGATGAAGTGCGCGAAGTCGCGGAAGGTGTAGAAGTCGCGCAGCGCGTCCAGGTCGCTGGGCACCGTGCCCGGGTGCCGTGCGGCGAGCTCGGCGACCGTGCGCGGCGACGCCGACCCCACGTGGTGGACGTGCAGCTCCACCTTGGGCAGTCCGGCGATGAAGTCCGCGTGCGGGTGCTGCGGCGCAGGCGTGTCGGCACTGGTCACGACTGCACGGTACGACCGGCCCTGGCGGGTGGGACTGAGTAGGGTCGGGGTGTGAACGACCGACTGGTGTGGATCGACTGCGAGATGACCGGGCTGGACCTGGCCGCCGACGCGCTCATCGAGGTGGCCGCGCTGGTCACCGACTTCGAGCTCAACGTGCTCGGCGACGGCATCGACGTGGTGGTCAAGCCCCCGCCGGAGGCCCTCGACCAGATGGACGACTTCGTGCGCGGCATGCACGTCAGCTCCGGACTGCTCGAGGAGCTCGACGGCGGGATGGCGCTGGCCGAGGCCGAGCAGCAGGTGCTCGGCTACATCCGCGAGCACTGCCCCGACGGCAGCCGCCCGCCGCTGGCCGGCAACACCGTGGCCACCGACCGGTCCTTCCTGGCCCGCGACATGACCGCGCTCGAGTCGTTCCTGCATTACCGGATCGTCGACGTGTCCTCGATCAAGGAGCTGGCCCGCCGGTGGTACCCCCGCGCCTACTTCTCCGCGCCGGCGAAGAACGGCAACCACCGGGCGCTCGCCGACATCCAGGAGAGCATCGAGGAGCTCCGCTACTACCGCGCCGCGGTGTTCGTGCCGCCGCCCGGCCCGGACTCCGAGCAGGCCAAGGCGCTGGCGGCCGAGCACGGCGGCTCCATCACCGGAGATCGTCTACACTGATCGCTGCTTCGGCTTCTCCCGGCACGCCCGCCGCGAGGAGCCGACAGTCATGGTGGGCGTAGCTCAGCTGGTAGAGCGCCGCGTTGTGGTCGCGGATGTCGCGGGTTCAAGTCCCGTCGTTCACCCCATTGCCCGGCCCCGGGCCGACGACTGTCGGCCCAGGGCCGTGGCCTGCTCAGACCGTCTCGGGATCCATGGTGACGATCGGCTGGGTGGTGGGCTGCGTGGACCCACCTTCCGGCTCGACGGTGATCGCCACCGTGGTGCCGGCGACGGGGATCGGCACCACCGTGCCGGTCGTCACGTCGTCGATGACGCCGACGCTCGTGGAGTGGCCGTTGCGCACGGCCCACAGCTGGTAGGCGCGCCCGTCGAGCTGGCGCAGACCGTGGGTGTCCACGGCCATCTGACCGTTCTGCGCCGAGGTGGCGACTCGGATCCGGCCCCACGTCGACACCGGTATCGACGCGGTCCGCGCGTCGGAGGCCTTGAACACCTGGGCGACCGACGTCGTGGCCGGCGACCGGTCCGTCGAGCCGTCCCGGTCCTGCAGCACGCCGAAGCCGGCGAACGCGATGATCGCGGCGACGGCCGCGGCGGCGAGCACCGGGACCCAGCCGCGGCGACGCGTCCGGGCGGACGCCAGCGCGGTGACGCGGGGCCGCAGCTGCGGCTGGTGGTCGGCTGCCGTCAGCACCCGTGCCCGCAGCGCGGCGGACGGCGAGGTGGCCTGGCTGGCGCCCATGAGGGAGGCGGCATCCTGCAGCTCGCGGACCTCGTCGCGGCACGCGGAGCAGTCCTGGAGGTGCTTCTCGAACTCCGCGGCCTCCTCGGCGCTCAGGGCGTCGAGTGCGTAGGCACCGGAGAGCGTGTGCAGGTCGATGCTCATCGGTGCCCCTCCAAGCAGTCCCGGAGACGGATCAGCCCGTCCCGCATGCGTGTCTTGATCGTGGGAAGCGGCTTCCCCAGCAGGGTCGCCACCTCGTTGTAGGTGTAGCCGTTGTAGTAGGCGAGCCGCACCGACTCCAGCTGCAGGTCGGTGAGGGTCTCCATGCAGGTCCGCACGGCGCTGTGCTCGTCGGCGGCGATCAGCGCGTCGGCGGGCTCGTCGTGGCTGACCTCGTCGAGGTGGCCGTGGTGGTCCTGGCGCTTCTGCGACTCGCTGCGGCGTACGGCGTCCACGGCCCGTCGGTGCGCGATCGTCATCACCCACGTCTTGGCCTTGCCCAGGTTGCTGTCGAAGCGCGCCGCGCCACGCCACACCTCCAGGAACGCCTCCTGGGTGACGTCCTCGGCCCGAGCCGGGTCCCGCACCACGCGTCGAGCCAGCCCGAAGACCGCCGGTGACAGCTCGTCGTAGAGCCGCTCGAACGCACCGGCGTCCCCGAGGGCCACCCGCCGCACGAGGGCGTCGACGTCCGCGGGGCCGGATGCCGGCACCAGCCGGAGCCCGGATTCGGACATGCGCACCTCCTCCTGAGCCGAGACGACAGCCGTCTCGAGTGTGGTTCGTGCCGGGATGCCCCGTGGATGGGTGCGTGCGGCGACACATCGGCCCAGGGCACCAGCACGGCCGTGGACCCTCCCAGGGTGCCCGACCGGGCGTCCCGCTGTCTTGGACAGTGGTCGCCCAGCCGCTGCTCGACGTCGATTTCGTGGCGCCTGCACGCGCTGTTAGAGTTCCCCTCGCTTCGCGCGCCATTAGCTCAATTGGCAGAGCAGCTGACTCTTAATCAGCGGGTTCGGGGTTCGAGTCCCTGATGGCGCACCGGTTCCCGTCCCGGCGGTGGGACACGACCCGCCTAGAGTGAAGTCTGTGAACGAGCTGGCGCTGGTCCTCGCGCTCCTGGCGGCCGCGACCTTCGCGATCTCCACCTCGGTGCAGCACCAGGCCGCCGAGGGTGCCCCTGAGTCGGGCGTGGTCGCGCTGCTGGGCTATCTGGTGCGCCGGCCGTCGTGGCTGGTCGGTCAGGTGCTCGCCACGTGTGCGTTCCTCCTGCACGCGAGCGCTCTGAACGCCGGCCCGATCGCGCTCGTGCAGCCCATCGTGGTCAGCGGGATCGTGTGGGCGGTGCCGGCGCGCGCCGCGATCGCCCGTCGGCTGCCGTCGGTGCGAGAGCTCCGCGCGGTGCTGATCACGGCCACGGGCCTGGCGGTGCTGCTGGTGGCCTCGGACCCCACCGACGGTGAGCACGCGGGCCTGGGCGCCGGCACGATCTGGTTCGCGGCGGTGGCGGTCGCGCTGGCCGCGCTCGCGAACAGTGCCGCCGGGCGGCTGCACGACTTCCCCGGCCGCAAGGCCTTCATGTTCGGCGTCGTCGGCGGCATCCTCTTCGGTCTCGTCGCCGGCTCGGTCAAGCTTGCGCTGCAGGAGCTCGAGGAGGGCGGGGTGTCCGGTCTGCTGACCGCCTGGCCGACGTACGCCCTGTTCGTGTTCGGCGCCGGAGGGGTGCTGACCAACCAGCGCGCCTACCGGACCGCCGGGCTGTCGTCGTCCATGCCGGCCCTCAACATCGTCAACGGGATGACGTCGCTCGCCTTCGGGTTCACCGTCTTCTCCGAGGTGCCGCGGCACTCACCGGTGTTCCTCGTGCTCGAGCTGGCCGCTCTGGTGGCCATGGCGGTGGGCCTGCGGCTGCTGGTGCAGCTCGAGGAGGAGCCGCTGGTCGAGCCGGAGCCCGCGGTCACCGACCGGAGCTGACCGGGCGTAGGCCGAGGTTCCTCTCAGCCGGGTGCGCCACGATGGCACTCCTGCCCCCACCGACCGAGACGAGGTCCCGTGCACCGTCCCCTCCGCCAGACCGTGGTCGTCGCGGCCGCCATGGCCGCCGCCGTGCCCACCCTCGCCGCGTGCGGCGGGTCCTCGGACCCCGGTACGACGAGCGCCGCGAGCAGCTCCAGCCCCACGAGTGGCTCGAGCAGCACGGGAGGGACCACCACCATCGACATCACGCTGAAGGACGGCACCGTCAGTCCCAACGGCAGCCGGGTCGAGGCCGAGCTCGGTGAGCCGATCGTGCTGCGCATCGACGCCGACAACGCCGGCGAGCTGCACGTGCACTCGACGCCGGAGCAGGAGATCGAGTTCCCGGCCGGTGCCAGCACGCGACGGCTGACCGTCGACCAACCGGGCATCGTCGACGTCGAGGACCACGCACTCGACCAGGTGGTCGTGCAGCTGCAGGTCAGCTGACCGGCTGGCTTGCCGTCGACGGCTCGGTCCCCGCCGGACGGCCCGCTCGGTTTGCCGGTGCATCCGCACGGGTACCCCTGTGAGGTCGTCCGACCAAGGGAGCAACCATGCCTGACTGGGTCATCTGGCTCATCGTCGCCATCGTCGTCATCGCGCTCATCGCTGCGTTGCTCGTCGTGGCCAGCCGCAAGAAGAAGGAGCGTGACCGCGTCCAGGCGGGCGAGCTGCGCGAGCAGGCCGCGGCGCAGGCGACCGGGGTGCAGAAGCGCCAGGCGCACGCCAAGGAGACCGAGGCGGAGGCGGCAGCGGCGCGGGCCGAGGCCGACCGCAAGCAGGCCGAGGCCGAGCGCCTCGGCGCGGAGGCCGAGGAGCGCCGACGCGTCGCGAACAGCGAGAGCAAGCAGCACGAGGAGCACCTGCGCCGGGCCGACGAGCTCGACCCGGACGTGAACACCCGCAGCAACGACTACGACGGTCCGGACACCCGGACCACGGGGACCGGCGTGGGCGGCGCTCAGCGCGACGGTGCGTCGTCCGACGGCACGCGCACCTTCACCGAGCCGGACGGCACCGAGCACCGCGGCGTGGACGGCGAGACCGCGGGCACGACGTACGACGGCACTGGTGACAGCACGGGCGACAGCAGGGGGGAGACCGGGGGGACCCGCGGTGACGTGCCCGGCCGCGGCACCACTGGCGGCTCGCACTCCGTCTGACCGGCCAGCGACAGGGCGCCCGTCAGCAGGTGACGGGCGCCCTGTCGCGGCAGCGGGGGGGGCGCGACTAGCGCGTGACCCGGCGGATCACCACGACGAAGACCATGAAGCCGACGACCGCTCCGGCCACCTTGAGGATGTTGTCGGTGCGCGGCTGACCCGAGGCGTCGACGAAGTGCGCCCTCATCGTCGCGATCTCGCGGTTCACGATGGTCTTGGGGCTGGCCCGGTGCACGAGCTCGTCGATGGTGTCGGCCAGTCGCTCGCGCGTGACCTCCATCTGGTCCTCGATCGAGGCGGCAGGCGCCTGGTCCAGCTTGGGGTCGGCCTCAGCCACGGTGTCTCCTCGGTCGGCAGCGGGGTGGACGGTGCTCCGTCGCCCGTGCAGGCTACCCGCCGCGAGGCGCGCCGGTCGTCCACGCCCCGGTGCCCAGGGGCGGCGCCCTCCCTCCTGGGTAGGTTGCAGCCATGACCGACCGCCTCTCCCCCGGTGACCCCGCCCCTGACTTCACCCTGACCAGCGACACCGGCGAGCAGGTCTCGCTGGCGGACCTGCGCGGCCGCAAGGTGATCGTGTACTTCTACCCCGCCGCCATGACGCCGGGCTGCACCACCCAGGCGACCGACTTCACCGAGTCGCTGGAGTCGCTGCACGACGCCGGCTACGAGGTGCTGGCCGTCTCCCCCGACCAGCCGGACAAGCTCGCCGCCTTCCGCGAGCGCGACCAGCTCACGGTCACGCTGCTGTCCGACCCGGATCGCGAGGTGATGACCGCCTACGCCGCCTTCGGGGAGAAGACGCTCTACGGCAAGGTCGTCCTGGGCGTCATCCGGTCCACCTTCGTCGTCGACGAGCAGGGCCGCATCGAGGTCGCGCAGTACAACGTCAAGGCCACCGGGCACGTCGCCAAGCTGCGCAGGGACCTGGGACTGGCGGAGCCGGCCTGAGCGCTAGGTGGTGAGACCGCCGCTGCGGTAGGCCCCGTCGATGGTGGCCACGAGCTGGGCGACGGCGTCCTCGTTGGGAGCGAACGGGCCAGGTGCGAAGTGCGGGCTGGCGAGCCCGCGCTGCACCGACTCGCACGCCGCCCAGTCCTGGCGGTTGGTGACGTCCCAGAAGTCCACGCCCCCGCGGGCGGCCGGCACCGTGCCGTCCGGGCCCGGAGCCACCAGCCACGAGCACTCGATCCAGGTGCGGCCGGGCGCCAGCGGCACCAGGCGATGGGTCATCACGTAGTCCGGGTGCGCCGAGATCAGCAGGTTCGGCAGGACGTGGAGGTACTC
>Ga0210040_10011139_pt1 | contig 10218 bp, 5 predicted proteins | sample CryGeyCG12114_NA_FD_185462 | JGI IMG/M metagenome (GOLD analysis project Ga0210040, IMG submission 185462) | Groundwater microbial communities from aquifer - Crystal Geyser CG19_WC_8/21/14_NA (SPAdes) (version 2) | ecosystem: Environmental > Aquatic > Deep subsurface > Groundwater | place: USA...
TCACTAAAAATATTGACATATCGAAAGCATTGAGTCTAAAATTAATCTCACAACGTGCGTAGAATTATGTGCGAGATATTTGGAACTTGCCATTGCTTTCATTCAGAACATTACGAACGTAAAACTATTATCAGAATTCACCTCACTTTATGGAGAATCATTTGCTGTGCTTTTTAGGTGGCAAGATTATTATGGTGGTTGGTAATATGCACTTGTCTTCATCTTGAGCTCGAATTGAGCCCCCTCCAAAAAATTTCAAAATATTTTGTTCGAGCATTGAAGTATTGCCAGACCTGGTAGAGAAGGAGTTTGTTTGATCACTATAGGGACCTTGGTGTGACTGGCTTCAAATATAGCACAAGCAACACTCCTGCTCTCTGTTAGAAGCTAATGCTATGAATTTTGCATTTGAGTTTGAGGCACCAGCAATGCGTATTTCTATACGCCGCATTCACCTCCTTTTCGCCCGTATTGAAAGAACAGAGGTTTTTCACTCTACACGTTACAGTTTACGCTACTTATCGGATAAGGAAAGATGATAAAAACCCGTACAACTCATTTAATTCATGATAAATTTCACTAGAATTTATTTATGATGCAAAAGTAAAAGGTCTAGAGTCCACACTCTGTGTACATTCCACGCATTATTCACCTAAAATACTCAAATTACTCACATTCCACCTTGCTCTAACAGTCTAATATTGGTTTGCTAACAAAATTGCATTTGCATGCAACATATTTCATTAGGGTATACATTAAATGCACGAGGAAAGGGTGGATTCAGATATAATTATTTATTGTTTTTTAAAATTTTTAACCACAGTAGTACCTATTTTTAGTGACCACTAGAATTTTTGTTTGTAAATATTTTATATGCAGGGAACGAAATTCTATATACAAGGCAATGCAGAGGGGAGGAAGAGATAGGAAACTTCAGCACTGCCACACTGAGGAGAAAGGTTTCACTATGATTAGTTGAAATGGAGCTGCAAGCTGCAAACCTGAAAAAGTTAGTTGCCGCCTTCACCATTGGGTAACGCTACAATGCTTGACTACTTTGGTGAACCGATCCGGCTTGTTCATGCAAAAGTTTTCACAAGACGCGTCTGTAATGTGTACGGCGTACGGAATACAAAAAGAGGACATGGACACGCGTAAATGTACGCACGCACAAAGCAACTTCATAGGCTAAAAATTTGGAGGCAAGCCGAACTGACTGAGCACGTGGAAATATCCATAGTGTTGATTCTTACAAAAGATGAAAACATGGGTGATGCAACGTGTTTACAAAACCTTTCAATTCCAAGATGCAGCTTTAACTTACGTTATCTAATCACATAATTTAAATTAACAAAAATAGTTTTGCAATCATCAGCAACGCTAAAAGTTCGTTCAATGATAAAAATAATTACTTTGTACCACAAAATAGAGAAATAAATATGCACTGATTACATCGTATAATTCAATCGATTTCGTTGATAATTTTTTCAGCAAGGAATCATTTTTAATATTAAATCAGTCCTGATCAGTTGAAGACAAAATTATACACTCACTTTCAGTCAGTTTATCAGCATTTCAACTCTAATTTCGCAATAAATCAATACAAAAAAAAAACATGAGACCACAACTGCAAGTCAGCCATAGACATGGTGATTATAATCAACCTAATAATCAAAAAGTCCGGAAATCGAAATGTCACCCATTTTCACCATGTAAATAAATCACAATTCATTTATTAGGGCTCATTTATTTCCCCTGCCTTGCATTTCATATTGTTCATTCTATTTGAATCCATGAGAAAAACTTGATAGCTCTTATTCTCCTGCCATTGCATGAGTATGTAAATACATAGGAAACTAATATAGCCCCGTACACTAGTACAATTTAAATGACAGCCATATTAACCACATCCCATATTATAATCCGACTATAACGACACAATATGCACTCAATTACAAAACCACTAGAGTTGAAAATTTACCCCAATCCAAACTGCTGCAAATTTTTTCCAGCACAACTAACTGGGAGTACATGCAAAGTGCTGATTATTCATAGCAACTATTCCAGACCCAAACTATGAGTAAATTAAAAGGCGTATTCGCCATCCTTTCCGTCACATGAATGTAGCATACGTTAACAAGGTAAAAAACTGGACAATTTTATAATACTATGAATTGGCCAGGGAACTTTCTACAATGCAAAATGACCAGCTTTCTTGGTCTCTGTACTATAAGCAGCATGTTGCTGTGTGCCTCTGTGTTTGCTTGCCTCACAGAATTTAGCACAATATTTCATACATGTAAATGTCACAGCTTGCATTTTACGCCTTTCCAATCCATGGAGCACACAATAGAGTTAACTAACCAACTAACTAAATGAAACTAGCCTATTGAGCGCAAGGATACAAAAGGATAATGTAAAAAAGATTGGCATACATTGGAAAACGGGACATTCCCGACATCTCCCCAAAGTAATCCGTCATGGCAAACATGATGATAGAGCATCCACCAGGGTTGGTTGTGGTCCACACACTAATAATAAAAGCCACACACACACACAAAACACACAGACAGAAGGGTCCACTCACTGTGATCACTACAAAAACTGATGATGGGGGCTTACTGTGAACTACGAAAATTATAGTGTGAGATCGGGACCCAGTCAAGTGAAATTGATGTCATCATATTGTTCACAGAGTAGACTTGCTAAAGAGACCACAATAGCCACACTTTTTTTTCGGTGACATGACACAAGTTTTAGGCCAAGCAGTAGACCACGTGGTCTTTTCCAGATCACAGTGGTTGGTGCGAGTAACATGGCTAAATGTAATATCTATTGTTTCTCACTGAACCGGGTATGAAAATAATCCATACTGACTGATAGAGGAATTGATGTTATTTTGGGGACGTTTCCTCTCATGAACGCATTCTGGGATCCGTGATCATGACATTTTTGAGCATATGTATATCATACATATCAGTGGCATATTTGTTGAGATTTTGAACCAATTTTATAGGCTAGATAGTGGGGAAAAAAGGACATTTTTTTCGTTACAGCATGTATAATGAGGTTGAAGAGTAAGTGTGCCAAAGCACCGGATTGGCAAAATTAACACTGGATGGCATAGCATTTTGAAAGCGCATACAAGACAACATGATAGAAATATAAGTGAGGAATTATGTAAGGGAATACCGGCTTAGAATATGAGATGGTTCTAGGATTTTTTTTTTTGGATGCCAAAAACTTGTTTAAGAAAGAAGTAGGATTGAACATAACAATTTAAAAAGTAGTTTACTCATTCATTTAACCATCTGCTGTCACATAAAAGTTTTAGCAACGGTTTAAGATCCACACGGTGCGTTTATTTTGATTTGTTAGCGACAAACGGTGACTCATATTGTACAAGTAAAGAGGAGGTTTACTTTTATAATTTAAGTCGCTGCAATTATAAATTAATGCAATTCATTGATATAAATTTCTCTGTATTCAGGAGATGGAGGAAACCATCTAGTAAGAGTAAAATCGGTCATTTCATTAAAAGAAAATCAAGTTTAGAAATGCTAGTATTTCTTGACATTAATTGCAATCATGACGGAAGCGGACTAATTTTTATGGACTGCACGGCGTATTCTTCACTTTGCAGCAGACACCTTCAGTCCATTAGCTACATAGATTTACGCCAGGGAAAAGACCATAACATCCTTGAAATTTAACTGGAAAATGACACATTCGGACGAAAGTATAACAGTAAATCGAGAATAAGCACTGACTTGTCATAATTTAATGTATTCAGGTTTGGAATCATACTTCAAAAAAACAATCGCATTGTTGTATACCCTATTCATGGATATTAAATTAAATTTTTTAAAGTCAACTAACAGCAGTTTAAACAATATTTCGTTCTAAAAACAAGCATTAAAACATCACAAACCTTTAAATTATTTAAATCACCGTTGAAAATATCGCAATTTTGCACAAATTAAATATAAAAGGAAGAATCACTAAACAATTAACTAGCATTGCGTGATAGATTTCCCCACTGCCAGACTGCAAGCGGTAGCGGTCAGTAAGGCATTGTAGCTGACCGTTTAAGTCACATGAATTGATGATTAACAAAGTTATTACTGTCCGTTTTTAACAAAACAGACCCAAGATAATTAAACCGTCCAGCTCCGGGAAAAATTGACAAATTATTGAACTCCATAAAAGGTGAAACAAATGCATTGGCGAAACTTAGCATTTATTTTTCGTCCAAAGTAAATAAACTAATTCGTGCAAGTAGATCAACATAAGATATTTCATCCTCGACTGATATAGTAGTATGCACTTCAAAAATAGAACTGACTCACAGTCAGTTTTGGCGTGATTTAGGGAAATGGATTATTACCGTCATCTGCAAATAAATGAGAAAATTACACTAGCCCGATGAAATATAGTTTTAAACCGAGCCCCAATGCAATGCTGCAATAATTCCAATGAGAAGTGATTACTGTATGATCATTATCATACAGTAATAAGAAGCTATTGACTGGGCTCACCGTTTTTCTGTTGCAATGCATACAAAAAGTAATATGAATATGTTAGAAAAATTATATACAGAAAATTGTAAGCCTGCAAATTTGAACTGACGAAGTGAATCTATGTATAGACTATCCGGAAAAAGGACGTAAATTTTTCCTGTCCTGTGTGTGATACATTTGTATGGTAGGATAGGATAAAATTTACGTTCTTTTTGCGGAAAAGGAGTAGCAAAAACAATGCTGTAGATTTTGCTTCATAAAACGCGGCAAAAAACGAATTGCAATCGGCTTGTTTCACCTTTGAGATCCACTCAGCATGTTTTTCATTTCCTAGTAGAGACACTCGCAATAATATTGTATGAATTAACAAACCCAATTGGTAGCTAGTTGCGTCAGTGAGACATTAAAACAATTAAAAGCTAAAAGCTACATAGTTATACAAAATTAACAATGAACTCCTAAACGGCTTTATAATTATGGCTCAAATTTAATTGTCTGTCTAGGTTTTAAACAAAATTGTTCAGAAATTGAAGATGGCATTGATGGCTTTAGAGTTCGAATAAAATGTCTCGTCATATTCACCAGTTTGATTGGAAATTGTATTGAAATTGTATAAGATTCGATGAAGAAGCAGTGTGCAACTTTATGCATGTACGTGTCTATGACTGAGAGAGCGCTGAAACCATGACAGGTTATTTAGAAGCTAAATTGAATTTCGCCATCAACAAAAAATAATCAGATGCATGATAACCAACTCATTTGACACATGTTCGTTCCTGGCTTATGTTTTTATTATGATAAAACCTGTACCCTAAAGAAAGTATGGATGGGGGAGCGGTTCGCTATTTTCTCGTTAAAAATACAACATGCGGTTTTGAATGGCACAACCACAAGAAGGCTCATACGTTTTAAACTGTCAGGTTGAAAAATAGAGCTCACCTTACATAAAACGAGCATAGGTGAACATTTTCACAAAGAACAAATGAACATTAAAGAAACATTCTGACGTTCCTTGCTATACATCCGAAGGTTATAGTTCTGTTTGCATAATATGCTTGCTCGAATATTCCGAGGAGAATTTAAAATTTCCACTGCACGAAACAACAAGGGGAAAACATTAAAATAATTTATTCATTCAGCCTACTCTCAGAAATATGATGTTAAAAGTTTCATCTGAATCTGCCTCCAGAGATTCAGTTACTAAAATTAACCCAGTAGATGAAAACACAAGATAAATTTTTAATTTCCCCAGAATTTCTACTACCATTAATCCAAATATCACTCCCTGAATTAGCTGGTGGAAATTTGCACTTCCTAAGAATCCGGCACTTACATTTTATAATTTCCATTTAGTTATTTTTCTGCACACTTTATCTGAATGCACTCTCAAAATTCCAACCTTACACAAAGGCAAATAATATTAAATATTTACGTCAAGACATAACCGTAGACTGGAATTTATTTGAATCGTAAAAATTTACTCATTTAACTCTCTTCCTATAACTATAAGTGGATCCAGAGACTCGTGGTAAAACAAAAGTTTTTCTCTCCAAAAAAGGAGCATACTTAAATAAATGGCAGTAAATATTTTCTACCATAAGTTCTATTATTTCGATTCCCGGTCTTCTGACAATCTGTATATACCAAAAACCGATACAACTTTACTATCCAATTCAACAAATAAGAAATTTCTGCAAATTCAAATCGACCACCATCGTAACGTAGTTAAAACTTTTTCACCAAGAACAACACTTTCGATACAACAAAAACGATTGCGTAGAGAAATAGAAACTGACAAATAAGTTTTCACAGATATTCGCCATATGCATGCTACAACATAGTCTGGGTAGCTACAACAGACTTGCATCACTTAACAAATGTTGTTGAAAACTATTTTTCACTAACTGAACACACAAGATTAACTGCACAGCTCGTGCTCCGTAAATCAATTTCACAAAATGAATGCAGTACCAGTTTGACGCCATTGCAAGGATTCAAGCACACAGTATTATGTGATCAACTTGGCTTCGACAAAAGAGACGCTATAATGACTCATAACGATTGAGCAACCCTCATACGTCATTGGTCTAGGTTCCGCAATTGTTGGTTGTTTGTGTTTGGTTCAATTCAAACAAACGCAACCAAAACTACAAACAGTAAATAAATTGTAACAACTATAATTTCCAAGTTGACCAGAAACCTGTCCAAATTCGTGAACTACATTCTTCCACTAATCACCAAAAAGGTAATAATTAAAGTATCACTGCCACTTGAAATACACAATCAGTCCCGATGTGCAGGCGAACGGATTTATCCATTGTACATTATGATTGTTTTCGGAGCAAGTAGTTGGTTCCTACCTACTAGCAAGATTGTTAGTTTACTTTCCCCTTAAACTATTGTTTTTCAGATACTCAGACTGTTTAGAATGTGGAGAAAACTCGGAAAACGGAACAAGAGGCTAACTAAGATTTTGGGTGGCTTTTTGGACATACTCTGCACCGGTCGTCCGTTCGAGTTGAACACAACCGCACATGGAAGACGACTGATGGGAACCGAAAGTCTGTGCGAGTGGGGTAAAACTAGCCAAGTTTATAGCGAATGTAAGTTGAGGGACATAGTTTAGTAAGCTAGCTGGTTTGTAAATATGGGAGCAATGAGAGTCGGCATGAGGTCAGAAATTGGAGGGCTTCTTACTCCTACTCCAAGTTTCATTGCCATCAACTTGGTTGATGTAAAAAAGCCTCAGAAAGCAGCTGTGAGACAGCGTGTGTGCGAAATAACACGCACCGAATATTTCAAACAGATGAGCTAATTGTGTTGCGGGATTTGCACGGATCTGCATACCAGTGTAACTACATGTAGTTAGTTGGTCGGCATTCAAGTAAATGCGCTGCCAGTAGACGATTCACGGTTCACTGAAATCGTTGATTGTCAGGTCTGACATAAATCTGTAATGTTGTTTGCATATTTGAGCTCATGATCTGCTTTGAATTAAAGGATTTTAATGTTTGATTTTTTATAGAATGGGTTTCTTGTGTGGCTTGGCGCAAACATCAGTTGAAATGACAAAATGTCTGACATAAAATGACGGGCTTTAATTTGGCTAATTTGCCTGGCCTAGATTTCCTGGGATTTAAATTAAAAGATTGTCTGAGATCCGGCTAAAGGTTGATAAGCTGCCTCATTTCTGTAACTAAAGATGACACACAAGCTGTAAGGACTGTTAAAGCACAAAAATCCATTTAACAGAAAAAAGCCCCCAAAGAAATAACTAAAAAGTTACAAACACGTAGCCCTCCCAAAGTATGACGGCTTTTAATTAACGGACGTGATAGATAAACGAAAGCTTTGCCGCTACTCTATAACGCTTTTGATTATTGCAAAATCCCTTTTTAGAATCGAACTGAAAACCTATTGGCATGGACTTAGAAATCCGTGATATTGGAAATTTCTTAAACTAAACTAAATGGGCTTGTTTGGCATTCATCAAGGTTAACGAAAGAAATGCTGCTGGGACTCCATCACGAAATTCGTACAATGCCGCCACAACGTACTGGTTTTTGAAGCTGATTTTTAGACCTTGTAAGGTTCTACACATACTCCATTAGTGCATTCGTTCAAAGTATAAGTAGTATCATTTAATCATTTTCTAAACTTTAAAAAAGGCGCTAACAAATATGACAATTTTAGGCTTGTTAGATAGGAAAAATTTGCAATTGAAGTTAACAAAACTGGGCTGTACACAATGAATGTGTAGCACTAAACTTGAAATTCTATTACGTGGACAAAGTTTATGACGTAATGTTGAAACAAAGTATTGTTGATAAAATTAGTAACTCCTATCATAAATTTGTTTGACTAGGTAAATAATTTTTTTAAATAGAAACAGCGGTTTCTTTGGCCAAGTTATCTAGTCCCACAGCTGTTTAAATGTCCATGAAAGTTCTAAAAGTAAAATTCATGTTCGCACCGCATTCAGAGGAGCAAAGATAGCCCATTTCAATGCTCTGCCATCATATGGATTTCAGTGAACGATAAATTCAGAAATCGTGTAATACGTTTTTGGCATGCTTCACGTTTATTACATCTCGTGCTTTCATCTTTATAGCTGTGACTCCAAGAGACTTTAATTCCTGACCCACAAAATGAGAACAAAAGCTAAAGATATAAGATATATAAGCTAGACTAAAAGTTCCTGTGGCAAATGCTTTTCGATTAATGCCTTACATTTATCATGTCCAAGGGACATGAACTGTGTAATAATTAGTAATTAGGTGCTCCATTTTCTAAAGTCAACAAGTGGAACATTTTTCAGCAGTTTTTTGTCCACATTTTTCATCAAGATGTAAAAAATCTTAAATAAACTTTCTGTTGGGTCCATACTCGTAACTCCCCACTCTCGTAACTCAGACAGTAAATGACTGTCGGCCTATCCTATTGAATTCCTAAAATGGTAAAAAGCCTTTAAAAATGTTATAAACTTTGCAAAAAATTGCAACTGATGACAATCTGACGTGTCAACTTTTTGTACCGTTAGCAACACGGAATTCAGCTTGTGCCAAACTAGACGACAGGAGGGCATAAATGTTCTGCATCGAGTGTGTTTTTTTGTAATGAATTATGAAATCTTGACGATGAATTTGCCATATGCACTAACTAACCAGATTACATTAATTCCTTGCTCACCATTTTCAGTGCTAATTTCTTTAGCTCATATTATATGCACAATGCACAGCACTGTCGGTGACTATGGGTAAAGCAACTGTGCCTGGAGTGTACTAATTAATGCAGTCCTTGTGCAGAGGGTGCTTTGATTGATCAGTTTGAAATTAGACGCGCGTTTTGTATCCTGTGTGTTAAACAATCAACCCGACTAATTTTTTAGGACTTTAGGCTTCTATAAATTGCCAGTCTGGTTCGTCTTTTATGTTATCACTACCGCATTGAAAATGTGAACTCCTGTACTGTAGTTACCATCTATGCTCTCAACTGAAATCAGTTGCAAAGTGAACTTACACTTGGTATTCTATGGTATTCTTGGTATGCGAAATTGCAAGCTAGATGAGCGATTTGTACTCACCATGGTTTCAGTACCCGATCATATGGGGTTACCAGCCCCAAAGAAGCTGCCCAACTACTTTGAATAAGATTCTGCATACTTACCTGGAAAAAAGAAAGTTGGAGAAAGTTAAATGTATTTTCCGTTTATTGTCATTTCCATATAATAAAGCTTGGGCTAGTATGAGAGTACTCCCTTTCCGCAAAAAAGAGATCGATACAATTTTTTAAATTTTAAAAATTAAAGTGCACGTATTACAAATAGCACCGAACATATTTGGTCTGCTACTGTATCAAAATTTTTCAGATCGCCATAGTCACAATCACAAAGCATGCATGACGAACACCGTAGATTATGCGGTAAATCTAACCATACTGTGCTACTGCTTTACGTCAAATATTTTCAACCTTTACTGATTGTGTAATCCTTTAGAACACAAGGAATTGTAAGCTACTTAATATTCATGGACCATCTTTATAATTTTTTCTAAGCATCCCTTGATGTTTGAGAGATAGTTTATTTGATATGGCCGTAGCCCACTCAAAAAAAAGTAGTACAAATCATAAGATAATGAGTTAATGCAGAAAGAGAACGAATAAGTATAGCCACCGCGGCTTAATAAGTTATTATATGAAA
>Ga0210040_10011140_pt1 | contig 10217 bp, 7 predicted proteins | sample CryGeyCG12114_NA_FD_185462 | JGI IMG/M metagenome (GOLD analysis project Ga0210040, IMG submission 185462) | Groundwater microbial communities from aquifer - Crystal Geyser CG19_WC_8/21/14_NA (SPAdes) (version 2) | ecosystem: Environmental > Aquatic > Deep subsurface > Groundwater | place: USA...
GTAGGCGATACCATCATTTCCTTCGACCAGTCGTTAAATTGCTCAATCGACTCGGCAATAATTTCTTTTACTTTCGGAATAGCGGCTAAACGTTGTTCTAAAGCTGCGGTAGCTTTGTTCTGAATCGAATCGATGTTATACACCAATACACCCGGAATATTTTCTACTTCGGCCTCGATGCTGCGGGGCACTGATAAATCAATGAAAAACTTAAAAGATAAAACATGCAGTCGCTCAATAATGCCGGTGGTAAAAAAAGGCGTTTCGCGGGAAATAGAAGAAATAATAACGTCAGCTTCTTTTAAACCCTGAACCAGGTTCTCGAAAGGTAAAACTTCAAAACCGCATTCCTCGGCTAGTAGCTTAGCTTTGGCGTTGGTCCGGTTAGAAATAACCACGTTCTTCAGCGCGGAGTCTTGTAAGTTGCGGCAAACATCGGCACCAATTTCTCCTATACCTACTACCAGTATGCGCGGATTTTGAATATCAGTGGTTAATTCTTCTATTAACTCTACGGTGGCGTAAGAAGTAGAAGCTGCCCCGTCGCGGAAAGAAGTTTCTTGTACTACCCGTTTATTCGTGAAGAAAATGGTATGCATCAGGCGGTGCAGAAACGGACCGGCCGTATCATTATCGGCCGACCACTGGTACGCTTGCTTTACCTGGTTCGAAATCTGAATATCGCCTACTACCTGGGCATCCAAACCCATTGCTACCTCAAATAAATGCTGTACTGCATCCTGGTGGCCGTTTATTAAGGTAAAATAATCGATGTATTGGGTAATATGAGCGATGCCTTTGGTAATACCCAGCAGTTTTATAATTTCCTGGCTACAATCTGTGTCGGCGGTATAATATACTTCGGTCCGGTTACAGGTAGAAAGTACCAGTAAATCGGTGGCCTGAATAAAATCTTTCAGCGTCTGCAAAAACTGCTTGCACGACTTTTCGTCTAATGCAATTAGTTCCCGGATAGCTAAAGGCGCTTTTTTATGTGATAAGGTTACTGCCTTAAAATTATGAAGCATGATATAGTTTAAAAAACTAGGTCTGCAAAACTAATAGGTATAAACTTTAAAACGAAACAATCGACTTTAAAACTTCATACTTATTATTTATCTGCTAATAGTTTTAGCTTATCAGAAGTAAAAAACTAAATTTAAATAATTGGTATGTAATCTATAGTTATTTAAACAATTATTGTTCCGAATTTAGTTTAAACTAACTTAATTATATTTTTTTTCCGGTATATGCGTTTATCCTATTGATATTTAGTAAAATTATGGCCGGCATGTTTACATTTATTGCAGACAAACAAATAAGTGCTACCTGCTAAAAAACCGGTAGCTATAAAACTAAAATGCTCCCAATTTACTCGCAAAAGTCCAGAATTAAATTACTTATTTTAATTGTTGCATTGGTTATCGGGGCTACTACCGTTATATATACCAATATATTAGTGCGTAAATTAGCCCAACGCGAAGAACAACTCATAGATTTATATGCCAAGGGGTTGCGGTACATGATTAACTCCAAAACGGATGATAACCTGGTATTTATTCAGGAACAAATTATCACCGTAAATAAGTATGTGCCCGTTATCCTGACGGATGCCAACGAAAAGGTAGAAAGCTACAGCAATTTAAACCTGCCGCCTAATATTCCGGAAAACCGCAAACAAAAGCTGCTGCGCGCCGAAATAGAAGAAATGAAGTCGCAGCATAACCCCATTGTGGTGCCTTACGGCGAAAACTCCAAGAGCTATATATTCTACAAAGATTCAGCTTTACTGGCGCAATTGCGTTATTACCCGTACGTGCAGCTTACCGTTATGGCTTGCTTTTTCCTGATGGCTTATTTTGCTTTTAGTTATTCGCGCAAAGCCGAGCAAAACCGGGTTTGGGTAGGATTAGCCAAAGAAACTGCTCACCAGTTAGGTACGCCGCTTTCCTCGCTTATGGCCTGGTACGAATACTTAAAAGCTAGTCCGAAGTTTGATAACGAACCGGTAGTAGAAGAACTGGGCAAAGATGTGCGGCGCCTCGAAATTATAACCGAACGCTTTTCTAATATTGGTTCGGTGCCCGCGTTAAAAGACGAAAACATATTAAGGGTAACCGAAAACGCTATTGCGTATTTGCAGAACCGGGTTTCGAAGAAAGTAGCTTTTAGTATAAAAGCAGAGTTCCCGGCAGATACGCCCGCCAAAGTAAATATTCCGTTGTTTGAGTGGGTAATCGAAAATATTTGTAAAAATGCCATCGATGCCATGGAAGGCAAAGGCAATATCGACCTGACCCTTTCTTTTGCCGGCAAAAATAATATTGCCATCGATATAAAAGATAACGGTAAAGGCATACCCAAAAGCAAAGTAAACGATGTATTTCTGCCGGGTTATACCACTAAAAAAAGAGGCTGGGGTTTGGGTTTAGCCCTGGCCAAACGCATCATCGAAAACTACCACGAAGGGCGCTTGTTTGTAAAATGGTCGGAGGTGGGCAAAGGCACTACGTTCCGGCTTCTCTTAAATCGCTGATTTAAACAGATTATTGGTACCAGTTTATTGTTTTGTTAATTTTCGGGGTAAAAGTTTTGGTATTATTCAGTTGTGATAAAAGCCAAAGAACACGTTCAACTTAGTTTATTTCAAATAAATCCATCCTTAAAAATATCAACTTAAGATTTTTGCTACTGATTTTTAAATAAGACCAAAACTAACAAAATAAAATGTATCGGGCTTAAAATGAGCTTATATGCAGGTATAAATTAACGATTTACAGGGAAAATCTATTAAAATTATAGGCTGAATCGGTGAAATCTAATAATCTGCGGAAATCAGCGATTCGGAAATTACAGAAAATATTGCTTATATTTTGCCCCTAAACGTACTTAAATGAATTTTAAGAGTCTTTTCCGGAAGAAAGATATTAACGTAATGCTCGCCGATCTGCAAGACGAGCAGGACGGTTTACACGGCACCAGCCTGGTGCGAAATTTAACTTTACGCGATTTAACTGCCCTGGGCATAGCGGCAGTTATTGGGGCCGGTATTTTCAGTACCATTGGTAATGCCAGTGCAGCCGGTGGCCCGGCGGTTTCTTTGTTATTTGTTTTTACCGCTATTGCCTGTGCTTTCTCGGCCTTGTGTTATGCCCAGTTTGCTTCTACGTTGCCGGTGGCCGGCAGTGCTTATACGTATGCTTATACTTCTTTCGGCGAATTAATAGCCTGGATTATTGGCTGGGACTTACTGATGGAATATGCTATTGGCAATATTGCGGTGGCCATATCGTGGTCCGATTATTTTACTAGTTTATTAAGTGGTTTAGGCCTGCCCATTCCGGCTTACCTCACCATGGATTACCTGAGCGCTTCCCGCGGTTTCGATGAGGCTTCGGCGGCTTTAGCCTCCGGTACGGCCCTAACAGATTTACCTGCCAACCTCCAGGCCACCTACGCCGCCTGGCAAAATGCGCCCCGCATTGGTGGTATACCTCTCATCGCCGATTTGCCGGCTTTATTAATTGTAGTGGCCATTACGTACCTGGTTTATGTAGGCATTAAAGAATCGAAGCGTACCGCTAATTTATTAGTGCTTTTAAAACTGTTGGTGATTTTACTGGTAATCAGTGTGGGTATATTTTATGTAGCCCCGGCCAACTGGAGCCCTTTTGCGCCCAACGGTATTGCCGGCGTTTTAAAGGGCGTTTCGGCGGTTTTCTTTGCCTATATTGGGTTCGATGCGATTTCTACTACCGCCGAAGAATGCAAAGATCCCCAGCGCGATCTGCCTAAAGCCATGATTTATTCGCTGATAATTTGTACTGTATTGTACATTTTGGTGGCTTTGGTGCTTACGGGTATTGTACCTTATTCGGAACTGGCCGTGGGCGACCCGTTGGCTTACGTCTTCGACCGCATTGGGCTTAATTTTATTTCGGGTGTAGTGGCCGTAAGTGCTATAATTGCCATGGCCAGCGTCTTGTTGGTTTTTCAATTGGGTCAGCCGCGCATCTGGATGACCATGAGCCGCGACGGTTTATTGCCCAAAGTATTTTCCCGCATTCATCCTATCCACAAAACGCCTTCTTTTGCAACTATTATTACCGGTATTGTGGTGGCCGTACCAGCCTTATTTATGAACCTGACCGAAGTGACCGACCTGACCAGTATTGGTACCTTGTTCGCTTTTGTGCTGGTATGCGGCGGCGTGTTAGTAGCCAACAATTCCGGGCAACATACCGGCCGGTCCGGGTTTAAAGTGCCTTATTATAACGGTAAATACATAGTGCCGATTCTGATGTTTGCCTTGGTGCTGCTGTTATTTAAATTTAACCCGGAGGGAATACAGAACTTTTTCAGTTTAGATAATGGCACCGAGCACGGTTGGGATGTATTCAAACATAAAATTCCCATGATCGGGTTTATTCTTTTCTGTTTGTTTATTTCGTTCCTGTCTTATTTAAAAAATCTCTCCCTCATTCCGGTGCTGGGCCTGATTACTAACCTGTACCTCATGACAGAACTGGGTATTACGAACTGGAGCCGGTTTTTGATCTGGTTGGTGCTGGGCTTACTGGTTTACTTCTTTTACGGGCAAAGAAATAGCAACCTGAATCGCTGATTTTCGCGGATTTTTGGATCGCTGATTGACACTGATTTTTGGGATTGCGCAGATTTTTTGGATCACTGATTGCGGATCGTTTCTGGGTATTATGGATTATTTTGGGTATTCTTTAAATGTAGAATTTGAAGGGCTTTTGTTAGATTTTATAAATCGCTTGAAGGTTAAGCTCTTTTCACCAAAATTAATTAGTAAACCTATTTCTAATTTATAAGCATTTAAGTAGTTGATAATTTGAGTATGATGCAAAGGTGTTATTTCGGTAGTCGCTTTTAATTCTACTAATACCTGCTGCTCCACTAAGAAATCTACCCTGCGATAACCAACTTCCTGGTTTTTATAGTAAAGGGGCATCTCTAACTCCCGCGCAAAATTTAATCCCGCATCCTGCATCTCAATGGCCAAACTACGCTGATAAATAACCTCCTGAAAACCGCTACCTAAAGCGGCATGAACGCGCATAGCACAACCAATAATTTTAGCGGTTAAATCCGAATGTTTAAATTCATCAGCCATACCTAATACAGGAACCTTTAAAAGGTTTAAATCAACTAATGCAAGATAGACAAATACCCAAAAAATCTGCGTAATCTCAAAAATCCGAGTTAATCAGCGATCAAAGAAATCTGCGCAATCCCAAAAATCAGTGTCAATCAGCGATTCAGGCATAAGCCATGGTACCAGCTACCTCGTCTAAAATCTCGTAGATTTCCTGCGGATCTTCGGATTGAACCAGGCGCATGCGAAAAGGTTTGAAATTGGGTAAGCCCCGGAAATAATTGGTATAATGCCGGCGCATTTCAAATATGCCCAAACGTTCACCTTTCCACTCCAGCGATTTGGAGAAATGGGTTTTGCATGCTTCCATGCGTTCCTGTAAAGTAGGAGGGGCCAGTAAGGTGCCGGTTGCTATAAAATGTTTTACTTCCCGGAAAATCCAAGGATAACCAATGGAAGCGCGGCCAATCATCACACCATCCACGTCGTATTTAGTTTTATATTCCACCGCTTTTTGCGGCGTATCAATGTCGCCGTTGCCAAAAATAGGGATGTGGATGCGCGGGTTATTCTTAACTTCCTGAATTAAAGTCCAGTCGGCTTCGCCTTTGTACATCTGCACCCGCGTACGACCGTGAATGGTGAGCGCCTGAATGCCGATATCTTGCAAACGCTCGGCTACTTCCATTACGTTTTTAGTAGAATCATCCCAGCCCAAACGGGTTTTTACTGTTACCGGCAAATGCGTGGCTTTTACTACGGCTTCGGTCATGGCTACCATTTTGGGGATGTCGCGTAATAAGGCCGCACCGGCACCTTTACAAGCCACATTTTTAACCGGGCAGCCGTAATTAATATCTATTAAATCCGGACCGGCAGCCGTTGAAATCTCTGCTGATTCGCGCATCGATTCTATATCGGAGCCAAATATCTGAATGCCGATCGGGCGTTCGTAATCAAATACATCTAATTTTTGCCGGCTTTTAGCCGCCGCCCGGATTAATCCCTCCGAAGAAATAAATTCCGTATACATTAAATCGGCGCCATTGGCTTTGCAAACAGCCCGGAAAGGCGGATCACTTACGTCTTCCATGGGAGCCAGTAACAAAGGAAATTCCGGCAGCGATATAGTACCAATTTTTACCACGCTTAGCGATATTTAAAATTTAAGGTAAATTTACAGCTTTATTAACTAAAACGCACCCATGAAAGGTTTCATTCCGAAAAATACGCATCCGGTAAATTATATCCTGCTGCTTTTGCTGTACATGCTGGGCGGTTTTTTCGTCGGGAATTTTATTTCGTTGGTGGTGATGCACTTTGGGTACAGTATTAGTTTAACCGAATTAGCAGCGGTAGTGCAAAATCCGGCGGCTTATCCCAACGGAAAGCAGGCCGTTAATATTTTCCAGGGTATCTCTCATTTCTGTGCCTTTACTTTAGCCCCGTTGGCATTAATTTTAAGTGTCGGGCTATCTTTTTCGGAATATTTTACGCCGGTCAGGAGAGTTCCACTGGGCTTGCTGTTGCTGTCGGCTTTGCTCATATTAGCCATTATGCCCGCCAATTCGTGGGTAATAGATGTGAATACCAAAATGGATTTGCCCGATTTTTTGAGTGGTTTTGAAAACTGGGCGAAGGCCAAAGAAGAAAGCCTAAAAGATCTGACCCAGTACTTAACTAAATTCGATTCGGTAGGAGAATTAATTTTTGGTTTAATCATTTTTGCTTTAATTCCGGCCATTGGCGAAGAGTTGGTTTTCCGGGGTATTGTACAGAAACAATGTATGCGCTGGCTTAAAAATCCGCACGTAGCCATTTGGATTACGGCTATTATATTCGGGGCTATTCACCTGCAGTTTTACGGCATGTTGCCGCGTACACTCTTAGGTGCTTTGCTGGGATATTTATACTGGTGGTCCGGCAATATCTGGGTACCTATTCTGGGGCATTTTATGAATAATGGTTTTACCGTATTCATGCTGTATATGGTGCAGCAAAAAAATCTTGATTTTGATGTTGAATCGACGGCAGCTATGCCGCTGGCATCTATTTTGTTTTCTTTGTTGGCCACTATTGCCATCCTGAGTTTCCTGCGGCGCCAGTTTTATGTTCTTCATCCAACTGATAACCGACCTACTGCTTTCGAAAATTCCTGATTGCGCTTCTGTTTTATTACCGGCTTATATTCTTATCAATTATTTCCTAACCTTCAATTATTAACTTTATGGCGGCTGGTTCCTCCACTTTATCTAATTTGCAACTACGGGTTTTAACCGGCGTATTGGGCGGCGTTATTTTTATCGGGGGCATTTGGTTTAGCGACTGGAGTTTTGGGGTAATATTTCTGGCGCTGACTATTCTGGGTATGTTGGAGTTTTATAAACTGCTCACCGACAAAGGATTTCAACCAAACCATAATCTAGGTATTATATTAGGAAGTGGCTTATTTATCCTGACGTTTCTCATTCAGAAAGGCTACCTCGCAGACCAGTATTTATTTCTGCTGCCGCCCATTATTATCCTGACCCTGGTAGCTGAATTGTACCGGAAAAAAGAACAGCCTTTTACCAATATTGCCCTCACGCTGGTAGCGGTATTTTACGTAGCAGCCCCATTTACCATGTTAATTATTGTGGGCTTTTTAGAGAACCGGTATAGCTGGCATATAATCCTGGGAACCATTTTTTTAATCTGGGCAGCCGATTCGGGAGCGTACTTTTTTGGCAAGGCTTTTGGTAAGACTAAACTATTCGAACGTATATCACCCGGAAAAACCTGGGAAGGTTGGCTGGGAGGCACTTTGCTCTGCCTGGGCGTAGGTTATGTACTTTCTTTATACCTGCTGGACCTGGATTTACCGCATTGGTTAGGTGTAGCGCTTATTGTTGCGGTTTTTGGCGTGTTGGGCGATTTGGTAGAATCGATGCTGAAGCGCAGTTTACAGGTAAAAGACTCCGGATCGTTGCTGCCCGGCCACGGCGGTATACTGGATCGGTTTGATAGTTTACTAATGGTGGTGCCTTTTATTGTTGCTTTTTTAAAAGTCTTTTAATAAAAGCTTGCATAATTCGGGTATTAGTATTTTTGACGAAAAAAATTGTTTTACCTTTGCAGCACAAAAATTAATACATATTTATAGTATAATAAAATAAAAAATGGCTTTGGCATATAAAGAGCCCGCTCCCATAAAAGACCGGGCAAATCCGTTTGAATCCATGATGTCGCGCTTCAATATTGCGGCCGAAATCCTGGGTTTAGACGATGAAACTTACAACGTTTTAAAATCACCGGCCCGCCAGGTAATTGTTTCGCTGCCGATTACCATGGACGACGGGAAAGTACGCGTGTTCGAAGGCTTTCGGGTGGTGCATTCCAATATTCTGGGGCCATCCAAAGGCGGTATTCGTTACGATCCGGGCGTTTTTCTGGATGAGGTAAAAGCTTTGGCGGCCTGGATGACCTGGAAGTGTGCCGTAGTAGATATTCCGTACGGTGGCGCGAAAGGTGGTATTATTTGCGATCCTTCTACTATGTCGGCAGGAGAAATTGAACGCCTAACCCGCGCGTATACCGTAGCTTTAATTGATACTTTTGGCCCGGATCAGGATATTCCGGCTCCCGATATGGGCACCGGTCCGCGGGAAATGGCCTGGTTAATGGACGAATACTCTAAAACCAAAGGTATGACGGTAAACTCCGTAGTTACGGGTAAACCGTTGGTATTGGGCGGCTCTTTAGGTAGGGTAGAAGCTACGGGCCGCGGCGTAATGGTGGCTACTTTAGCGGCCATGGGTAAGTTAGGCATGAGCCCGGCTTCTTCTACCTGCGCGGTACAAGGTTTTGGTAATGTAGGCTCCTGGACGGCAAAATTGCTGGCCGAAAAAGGCGTAAAGATTTTAGGCTTAAGTGATGTAAGCGGCGCTTATTGGAACGATAACGGCATTAACATAGAAGAAGCTATTGCCTATAAAAATGCCAATGGTGGCCGGCTGGAAGGTTATAAAGGAGCCGAAATCATTTCGAACGAAGAACTGTTAACTTCTAAAGTAGATATATTGGTGCCGGCCGCCGTAGAAGATGTCATAACCAAAGAAAATGCGCATTTAATTCAGGCTAAATTAATTGTGGAAGGAGCCAACGGGCCAACCGCAGCCAACGCCGATAAAATTATATATGATAAAGGTATTAACGTTGTACCGGATATATTAGCTAATTCCGGCGGCGTAACCGTATCTTATTTTGAGTGGGTGCAAAACCGGATGGGCTTTAAGTGGACCCTGGATATGGTAACCGACCGCTCCGACCGGATTATGACTGAAGCTTTTAATAAAGTATACGATACCGCTCTTAAATATAATGTATCGTTGCGTATTGCGGCTTATATTGTAGCGATAGATAAAGTAGCCCAAACTTACAAATACCGGGGTGGCTTCTAAAGTGAGTTTTTAAAATTCATATTTTCCGCTTTAATTTGTTTTCCGAAGCGTAATATCCCAACTTTTCAGGTGGGATATTACGTTTATAGGAATTCGGTAATATATTCATATATGAAAATTCATAAAGAAGGGCGGCGAATATTATTATTTACTTTGTTGGGGCTAGTAGTTGTTAATCTTTTTCTCCATTATTATAATGCACCGCACGTTACCTTCAATAAAATTTTTTCGGCTATTTCGGCCATTGTTTTCCTGCTGTTGCTGCAGTTCTTTCGCAGCCCCTTCCGTAACTTATTACTTCACGAAGATTTAATTATTGCTCCCGCCGACGGCAAAGTAGTAGTAATAGAAGAAGTACACGAATCCGAATTCTTCAACGATACGCGCAAGCAGATATCTATCTTTATGTCGCCTATTAATGTGCACATTACCCGTAATCCTATTTCGGGCATTGTAAAATATTTTAAATACCATCCGGGAAATTATTTTGTGGCGTGGCATCCCAAATCAAGTACTAAAAATGAACGCACCACGGTGGTGGTAACTTCTACTTCCGGCCCCGATATTTTATTCCGGCAAATAGCCGGCGCTATGGCCCGGCGCATTGTGTGGTATGTAAAAGAAGGTGATGAAGTAAGCCAGGGCGAAGAATTTGG
>Ga0210040_10011141_pt1 | contig 10217 bp, 2 predicted proteins | sample CryGeyCG12114_NA_FD_185462 | JGI IMG/M metagenome (GOLD analysis project Ga0210040, IMG submission 185462) | Groundwater microbial communities from aquifer - Crystal Geyser CG19_WC_8/21/14_NA (SPAdes) (version 2) | ecosystem: Environmental > Aquatic > Deep subsurface > Groundwater | place: USA...
GCGTATGCAATTAATTCCCATAGGATGAAACAATGCTAATAATTTACTCGAAAAAAATGGGTGACCGCCAAACCATTTATGGTCACACAGTAGTGAAAAATAAATGTACCATCAAGAGTCAGACACTATAAATTGTATTAGTTCGTTTCGCTGCAATAACAGTAAAGCTCATCATCATCATAACAGAATGGAATTAGGCAAATTGTATGGATTTCCTTTTGGGATTATATATATACATATGGAACAAGACAACTCTTTTTTGCCCCATCATTATTGTTGTATAAGATTCACCCCATTTTCCCATATGATTTAGTTTCATTACAGAGCAACCATGATTAAGGTCCAATAATACACATAAAAAAGTCAAATTTATACCTCTGGCCGTGATAATAAGCTTGTACACAAGGACTGCTGCTTCTTACTATTTATTGGGTATAAGTATGGCAAGTTGCTCGCATTTGGTCCTCAACATGACGATAATAATTAAAGATGATGATCAGGATATATACGTAACGTGTTTGCAAAAAAAAAGAAGACGATCACAACATCATCTTGCTCAAGGCTACATGCACTTTTAGTATAGTTAATAGTTGGTGAGCAATCTGAAATGTGTATCGCACAAAAAGCAAACTAAATAATCATAATAATAGGATTGGCAATCGTCTCAAAGGAGATTAATAATTTCCATGGGATGTTCCTCCTCATGCATGTAATGAGTTCCTAAGTGAGTAGAATAGAGTGAGTACGCAACCTGTAAGTCAGTTAGTTAGTAAACGGGAATACCTAACTAACTAACTATAGTAAATAAATACAACATGTTGTTCTAACTAACTAACTAAGAAGGCCGATTCTTGAAATGAAGGCGCAAAAAATTTATCTTTTTCTTACTATATTGATCATTTGTTACCGTAAATCCTCTCTTTAACCCCAACCTGTATTCCAAAAACAAATAATTTATGGACAACATTGCAAAAATCCATGCAAATCTCTTGAATTTAAAAAATCAAAGGCATAGTACATATGTATACTCCATTGTGTATGTGATGTAAATACAAAAATGCGTATGCAGCGTACCTAGCATAAGAAATCATGGGCTATCTACCTAGCTATAGCGTGAGTTAGTTAGTTAGTTAGTTAGCATTGTCTACTTGCATTATATTGCATACATGAAATGTGTGTGGGGGTGAGATTAAAACTACTTTTGATGATCAAATTTGTGAGATGTCATTCAAGTGCGTACGAGTAAGAAGGAACAAGAATTCACCTGTTACGTTCTAACTAACTAACTTGCATTCATTTGCTCGCCAACTCTAAAGCTCACCTGTTCTCATCACAGTTAGTGAGTTAGTTAGTTAGTTAGACTTGTTCCCTAAAGAATGTCGTGTAGTATGTGTGTGTGCCAGTCACATTGTTTGGAGCACAGAAAGTGATGAAAAAAAGGGCATTGGTAACCAATGAACCAAATGTTGTCACCAGTCAAATTAGTCGTACTGACAGGGACACTTGGTGGTTTCGGTTAGTCAGTTTGTTTGTGAAGTGCACTAGTTAGTTAGTTAGTTAGTTACTACTGATAATTTCATGTCAATCACTTGCATTCATAATAATAAATCATGTGTTGTGTGTTTTGTGGAGTGCTCAACCAGTTGTATTGATTATGATGGATCCCTTTTTCTTTTTTCCCGACTAGATGAATCAATTGTGCAAAGTGTGTGGAGAGCCGGCTGCGGGCTTCCATTTTGGAGCGTTCACTTGTGAAGGATGCAAGGTAAGAATGAAATTTTCCCGTATTTTGTAAAGTTGAGTAATTTGAGATCATGGCTGTAAAATAAGGTGTTTAGTTACTTAATAGCTAGTTAGTTAGCTACTGATTAGTTTGTTAGGTGTGTGTGTACAGACGGTCAGACGGTTCATTACAAGGTGGAATAGTGATCTGCATTTATCAGGAAATTATTAACTGACTAGAGTTAGGATTTGGGGATAAGGATTTCCATAAGCAAAAGGATTTTTTATTTGGGAATTTTTGGCAATGTTTTACTAGTTAGCCACTATCAGGATAACAGCAGATTGTTCTGACTAACAAGAGTTTGCTTTGAGAACGGTACATACATACATAGTTATGAAATAATTTGGCAAAGTGTTTTGTTACTTATAATCTGTGGAGCAGTTCTGGTTTTGAACTGAGCAAGCTATGGAGGCAAGATTATTAATTTTCCGCAATCAAACCCAACTAATACAGGGAACAAACAAGGGCAGTTTGCATTTGGTAAAAAAATTAAGATGGGCTATATAAGTTAGTTAGTTAGTTGGCTGGTTAATAGAGTCAGGCACTCAAGACTGTAGACATTAGCCATTTATAATGGAGACTCTCGTAAAAGGAAATCACAATGATGATTATATGAGGGGTATAACGTTTTATGCATAACTTGTCCACTTTTTAAGGCAGCCTCGGTTAGTTAGTCTCTATAGTTTTTGTTAGCCAGTTGACTAGATATTTATTATTTGTTTCCAACTCATCCCTTTTGGCATCCTCATTCATTAGACTTGCAAATGAGCTGTTGTGTCTTCTTGAACTAACTAACTAGCTATTGAGATCACATTAAAATCTCCATTTATTTGTTTGCTCTGTCTGTGTCATCCCCAGGTTCATAAATATCACATTTCCGTTTCGTCAAGTGTAATGCCAAAAATTAAGTATGCAACTTGACATTGTGATTTATAATGGCCAAAATGGCTGGTTGTTGGCAATCAGGTACCATTTAACAATTTCATACCAAATCATGTGAGCATAAATTTTTATATCAGTTGTTTATGTATATATGCGTGTACACAAAGGTAGGGAAACTTTTTCAATGTCTTTTCGTTTAGTTTCAAATGTTATATGTGTTTTCAGTTGTGAAAGTAAAGCGACAATCTTATTTTATGACTTCAATTATTATTTCTGTGCCAATGAATGCAAGCATATTAAACGTTATGTATTGTTCCCACTGGAAAACTTAAGATTCAACATTTTCCCATCAGTTTGGAAAAAAACCTTATAGTATAGTATAGTGTTTTAGTTATGTGTATATTTGCACTGCAAAATTGCAATTGTAAAGATTGACCGTATTGGCTCTCAATATAACAATTGATCATTCACATGCATAAGGTAAATATTAATTCATGAATTTTAAACTTTGTCCCCATGCGGAAAAGTCACCTTAGTAAGTTAAACAGTTTACAAAGGGTCAATCGAAACTTGAGCATACTAACGAACTAACTAAAGTCCACTAGTAGCGCACACATAAAAGCAAATTTGTCGTCACAGTCGATCAACCATAGCGTCAAAGTCAGACTTAAGGTGACGGAAGTAGCGGAAAATCATGTACACGGCTTTGCGCTAACTAAATAACAAACAAGCTGTTCCCACCATCTTAGAGTTTTAGTTATGACCCAGAGTGCAGGGCGTTCCACCAAAACGAATTATCGAAACGAGCCAAAAGCCTTGATCACAAACTGTATGTCCTATGCACATGATTTCAATCACTCACCTGTTCACACTAATTCAATCTCACTCTCAGCTTCCAGGTGTGGTGACCTCAATCTTGAACGTAATTCCATTTGATTGCCACACACTACTTACTCACTTACTTACAATGTAAACTGTATAGGTAAATTTTTCACACAATTATTGTAATCCGCTAAGGCTCATTGCTCATTTCATTGTTCCTGTCATTTTCCCAATCCATAATCACTTGAATGTCTTGAGGGACGGATTACTTTTCCGCTTCAGTTAGTTGTATTGATTGGCACATATGATTCCATTGTCCCGCACTACAGCGGATATTGTGTTTGCATAATGAAATCAGAATTTTTAAGATTCTTAATGCGTTGGTTAGTTAGTTAGTTAGTTAGTGTGCCATTTGTAACTACTCTCATTTATATTTGACTCCTTGACATATACTGTGCTAGTTAATTAGTTGGTAAGAAACGTTGAAAGAAAATAGACAAAAAAAGCCCCAAAGCGACTATTTATTTGAGTGAGCAATTCATTCGCTAACTAACCAACTAATGTGTATGCAAATCTAATGATGATGATCCAACTAACCTACATTTTATTGCTCATTCTTATTGTCGACTTATTATTGCGAATGGTTTTTTTTTAGCCAAAATGTGTCCATGGGGAGATTGCTGTAGTTCACTTTAAGATCATAAAATCACTTGTCACGTCGCCCTATGTTTAAACAATAGAGTGAATTTTTAGTATGGCGTACCAAGTAAGTATATATGCATAGTTTGTTAGAGTTAGACGTCATAAAAAATGCTTCTGCTCAAAACATAAACTGACTAATAGTGGTGGTTCCTGTGTGACCATATAAGTTGGTCACGCATTATTATTTTCCCTTTGCATCATTTTTTTAGTACACATCCCAAGTCTGTCGTAAGGTCATAGGAGGTGATAATTAGAGCGGAATGGGATTACTGCAAAACTCCATATGAACAAAGAAAAGTGTCTACGAATATTAATACTGTGGGGTAATTAACGGAGTAAATGAATTGGCTATTTTGGAATGTGAATACCTTGGCTTTTATTATGGCTAAGACCAACTCATAAAATTCTATGAACTGTATACAGAGAAACTAAAGCAATTAAAGTTGAGAAATTATGGGAGGGTTAGTTTGTTAGTTAGTTAGTTACAGCCATGCCAGGTTTATATATGGAGATTTAGTTAGTTGGTTAGTTATTATGACTTATTGAAATTTGATTTTCTTTTCTCCCACAGTCATTTTTTGGGCGCACCTACAACAACGTGTCAGGGATCTCAGAGTGCAAGAATGGAAATCGATGTGAAATTACGAAAAAGAACCGTACCTCCTGCAAAGCATGTCGTCTTCGAAAGTGCCTGTCCGTGGGGATGTCCAAATCTGGATCCCGCTATGGCCGCCGCTCAAATTGGTTCAAGATTCATTGCTTGCTCTCCGCTCAAGCCCAAGGGAACAATAACAACATGAGTTCTTCCAATAACCAGTCCAATGGAACGGGCACTTCTTCTTCTTCCCCGGACATTACGAAAAGCTCCAGTGGACAGAAAGCAAATTCTAAAGGGAGCAATCGAAGCTCTCCATTGGATTACACAGTTAGTAGTGGTGGAAGAAAATCTTCCCCATCTACGGGTTCTGAAGATCGAATGTCCATAAATTTCCCTAATAATCGGAACAATGGACTCCCGTTCCCAAATCTGAGTCCCACAGCCCGGGATCAGTTTTTGGCATCGTTGAATCGCAAATTAATGACGCCAATGGACTTGCAGCTCGCCGATTACTTTCGGGCAGCAAATCTTGCTACTAATAATAATAGTTTGCTATCTAATTCCAAGTCACCATTCTTTGGACAAATGGGGGAGGAATCGGATCCCCCAAGGGCGGCATCTGAAGACAATATTTCAAGCGCAGCTTCTTTGGAATCTCCGCATTCTGATGTTAGTGGGGATGCCATGGATTCCGGAAAGATGCAAATCCCGCCTTCATTTTTACACCATGGACCTGGATCTCCACTCGATTTTAAGGGGGCGCCTAATGCCCCTGGGATACCTGACCCTACCCATTTGTTTTCACTGGATCTGTTCAGTCGCGATCTTTTAAAACTGGGTTGTGATCCACTTAGACTTTGGCCGGCTATGATGGGAGCTGCGCCTCAGAATTTTCAAAACCCGGGATTCAATCCGTATCGGTTCATGTTTCCAAATTTCCCCGCTGCAGCGGCCGGTGGCGCTGCGTTTGCACCACCAAAGATGCCCTCTAACGGATTCCCGCTGTCAACCAATAGTACACCTCAGTCTTCGTCTCCCAGATTGCACAATGGTACCGCGATCCACCCGTCCAAATTATTGAGTGCGGCAAGTTTAGCGGCTGCCGCTGCTGCTGCAGCGTCCGCACCTGCGACAATAACTTCTCCCACTGAATTGAAACGTTCGCCGCCGAATGTGGTTCCTCCGTCATCCAGTTTGACTTTGACGCCACCTATGTCCCATCATGGATCTGACGAACATACTAACCATAGCAACCATCACCATTCTATATCTTCGCTCCTCATTTACAATAATAACCATCATGAGCGCAGTAATCGAAGGAGTCCTAGTAATCACAAAACTAGGCTTCACCATAGTAGTCTCAAACGGAGTGATAGCCGAAGCAGCTCTGGCAGTAGCAATAATAGTTGTCATAGCAACAGGTTGCCGTCCAAGCCTAGGAATCTCGTTACCATGGAAACCGCACAGGACGATGGACCCATGGACTTGTCCGCCAAAGGTGGCTCCTCCACTATGAGTTTGAAAAGGCAGTATTCTTCGGACGAGGAGGATTTGGACGAAGATCGGATCGACGTGGGGCGCAATTTAAGTGATGATGATGATATACAAAGTGATGTGGAAGATTTGACTTGCAATAATAACAATAATAATGCAAATGTGAAAAACAATGAGAAGAAGCGAAGAGCTTCTTCGTGTAGTGGTAGTGGTGACAGTTTTAGTGGCTCCAGCAGTCCCAAAAGGGAGCGTGTATCGAAACCTACGGATTTAACACGGTCCAGTGGGGGTGGCACTAGTGCAGCAAACGCTCCTACAGAAGTTGCCACGTAAAAGTGGCCTTTAAAATTTCATAAGGTATTTTAATAACTAACTAACTAGATAGTCAGTCAAAAGAATGTAAGGTATTATAGTTAGTTAGTCTGTAAGAACTCATTCCCGGTTTTGTTCCCAGTGGGCTTAAATGGTCAGTTTTTGTAAGTTTGTGAATTTGTGTGTGGCCAGTTCAGTCATTGTATGTATTTATTTATCAAAAAATACTTTCAATTAGAATTTGACCTCAATAGTTTTGCTTCATAATAGTAAACGGATGAAGGGAGCCTTTACCAACCAACCGTTTTATATTGTATGATGATCATTAATGACGATTAAACTCAACAGTTAGGCTCCTCATACATGTAGTATATGGATGGATGAAAAAATAATCCTCCTCATAGCTCAGGGTATATTTGGTTAGATAGTTAGTACATGTAACATTACTGTACAATATCATTTCACTTTTCAATATAAAATCCTTGTTTTCCATCGTTTTGGTCACTCACTACAACTATAGGCATTTGGGACCGATTAGCAATCATCGCTGTACATAGTTATAGTTAGTAGCTGTGCAAAAGCCTTTTTTACACAATTTTTTAGCACTCGTCGTTCTGATTTCCTTGTGCATGAAAAGTGTAGTTTCTTACTTTAGTTAGATAGTTAACACTATTATTATTAGCAATGATAATAGCATTATGAAATGAATGAATGTGCTGCATAATGTGTTTATAATTTCTGTTGGTATACATATGCTTATAGTTTTTTATGCACAAAAACCATGGTTGTATTCATTCATCCGTTTTTTTGTAAAATGTTCTATAGTTTAGTTAGTATACATAAGATATAGAATGATTAAAAAGTTTTTATACCATGTGTAACTTAGTTAGTTAGTTAGTTAGATGTAAACTACGTAAAAATGTGAGGTAGATAGTTTACATAGTCTAGACAATGATAGTAAGATAATTTTTTGTCAAGTGTGAAAAATGACATTAGTTGATTTACGCCGATTACGTATGTATACTAACTATAACGACAGAGACAGACAGAGGCATAGGAGATGAGTACATGTACCATAAAGTGCTAAAGTGTTGTTTATTGTACACGATGATTGTGAAAAAGATGAGAAACTGTAACTTTATTACATGATTTCATAATTGTGTACATTTACTTCACATTATTATGAATGTATTCATCAAAAGATCCTTTAATTATCACACAGTTAGTTAGTGTGTAGGTTATTACACAGAATACTATATTATATATTATTAGTATTGATAAAAAGTTGGAGAACGCACAGAACCAAATAATAATAAAAGAGAATCCACCGTGTCTCATTTTGAGGTGAAAAAATGTATGCTTGTTTTTAATCGTTTGTGCACGATTTTATTTGCATGAGGGAGTGAGAAAAAAAATCATTTTTCGTCATTTGTCATATCTTCAGATTGCAACATTGCTTCATGATATGGTCATCATGAGATTCCAGAATCAATTATTCGGCCTTCGTTCCATTATTGTCTTGTGGACGCACAGATATTCATAATAATTTGTGGAGGTTTTTACCATCGTTAACTTAAATACATGGCCTTACTTTGTTAGTTTGCAAATTATAATGAAAACAGTTGTGAAGGCATTGTCGCTCACAAATTAGTCGAGCAGACAAACTTAAGCACTAACCGCTGCTCTAACTATATATTATTGGAAAGTAGCTTTTAAAATCATAACAAAATTTCAAAAATCTAGTTTGCTCATTTTGTACGTCGTTCCACATATTCTCCCAAACGTTATTTAAACAGATTAATTTATATGGATTTTTAAGAGATCTTTCTGCGTGCGGGGATAACACTACAGCGCAATGAATACGGGGATTTCATGCATGTATGAAAAGCCCATGAAAACAGTGCACACAACACATATACAAACACAGGAATGACATAATGATCATTTTTGGCTGCTGGTGACAATAAATCTTGTCAATCTCATGCATAGCTCTGCACACGCATTACACACACATGGTAAAGGAGATGAGCTGAAGGCCGTCCCTTCCTCACCAACCAAATAAATTCACCTTCTTTTGCTCATCATCATCAGCCAAGGGGAAAAACGAAGAATCATGACGTTCGTCGTTACAAACTCACCACAATGATCGCAATAAATAACTTATTGCTTGAGGACAAACCAAAACCTACATTTGGTAACTAACTATGAGCATTGAGTACCTATTGTCAACAGAATGGATACAAATATCACATGTTTTTTGCATCGTAGGCGAAAAAAATGGGCAAAAAATAGGTCCGGATAGAAAACCCCTATTCATGCAAAACAGGTAGAATGATTAGTAGTTACACGGGAGAACTTTATCTTCAAAATATAAGTTAGTTAGCTAGTTACTTCAGTTAGTAACTATAGTTAACTAACCAACTAACCAGCCGAAGCTCATAATGACAAAAATAAACACAGACAGTTAATGATTGAGAAATTCCATAGATGAAAGTAAGGAAGGATGCAAATATTGACTCTAGCTGGGTATTGAATGGGAAAAAAAGCTCACCTTATTTGGTAGGTACTACCTAAATGAGGGTTTGGGAACACTTTATTTTTATGCCTTGGGTCACCTGAGTGCACAATCATAATGACGCCGATAATCTCTGTATGAGCAAATATTAATCACTTTATAGTTTCTCAGAGGTTGCAGTCATTTTCTTCTGGTCGTATACTACTTGTGACTGTACTGCAATCCTTGTGTGAGGTGAGCCAAAAAAAATGTGCAAGTTTTTCATGTTTTACCCCTAGGTTATTCTTATTCATGATTTATTACTGCAGTGCTATACTGTATCTGTATGTAACTAGTTTAAGGATTTCATTTGCTGATACTATAGTTAGTTAGTTTGCCGTTTTATTTCAGATTTGTTTCCAATCCCATTTCCTTTTTTCAAAACATAAGTCAGTAGCATTAAAATTAGTTTTTCACAGTTTTCTCTTGTTTTAGGTATCTATATTGTCTCTACGGCAAAGTGTAGCAGAAAAAAAAGTGATTCTTAAATGCAAACTTACCTATCTCAAGTAGCCAGCGAATACAAATTGTATTACTTAGTTAGTTCGGTACTTACTTATATGCTAGTAAATAAAGATGATGACGATAAGACGCCATGAGCGTAATTTTTCATGTTTACACCCTTATCGAAACATGATCAGGATTGTTATTATTATTATTGCTTATACCAGCTACTTACTCACCAGAACTAATCTGATGATATCGATACAAGTTACAAGTTGTATCGATCAAATGCATTCCATTATGTGGTGATCCAGATGATTGGATGAGCCGCCCTAATACTAATAGGTTGTACTGGGCAAAATATTGAAAACTGGTTGGGAAATATATATAAAGTCAGTGTATCAAAGTTTTGCCCGCTACATATAGTTGGTTTGGTAGTTAATATGCATAGAGATAATAAATTATTTTGCTAAAAGTAACTAACTAGCACCAACATGTGTGTGATATATGGGATTGGTAATGGTTGTTTTAAGTACGAGAAATGAGGTGAATTATGTTGTGAACGCCCTGAGAAGTGAATTGTATTAGGATTTTGGGTGGGGAAATCTAGTTTGTCAATATAGATT
>Ga0210040_10011142_pt1 | contig 10216 bp, 4 predicted proteins | sample CryGeyCG12114_NA_FD_185462 | JGI IMG/M metagenome (GOLD analysis project Ga0210040, IMG submission 185462) | Groundwater microbial communities from aquifer - Crystal Geyser CG19_WC_8/21/14_NA (SPAdes) (version 2) | ecosystem: Environmental > Aquatic > Deep subsurface > Groundwater | place: USA...
TTAGAGACCTAAATTCTTGCAGGTAACTAAAAAAACACATTCTCTTTCATATTAACATAAAATATAGTTCAGTTAATAGGTTTAAACGCGTAAAATCATCAATTACGGGTTTTGGGACACTTTAGATTGCCCTTTTCAATGTATTTTTTCGCGCGTGGTACAAATCAACCCGACCCATAGAAAACCTGATTCAAGTTAATTGCTGACTGACTGAGTGCTAAATCATTAAATTGGCAGTTCTGTATTACTTTCAACTTCAAAACGATATAGCATACAAAGATAGTTTTCAGTTTCTAGCTTTAGCGCAATATAATGATTTGGTCAAAATCATTGCCTCATTTTGGAAGATTGTGTCGCTACTATTCAGATGAAGTATATTACAAACAGATGTACACAAAGTAAGTGATTAGATGAAATTCATTTTTGCAGGGCACATGAATTCTTTGCTTGCGCCATTACTCTTTTTAGTTCTCCCTTCTATGTGTGGTATGAAGCGTTTTGATAGTTAATTAATAGAATTATCAAATTACTGATTTTCAGAATTCTTGAAGGCCTCAAGAAAGGAAATCGTGGCGTTTTAGCATCAACTATTACACTCGTTGAAACAGAAAATGCTAAGAAAAGGAAACTTGCTCGAATTATTTTAGATTATGTAATTAAAGAGTGTAAAAATTCTCAGACATTCCGAATTGGTGAGTTTCAAAAGATTTCTTTTGCATGTAATTTTTATTCATTTTATTTTGCTGTTAAATTTATGGTGACTATACATTCGTACACGAATAGGAATTTCCGGGCCTCCTGGTGCAGGAAAATCAACTTTTATTGAAATGATTGGAAAATTCTTAACAGAGAAAAATAAGAAAATAGCAGTCTTAGCCGTGGACCCGTCCTCGTCTACTACCGGAGGATCTCTACTGGGTGACAAAACTCGGATGCCAGAGTTAAGCAAAGATAAAAATGCATATATCAGACCGTCTCCTGCAAGAGGCTGCTTAGGTGGCGTTACACGTTCTACAAATGAAGCCATTATTCTTTGTGAATTTGCTGAATATGACACCATACTTGTAGAGACTGTAGGTCAGATTTGTTTTTTATATTCAATATTATCTGCTCAAGTTTATTTTATTTTTTCGGATCATTATTGTTATTTGCGAATCACTGCAAAGTGCACACACAGACGTGCGTATATTTGCACCTTTTAATGTTCTTTTTACTTGTTCAAAAATTATCAGGTGTTGGACAGTCGGAAGATGCCGTAGCAAACATGGTAGATATGTTTGTCTTGCTTTTACCCCCTGCTGGTGGCGATGATCTACAAGCTATAAAAAGAGGGATTGTTGAGAAGGCGGATTTAATTGTTGTCACTAAATCTGATGGAGATCTAATGCCTGCTGCACGCCGTGCTCAATATGAATACACTGCTTCTCTTAAATTCATGCGTTCTCCAACACCGAACTGGAAAACTAAAGTACTCTTGGATTATTTTGTCCTTAAACCACGCGTCATTACTTTCACTGATCGTTTTACTGTGCTTTTAGGTTATGCGTGTTTCCTCAAAAACTAAGGATGGATTGGATCAATTCTGGGAAGAAGTAGAAAATTTTAGGTCAAAAACGAGAGAAAATTTTGAGCAAAAGCGTATTAATCAAAAGTTGGCATGGACATGGACTCATATCAAAGAAGGATTTGAGGAACTCATGTTTGCAAATCCCTCTCTAGGAAGTAAAGTTAAACGCTTATTAGAAGATGTAAAATCAGGGGTAACAACTCCAGGTGCCGCTTCCGATGAAATTCTGAGGTCAATTAGGTTAAAACTCGAAGCACCGGAACTAAATGGAGATATTCAATCTCGAAGTTCAAGATGAGTATCTTTGTATAGTCTTCGTTTTTTGAGAATGTAGTTTGTGCATTTTCGACCTGAATTTAGTGACATGACATATACTTTGCTCGATTTACAGCAGTGATACAGGTTTTGGAATTCGTTATGGCAACCGCTACATATTGCCAATCGAGGAAATAAAAAAATCACTATTTTTGTAATGCTGAAGAATCAAGAATGTGTATTTTCCTATTTTCAATCTGGTGGCTATTTCTTTGTAGTTGAGTAGTTGCATAAAACAGCAGTTATATCATGTCACAAGTATATAGCTTTCTGTGCTTTGGAATTAACACCATTCTAAATGTTTCTAAGATCCCACGTCAATGGATGGATAGCATTTGATATTTTCATTGTGTCTGTAGTTCATGTGATGTGTGAAAGAAGTTAATGTTCTTGGCTTAATGAAATTAGATTGATAAAGAAATGGTATGCATGCATATGGACCTAGCACACCGTAGGAGATCAGTTTAGCGAAAGTGGAGACTGGAAAAACTGGAAAATTCAAAAACGACCAAGTGAAAGTACTTAAATATGAGTGAGCGACATACGACAGCGTGATACCTCAACTTTCCCCATCATACATGTCATGTAAAGCTAACCATAGCTTGCGAGCCTGTTTCATGTTGCTACATTGCACTATATAGTTCAACGAAACTTTTTGGTATGTAGGTGCGAGGTTTACTGCACGTAATGAAATTGTTAAATACCCAAAAATAAACTTTTCTTAAGTTCCAAAAGCTATGGGTAAACGGTTATTAGTTAATTATGCGCAATCCAACACTAATAAGCATGTGATTTACGAATGTAAACAGAAAACGTTGTAAATTTGGATTCACTATAATATTCATCACGATGTAATTTCCGTCACATTTTGTAATTCCTCCTTTAAATTAATGTATTTCTTTTTCGTTGCACGATGTCCATGACTAGCTTTTGGTACAACTAAAAACCTACAGGTTGAGGAGCCGTATGCTTCGGTTTATACGATTGATGATGGGTGCTTTTTTCCAATCTAAAATTATTTTTCAAGTTCTAAATTAACTGAAAGAGTAAGTTTAAGCCTGTCACCTTATAGTTCGTAAGTGAATTAAGGGCAGAAAAGGCGTAAAAGGCAATTAAAATATGCAAGGACACAACCTACAGAGAAGTAGCACTTTGCACTAAAAGAGGAAGGTCTAAAGAACTACACGATCATACGCCTCTGTTCTACAATATTCTTGTTCATGTAAAAAGTGCGTTTACAATCATAGAAATAGATATAAACAAACGCTTTATATCCAACGAAAAGTAGCAGCAGTGCATATGGTGTAAATATTCCTGCATCCTGCATCCGTATTCGTTGTGGATATAGTATATACGCATTCACAAGGCTAATGCATATGCGCTATTCCGTCTTTGTAGTGTTGTAGTTATTGTAGTAATAATCCATCTGAATTGGTTATATAAGCTCTTTTAGTGCGTATAGACATCCGCCCAGAAACCATGTTTCAGTATTTGAGATGTTCGCTTTTGTTGTGATTTGAATAGACTGTTTAACCTATTACCATTGTCTGATGAAAAATGGAAACCCTAAATCTTTGAAAATCAATCGTATATAAATTATATTTTTGACGGCAAATCAGCCTCCTGCATCTTATTAGTCGCAATATAAATTTAATAAAATGATCCAAGTGGAGTTAAACATTTTATGGGGCCAACAGCTTGAGTCCTACCAGAGTTCTCCGTTGACGATGAAATTATTTGTGTAAAATTGCTAAAATAGTTTAGATAAAGGGGCGATTTGATTTAGCTATAAAAATTAAGATATGGAATCACGGGAATCACCTTAAAAAGACAATGAAATAGGAATAGGGAAATAGGCTAGGTAAAAACGATGATGAATGCGGAGTGCATAGTATATGTAGGACTTACAGCAAGTTTATAAAAATTTCATCTGATATACGAAAACAGTATCCCCAAAGGGCTCGATCCGCTGAAACGCTATAAAGTATATGGTGTATAGTACTCATATACATTCAACCATATAAAACCATGCAAACATCACACATATAACGTTTAAGATGGTATATATATCATATTTGGCTAGTACAGTGAATTGTGTATTCTTTAAAGTTAAACTTCGGAAGGCCATCAAATATTTTGGTCTTTAAATGAAAGCAAAGATTTTTGTGTGAATCAGTTAATACAAAAATGCACTGCTACGACTGCTACCTCCATGCTCAAAGATAAATATCTTATGAGCTCGTGTCTATCTACTCGTTTATCAACGAAACATCGGAACGTTTTGAAAATCCTAAGTGAGTTTCTCGTTCAAGTTAAGGGCCTAGCTCAAACTATTTTAGCATTGTCCAGATCCAGAAGTTTAAAACAATAACTTCAGGCAGTGGTTTCATTATTAACATTATTAACATAATTGCTGCTATCCAGCGTTTGTCGTGTGTAACGAGTAGTAAGCAAGTTCACGATGGTTGATGAAAAACAATGTTTTCATTTCAATTCTGATTGAGTTCAACAACAATTTCAGCTTCGTGTTCAAAAGTTTGAAATATATTTGATGTCTAAATGCAGCGTCAAGGCTAAGAGTGCAAAATCTAATTGTCATATTTGGCACGCTTTATTATACTTCAAGCGTCAAGTGTCCATTGTCCGTGGTTGCTAACTAAATGCGTTTTAGACTCAACTGTTAGCTCGAAATAGTTACAAAATATTCATCGTCTTCGCTCAATGTTGAATTTGAGAAAATAGCAGTGAAAAACTGTGAATTAAGTAAAAGAAATGGGGTGTTGTCCCTGATCAGATTAGAATAGAGCTTTGGTTTCTGGCTAGGGCCAACATATCATTGCTGGTACGTGTTACGCGCTATACTCATAACGATTTGTAGACAAATGATTATTTGTATCACATTATATTATGATTTTATACAATTGTATGTATATGTGTCGTTTTTTCCAAATTAGATACAACATTAAAGAAGGAATGGCTGAAATTCGATTTTCTTGTTTATCAAGACTGTTGATGTGTGATACTTCCTGGCATTTTCATCCTCAGTTATCTGATTGATTTTCAGAAGATAAAATGTGAATCAGTGAATTAAAAAAAACACCACCTAGATGTCGATTTTTTGAAAAAAATCTAATTGGCTAAGAGTTGTTAATTTGAATTGAGTGCAGTTATAAACATTGACTAGTAATTTGATGTAGCCATTTTCTCGTTTGATTGCTCTTTTCTCCATCACTTTATGAAACCTTGTTGTGTATAATGTTTCTCTGTGTATCCATGTGACGACTAGATATGACAGACCAGCTTCATTTCAATGCGTCATGTTTTTTTAACTAAAGGTTTTTTGAAAAACCTATCCAAATCCATTAAACTGATTATCCGATCTGAATGATTTACCTACTAACTAAACTGGATTTCCCTCGATTCGATCCTCGTCGTTTTCATGCCGATCCATAATTGAATTCATGCAGTAAAAGCTGCAAATTACTGAAGGTGAGAACAAATAGTTTCTTATTTGAACTTTAAATACCTTTAGTGTTGGAAACACTTCTGACTTCTTCAAAAATAAATCTGGGACCAATGGCTAAATATCTTTACCTAGTATGTATAAAAAGTATGTTTTGAAGGCGAACGAATTTTTTTCACTCTAAAAGATTTATCAGAACTCATTGAGATTAGATATTTTTGCATTATAATAAAGTTGATTTTTTTTAGAATGGAGAGCGCCGAAGAAAACAGAATTATGGGATCACTTAAAACGGAGAAGATGGAGGAGTTAAATGAGCTTAACGCTAACGAAGCGTGTGCAATAGATATGGATGATAATGCCACAAATTTGAGTGTGAAAAGTGATACTGAGAATGATGAAAAAGTATCTAGAACTAGTACTGAATCATCTGATGCGAATCCTGTTCAATCCTCCTCATTACCTCCCAGGTAAAATTCCTTTTTATCATCTGTTAGCATTTGCTTTAGCTACCCGAATGTACCGACTGCTGATTGCGAGCAGTGAAAATTATTTATTATTTGTGTCTGCTTAAATCCATATATATGCCATGCAATGCATGTAGTAAACTTTTGCTATCTAACACTCAATAAGTCAGTCAGTCTACTGTGTTTGAAGTCGTAACTAAAAATATATATGGCTTGCTTGTAGCGATAATTGGTAAGACAGGTAGAGAGGTATGTATGTAATAGTCCACGTAGCGTCATCTTATTAATTTTCTGATAAAATTATTAAATATTTTACATTTTTGGCCTGGAATCTTGGAAGATTTTTTGAAAAATAATTTGACTTATTATAGTTATTATTATAGTAATGGAGGTTTGCATGGGCAAAAATATGGCTTTTTTCATTCGTATTCAATCCCAAGTTTTTCCTACCATTTCAATGAAGCGTATTTAAGCTAAAATTTTTATTAAAACGGATAGTAAGTATTAGCTAAAATTAGCATGCACATAAATCACTTGAATGAACATCATGAAAAGTAGGAAGTATCTTAATTTCTCACATTTATAGGTTTCTCGTTACATGCTATATTATGTAAATTTTTCAGAGTTGATTGAACCACTAGGCAATAATTTTCCTAATTTTACGGTTTTATGTGTATTTCTGTACCATAATTTTTTACTGTTAAGAGGTTCTGGAAGGGAAAAGTTTTTAATTTCATTCAACGACCTGAATTGTGTAGTATAGTTAGTTAGTATAGTACTACACTACACGGGTTAGTTCTTCAACTCATGGATGATTCTTTGGACATTGGCGAATTTTTTTCCTTTAAAAAACTTGTGCTTTGTGCTGCTCATTTGATGATTAGTTTGTTTAGTTGGTCGGTACTTGTAAATAGTTCCAATTCCAGTAGTGTGGAAAGTGGAAATTCTGTCTGACAGTTGTGTGTATATTATGTATATGCGGCTTGAGAAAGGACTGGATGCACTATCACGTTTTTGCCTCTGCTGCCACCTCAAATCTATTTGCCAGTTGCGATTTGACCTTCATTCTGTGATGGTTGAAGTAGGAACTTGTTCTGCACTTATCCCTGCCTGCCTTTCCTACCACTACGTACAATCTTTTTCCAGCCATAAATACGGGACCACTGGATATGCTCTGTGCGTCTGTGAGAAGAATAGATTAGTTTCTCATGTTGGCTCTGACCAACACCACAATATGTATTTTTCACCTGAACAGTTGAATTGTTCGTATCAAATGATTAGTTTAGCTCTTCATTGATTAACAGACACATTACACTGTCTTGCTTAGCTACAACTCTACAACATGGAAGTGAATCCACTATTCCCTGTAGGAAATCGGTTTAATATGGATCAGGAAAATTTGAACACGGGGTATGTCTAATTTTGTTTTTGTAGCTCATCTCCCACTCACTGATTCAACATTCTAATTTGAGATAATTAGTTAGTTAGTATTGCATAAAGTAAACTCTTTCACTGATCTGCGTATTCATCCATATCCTTTCACTGTGGCATCTCAGCTATTTACGTTCCTTTGCAGGCAGTAGGCTCAAAGTGTGGAAATATGAAGGGTTGACAGTATCTGTTGTGTAATAAGCTACTTGATTCAGTTTCTTCATGTTTTGCAGACTCATATTTAAAATATCGCTGAGAATGAGAATCAAGCAAAAGATTTTGCTTGAAGTAAAAGCATTTACTGAGTAGTACATGCTTGAAACCATATGACTTTAAAAAGTTCGGTAGCTTTCGCGTTTACTTGACTGATTCTAGCAAATGAATCACCATATCGGTGTATGGGAAATCTTCATTTGCTAAGAAGCAAAAGCAAACGATACCGAACTTTGTTTTGGAAATTCGATTCATGAAAGATTCTCAATTTTTGTGTAAGCTTTCATGTTTATGGTATCCGTTTCATTTTTCTTAGCATAAACAATTATTGTATTGCACGATTTGTAAGATAATCTGTCATGTTTTCCAAAATTCCACTCAAAAAAGGTTTTTTTTAAACAGACTAGTTTATGGGCAATTAATGAACAAGTAAAAGCTTTCAAGCTACTATTTTGTGGCTTGATTAATTTCTAGCACATTCTAGAAGTTGCTTGCTTGTATTCATGCCCATTTCAAGTAAATGCTTTCGGTCAAGCACTTTTGCATTTATTTGCATGGTTTCAAGCAAATTCTTGAAATTTGGCCAGTTAAAGCAGATGCTTGTTTTTATTCATACGACCCAATGTATGTTGTAATAATACGGGATTTAATAGCAGGCCACAGTTCGTTTCATACTGGTTATTAATTGGAATTGAAATTTTAATGATGTGTGATAGCACGCAGTTATGAGTATTACATTGCATTATTGACATTACACATTTTTCAATGGCTCCAAGTTAATTTAATTGTTGTGCTCAGCTGAATAATTGTCGGGTCAAATTTCCTTGGGGCAGAAAAAAAGATTAATTTTTTCATTCTTAATGCACAATATTGTAGTCGTTGACCATGATTGGCAATGCCAAACTAAGTTTGTTGCGTGCATATTACATGAATAAACTAACTATACTAAATACGGCGGAGTACTAAAGGTTCATGATGTGAAATGTCAATGGCAATTCCTACTTGAGTCGTTTGTTTTTCTCATGTAGCGGCGAAACGTTAAAGAGAATGAATGCGAGATTACAAACACTGTGTTGGGGAATTATTTTGCTAATTTCCGAAAGTGAGAAAATGTTTAAATTCATCTGTATCTCAAGGTTAAATCGTTTTTCTGTTGCTCTCAACCATCCATTCCTGTTCACCTCAGCAGTGAGTGAGTATGTAATTTAATGATAGCTGCTGATATCTCTATCTCTCTCTCATAATGTGTATTAAATAAATATATGATAAAGCCAATAGTTGTGTCTACTGACTGATGGTGCTTTTCCAGCCGTCAATACCTATCATGTTCTCTGTGTTAGATCGTTTATATTTCCTGTGCTCTGTCATGCAATACAATCCCTACCCTAACGTCCTGGTGTTGCACCATAGTTAGTCGCAAAATGAAAATCTCATTTTTGCATCAATCTCATCTTTAGCATAGAAATATAGTATGCAAAAGTTTGCGTTATATTGACTGATTGATTGTTGTAATCAGACTCAGACCCTAAAAAACTTGTGCTAGAGCTTCATTCTACACTGCTATAGCTTCATACTAGACGTACTTTGTTTACTACAGTGAGTGCATGACCAAGGTGAACTAGTAGTCACGCAGTAAGGTATAGGTCTATAGTAGTATGTGTGTTATAGCTGCCCTTTTAAATGATAAGAACTAGAAATTTGCGTGTAGGAAAACTTTACAAAAAGTACAATTATACTGGGTTGAATACGAAAGCAAAATGATTTTGTTTTGGTTTGCTTATTGGGTCCAATACATTTTAAGTTAATTTATTTATCATATTTTGACAAACAGCAACAAGGATCATTTGTTGCTATTACATTCTTCCGAATTACTTCTCAGAATCGCAAAAGATTACGCATGAACGATCCCTCTTAATGAATGATTACTACATTTTGATTCTTAGTAATTAAATAATATTCTGGACCTGGAGATAGTTGGAATGGATTTATGTTTTTTTAATTTGTACCACCACATTACATGGTCGTGTTTATGTCAGTATTGGTTTTTGATAAATGATAGCAAGAGTTGGAAAGGTTTTGCAACATGATCCTCGTATGGCTTAGTTAGGTTGAAGAGAAGACTAATTTCCTAAATTAAATTTATTTGGTTCACCCTTGCGCTGAATAATGTAAGAGAATTATTTTCCAACGATCAACAAGCAAAAGTTTAAGCACTACAAAATTGGAATTGAATTTTTTTAATCATCACAACTACAGGTGGACGCCCGAAACTTTTTGGAAAACAAGCTTAGTATTCAATTATTTACATCAGCTTAGCCACAGCTTCAAACCTATATACATGTCTTTTTTCATTAATTATAAAGATTACTATCCTTTTTGGCTAACAACTAATTTGAGTTTCTATGTTTTCAACTGTATGGATAAAATTATCTATCTCTCTATGGCCTGTGGATAGTATTTTTTTGTGTGTTGTAAATACTTTTTCCTATGGTTTTCTACATTATTGTGAAGGTTTATATAAAACGAAATTAAAATGGTAGTCTTTTTTGTTGTACCATTTTAGTGTAGTTGAATTTTTTTCTTATGTTGGCTTGGTCAGGATTTCTTATCTGGCTAGCCTATGTTACATAAATACTAGCAAATATGCCGGGCTTCGCCCGGCAATTTGCTAACGTACGGTGCACGCAGGTTTGAGTTACGTCTGTGAAAAAATTTCAAAATACTACTACAAAATAGTCTCACTATATATTTTTTCTTCAC
>Ga0210040_10011143_pt1 | contig 10216 bp, 8 predicted proteins | sample CryGeyCG12114_NA_FD_185462 | JGI IMG/M metagenome (GOLD analysis project Ga0210040, IMG submission 185462) | Groundwater microbial communities from aquifer - Crystal Geyser CG19_WC_8/21/14_NA (SPAdes) (version 2) | ecosystem: Environmental > Aquatic > Deep subsurface > Groundwater | place: USA...
AACATCATGGAGTTCGTCAAGGCGTACAACGCCGCGACGGACGCCCAGCGTGGCACCGTGATCCCGGTCGAGATCACGATCTACGAGGACCGCTCGTTCACGTTCATCACCAAGACCCCGCCGGCCGCCGAGCTGATCAAGAAGGCCGCCGGCATCGCCAAGGGGTCCGGCGTGCCGCAGACCACCAAGGTCGGTCGCCTCACCCGCGACCAGGTCCGCGAGATCGCCGAGACCAAGCTCCCCGACCTGAACGCGAACGACGTCGCCGCCGCGATGAAGATCGTCGAGGGCACCGCCCGTTCGATGGGCGTCACCGTCGCGGAGTAGCACCCGAAGGTGGTCACCTCGGACCTCGTTCTGACCTCAGAGCAGGACCGGACTGACCACTTTCTCTCAGAAGTCACATCGTGGGGGAGCCGAGCGCGGCTCTGACCACAACTGGCCATTGGAAAGGACCAGCACATGAAGCGCAGCAAGGCTTACAACGAGGTCGCCGAGAAGGTCGACGCCGACAAGCTCTACGGGCCGGTCGAGGCGCTGGAGTTCGCCAAGGCGAACACCAAGGCCAAGTTCGACGAGACCGTCGACGTCTCCATGCGGCTCGGCATCGACCCGCGCAAGGCGGACCAGATGGTCCGCGGCACGGTCAACCTGCCGAACGGCACGGGCAAGACCGCCAAGGTGCTGGTCTTCGCCACCGGTGACCGTGCGCAGCAGGCGCTCGACGCCGGGGCGGACGAGGTCGGCTCGGACGACCTGATCGCCAAGGTCGCCGGCGGCTACCTCGACTTCGACGCGGTCGTCGCCACGCCGGACCTGATGGGCAAGGTCGGCCGGCTGGGCCGCGTCCTCGGCCCGCGCGGGCTCATGCCCAACCCGAAGACGGGGACCGTCACCGTCGACGTGGCCAAGGCCGTGACCGACATCAAGGGCGGCAAGATCGAGTTCCGGGCCGACCGGCACTCCAACCTCCACTTCATCATCGGCAAGGCGTCCTTCTCCAGCGAGCAGCTGCAGCAGAACTACTTCGCCGCGCTCGACGAGGTGCTCCGGCTCAAGCCGAGCGCGTCCAAGGGCCGCTACCTGCGCAAGATCACCTTCTCCACCACGATGGGTCCGGGCATCCCGGTCGACCCCGCGAAGGTGAAGGTGGACGCCGAGCAGTAGAGCCCACGGGCTCCTCTGCTTCGAGATCACCCGTCTCGACCGCTCCTCGATGAAGGCCGCACCCTGCTCGCGCTGAGCTGGGTCGCGGCCTTCGTCGCGTGTCTGGGCTACGGGGTCGGCTCGGTCCTGCAGTCCGTCGGTGCCCGGCGCACGGCGGCGGCCACCGGGCTGAGCGGCGTCACCCGGATCCTGCGGCAGCTGCCGTACCTGCTGGGCCTCGGCCTCGACGGCGTCGCCTTCCTGGCGAACGTCGTGGCGCTCCAACGTCTGCCGCTGTTCCTCGTCCAGTCGGTCCTGGTGGGCAGCGTAGGGGTGACGGCCGTGATCGCCGCCGCCCGCGGGCAGCGGCTGGACACGCGGGACTGGGGCTCGCTCGCGGCGCTGGCCGCGGGACTGGTGCTGCTCTGCGTCACGGCGGACCCGAAGCCGGCTGCCCCGCTCGCGCCGCCCGGCCAGTGGCTCCTCCTGGCGGCGACCGTCGTCCCCGTCGCCGCGGGTCTCGTCGGGCTGCGTCTGCGGGGGCGGGTGTCGGCCGCGGTGCTCGCCACGGCGGCCGGTCTCGCCTGGACCGGGGTCGCCCTCGCCTCGCGGGCGTTCTCCGCCGAGCCCCTCGGCTGGAGCGCACTGGCCCACGCCCTGGTGTGGACCGTCGTCCTGCAGGGGGTCCTGGGCACCGTCTTCTTCGCCCTCGCCCTGCAGCGCGGTGACGTCACGACGGTCACCGCGGTCACCTTCATGCTCGAGCTGCTGGTCCCGTCGCTGCTGGGCCTGTGGCTGTTCGGCGACGGCGTCCTGCCGGGACAGGGTCCGCCGGCCGTCCTCGGCTTCGTCCTCGCCGTGGGCGGTACGGTCGCCCTCGTACGGTTCGCCGAGTAGCGGACCGCGGAGAGGTGGAAGTGCTCACGACCGGTCCTCGACCTTCTGTGCGCGAGCACTAGTGGCCACACCGGTCCGGCTCGGCACCGCCCAGGGCCGCTGGGTCCTCGCCGCCACCATCGCCGGTTCGGGCATGGCCTTCCTCGACTCCACCGTCGTCAACGTCGCGCTGGCGAAGATCGGCGACGACTTCGACGCGGGCTTCACCGCGCTGCAGTGGATCGCCAACGCCTACACGCTGACCCTGGCCGCCCTGATCCTGCTGGGCGGTGTGCTGGGGGACCGGCTGGGCCGCCGCCGGATCTTCCTGGTCGGCGTCGTCTGGTTCGCCGTCGCGTCGGCGCTGTGCGCCCTCAGCCCGTCCACGGAGGTGCTCATCGGCGCCCGGGCGCTGCAGGGCATCGGGGGAGCGCTGCTCACCCCCGGCAGCCTGGCCATCATCTCGTCCGCCTTCGCGAGCGAGGACCAGCCGCGGGCGGTCGGGCTCTGGGCCGGGCTCGGCGGGATCTCGGGCGCGGTGGGTCCCTTCCTCGGGGGCTGGCTGGTCGCCGTCGACTGGCGGCTGGTGTTCCTGATCAACCTGCCCATCGCCGCCGTGGTCCTCTTCGGGACGCTGCGCCACGTGCCGGAGTCGCGCGACCTGCTCGACGAGGGGCGCCAGCTGGACGTGGCTGGCACCGTGGCGATCGTCGCCTGTCTCACGGGGCTGACGTGGTCGTTGACCGAGGCCGGCGCGCGGGGCTGGACGCTCCCGGTGGTCCTCGCGGGGGTGGGCGGTCTCGCGGCCGGAGTCGTGTTCGTGCTCGTCGAGCAGCGGAGCAGCCACCCGCTCGTCCCCCTGCAGGTCTTCACGAACCGCGTCTTCTCGGCGACCAACCTCGCCACGTTCTTCATCTACGGCGCGCTGGGCGTCTACGGCTTCCTCGTCGTGCTGCAGCTGCAGGTGGTCGCCGGCTGGTCGCCGCTGAAGGCCGGCACGGCGATGCTGCCGGCCACGGTGCTGATGCTGCTGCTCTCCTCGCGGGCCGGCCACCTCGCGGTCCGGACCGGTCCGCGGGTGCTGATGACCACCGGGGCACTCCTCGCCGCGGCCTCGTTCGCCCTGGCCGTACGGATCGGGCCGGACGCCCGCTGGCTCGCCGACCTCGCCCCGTCGGCGGTCCTGCTCGGGCTGGGTCTCTCGGCGGCCGTCGCCCCGTTGACCGCCACCGTCCTGGCCGCGGCGCCCGCGCAGCTGTCGGGCGCGGCGTCGGGCGTCAACAACGCCGTCGCGCGCACCGCCGGCCTCCTGTCGGTCGCCGTCGTCCCGTCCCTCGCGGGGCTGTCGAGAGCGAGCACGAGCGACCCGTCCGCGCTCCAGCGCGGGTTCCCGACGGGGATGCTGATCGGCTGCGGCGCACTGCTCGTCGGCGCGGCGGTGAGCTGGTTCGGGCTCGGTCGCGACGCGCGGGTTCAGCGGGCGAGCGACGCCAGCGCCGAGCCCGTCAACCGGTAGGTCGTCCAGCCCTCCATCGGCGTGGCGCCGATCCGGCGGTAGAAGCCGATCGCCGGTTCGTTCCAGTCCAGCACGGACCACTCGACCCGCGCGTAGCCGCGGTCGTGGGCGGTGCGGGCCAGGGCACCGAGCAGGGCCCGGCCCGCACCGCTGCCGCGGTGCTGGGGTCTGACGTAGAGGTCCTCGAGGTAGATGCCGTGCACCCCCTCCCAGGTGGAGAAGTTCAGGAACCACAGGGCGAAGCCGACGGGCACGTCACCCTCTTCGGCCACCAGCAGGTACGCCGCGGGGCTGCCGTCGGGCGCCGCGCCCGCGAACAGGGCCCGGTGCAGCTGCTCGGGCGTCAGGCGCACCTGGTCCTCCGCCCGCTCGTACTCCGCGAGCTCGCGGACCATGGCCACGACCACGTCGATGTCGGTGTCGCGACCCTCCCGGACGGTCACCGGAGGACGGGTGGGGACGGCGGGCTGCGGGGTGCTCACCTCGTCACTCTGCCCGACCCCGCACGCAGCGGACGCCGCACCGGGTCAGCCGGGCCGACGGGCGCCCTTCCAGGGCATGTACTTGATCTTGATGTACGTCACCGTGCTGCCCGGCTTGGGTGCGTGGATGACCTCGCCGTCGCCCGCGTAGATGCCCACGTGCGAGGGCCCCGAGTAGAAGAACACGAGGTCGCCCGGTCGTAGGTCGGCCTGGCTGACCTTGGCGCCGATCTTGTACTGCGCCTTCGAGTTGTGCGGCAGCGAGACGTCCGCCTCGGCCCACGCCTTCATCGTGAGGCCCGAGCAGTCCCACGCGCTCGGCCCGGCTGCGGCGTACTTGTACTTCTCGCCGAGCTGCTCCTTCGCGAACGCCAGGGCCACGTCGCCCTTGGTCGCGCCGGCCACCGGAGCCGTGCCCGCGAGCGGCGCCTGGCCGCCGGCCTGCAGCGCCGCCCACTCCGGGGCGCCGACCCTGCCGGTGACCGGGAGCCCGACGCTCGCCTGGAAGGCCTCGACCGCGGACCGGGTGAGGTCGCCGTAGAGCGTGGTGCCCGGCAGCTCGTCGTGACCGAGGGCGCGCAGCGCCAGCTGCAGCCGACGCACGCTGCTCCCCTTGTCGCCGTGCTCCAGCGACGGGGTCGAGCCCTGGGCGACGAGCGCAGCCCAGGTGGCGCCGCTCGTACGCCCCGTCGCCGGAAGGGCGTGCCTGCTCTGGAAGGACGTGAGCTTCTTCGCGTCGGAGGCCGAGAACGAGCGGTTCCGGCTGGTGTCGAAGCCGGCCTGGTGCAGCAGGCACTCGACCGCGCCGGCCTTGCTGCCCTTCTTGCCCACCTTGACGGTGGAGTACGTGTGGAACGACGTCGTGCAGCCCGCCGCGGCCGCTGGTGCCGCCGTGGCGACCAGACTGCCGAGCGAGACGGCCACCGTGGCGGCTCCCACCGCCACTCGGGTGAGCAGGATCCTCATCGTTCACTCCTCTTTCAGGCCGACAGGGCGGGACGTTATCAACTCGAGACACGGCTGGGAAGAGCTCCGCAGAAGGTCACGACGTCGTGATCAAGTCGACACGCCGTGGACATCGCGGAATTCTCTGCCGGTGTGACACCGGGTCGGGGGTGATTTGGCCGCGCTCCCGCGCCGCGGGTAGCCTGGGACCACCGAAGACCGCTGGTCGGCGCCTCCTCACCCGGAGGTGCCCGAAGATCCCGTGACCCGGGGGACCCGCGCAGGTGAGTTCGACCAGCTGGCACGAGCGTGACGCAGATCTGTGCGCCGCCCGACTCCCGCTCTCGTGCTTCCTGCGCGTGCCTCCTCCGCGCCGGGTGCAGTCCTTCGGAAGCGTTGCAACCGCAACGTGTGACGAAGGAGAGGAGACCTATGGCGAGGCCGGACAAGGCAGCCGCGGTCGCCGAGCTCACGGAGAAGTTCCGGGGTTCGTCGGGCGCCGTGCTGACCGAGTACCGCGGACTCACCGTGAAGGCGCTGAAGGACCTGCGCCGTTCGCTGGGTGACGACGCCACCTACGCCGTGTCGAAGAACACGCTCACCACCATCGCCGCTCGGCAGGCCGGGGTTTCCGGCGTCGAGCCGCTCCTCAGCGGGCCGACGGCGATCGCCTTCATCGAGGGCGACGCCGTCGCCGTCGCGAAGGGGCTGCGTGACTTCGCACGTGCCAACCCGCTCCTGATCATCAAGGGCGGCGTCCTCGACGGCAGGTCCATGTCGGCGGACGAGTTCCGCCAGCTGGCCGACCTGGAGTCCCGTGAGGTTCTCCTGGGCAGGGCTGTGGGTGCCCTGCAGGGCGTCCTGCAGCAGGCCGTCAGCCTGGTCGCCGCTCCGCTCGCCCAGGCCGCCCGCGTGATCGCCGCCCTGGAGCAGGCCGCTTCCGAGGACCCCGGGCTCATCGCCGGACCCGGTACGCCTGCGCCGAGCACCGACCCGGAGCCCGACACCCAGCCCGACACGACCGAGACCGCACCTGCGGTCGACACCGCAGCAGCCGCTGCACCCGAGGCGGAGGACTCCGCCGAGACGACGGCAGCTCCTGCTGCGGACGAAAACTAAGGAAGGACTGCCACCATGGCGAAGCTCAGCACCTCCGAGCTCCTCGACGCGTTCAAGGAGCTCACCCTCATCGAGCTCAGTGAGTTCGTGAAGGAGTTCGAGACCACGTTCAACGTGACCGCGGCCGCCCCGGTCGCCGCTGCGGCCCCGGCCGCCGGTGGCGGCGGCGCTGCTGTCGAGGAGGAGGAGGCCTCTGACGAGGTCGACGTCATCCTCGAGGCGGCCGGCGACAAGAAGATCCAGGTCATCAAGGAGGTGCGTACCCTCACCAGCCTCGGTCTCAAGGAGGCCAAGGACCTGGTCGAGGCCGCGCCGAAGGCCGTCCTGGAGAAGGTCACCAAGGAGACTGCGGACAAGGCGAAGGCGGCCCTCGAGGCGGCCGGCGCCAAGGTCTCCTACAAGTGAGCCCGGACGTGTCTCGCTGGTCTCGTCGCGGGTAGGCGCGGCATCCGCGCCCGATCCGGCAAGGCGGAGGAGCGAAAGCGCAGCGGGCTGCGCTGAGCTTCTCCGACGCAGCCGGTCGGGATGCGGTGCCCCGCACACGCCGTCGAGGCCATGAGACGCGTCCAGTCCCCGGCCCTGCCGGGTAGCTCAGCGCACGCAGACCGAGGCCCGGTCCCTCCGCACGGAGGGGCCGGGCCTCGGCGCGTACGGAGCGGTCAGGCATCCGGTCGGCGATGGCGACCAGCAGGCGGTGCTGGTGCCGGACGTCGGCGCCGAGGGCGACGACCGACAGCGCCGTCCCATCCGGACGACCGAGACGGAGGCTCCGGGGGCCTGGTTGTCGATGTGGGACCACGTGAGCGAACCGCTGTCGATCCGGATGGCGTGCCGGGCGTGCCTGGGTGCCGACCGCACCTGCTCGTGCAGCGCCGTCCCGATCTTGTGGGCTGCCGCACCTGCTGGTCGCCTCGGTCACCTCCTGCCCGAGGGACGCCGTCAGGTGGTTCGGGGTCTCCGCGTCCTGCAGGCCGGGTCCACGACGTCGGGGTGCACGACGGTCGGCCGTACGTCGTCATGGACACGTCGACCGCGGCACGCTCCCCGGCGCCGGGACCGCCGGCTGGCCCCCGGACGTGGCGCTGCGGCTGGGCGCCGAGGTAGCCCCGCCACCCAGGTGCTCCACGACGCGGGCGTGCTGCACCGCGACATCAAGCCCAGCAACCTGCTCGTGGGCAGCGCAGGACCACGACCGACGCTGCTGATCGCCGACCTGGGGCTGGCCAAGGCGGTCGCCGAGGGCTCGGGGTACACGGTGACGGCCGGCCCGCAGGCGTGCACGGCGCCGGAGCAGAGCCGCGGGGGACGCTCGACGCCCGACCGGCGTCTGCTTCCTCGCGGTCGTGACCTACGAGCTGCTCTGCGGCCGTCGGCCGTACCCGATGAGCCGGATGGGGAGGTGCTCGAGCGGGACGAAGCGCAGCCGCCGGGACCCGGTCGGTGCTGCTGCTGACGCTGCTCGCGTTCGTGCGCGCGGCGGCGGCCGCGTACCTGCTCGCACCGGCCTGAGAGCGGGTGCGGGGGCGACGGGGATCTCTCTCCGCCGATGTCCTTGCCACAGGCCGCCCGGCAGGTATGCTCTTGCCCGAGCCGTGCAGGATTTGTTCGGTTCGGCTTGGCCTGCTCCCGAACGTTGACGAGTTCGGTCGTAGCGGCTACTCTTGGTGTTTGCCCTCGCCATCACTTCTGACCCGGTCCGGTTTGACCCGGGTCCGTCGGCATGCGCGCGGGAATTCGCTCATACCGAGAGCACTCGGAAGGACATAGCAGTTGGCCGCCTCGCGCAACGCCTCGAAGAACCTGATCAACCCGGTCATCTCGACCACAGGCCGGATCTCGTTTGCGAAGATCGCCGAACCCATGGAAGTCCCCGACCTGCTGGACCTGCAGGTCGACTCGTTCGACTGGCTCGTCGGCAACGGTGACTGGCGCGCGCGCGTCGACGCCGCCCTCGGCGAGGGTCGCACCGACATCAACACCAAGTCCGGGCTGGAGGAGATCTTCGAGGAGATCTCCCCGATCGAGGACTTCAGCGGCACCATGTCGCTGTCCTTCCGCGACCACCGCTTCGAGCCGCCGAAGAACTCCGTCGAGGAGTGCAAGGACCGCGACGTCACGTACGCCGCCCCGCTCTTCGTCACCGCCGAGTTCATGAACAACGAGACCGGCGAGATCAAGAGCCAGACGGTCTTCATGGGCGACTTCCCGCTCATGACGGACAAGGGCACCTTCGTCATCAACGGCACCGAGCGCGTCGTGGTCTCCCAGCTCGTCCGCTCGCCGGGCGTCTACTTCGAGCAGACCACCGACAAGACCTCGGACAAGGACATCTTCACCTGCAAGATGATCCCCAGCCGTGGCGCGTGGCTGGAGTTCGAGATCGACAAGCGCGACATGGTCGGCGTCCGCCTCGACCGCAAGCGCAAGCAGAACGTCACCGTGCTGCTCAAGGCGCTCGGCTGGACCGACGCGCAGATCCTCGAGGAGTTCGGCCAGTACGAGTCCATGCGGCTCACCCTGGAGAAGGACCACGTCACCACCCAGGACGAGGCGCTGCTCGACATCTACCGCAAGCTGCGCCCGGGCGAGCCGCCGACCCGTGAGGCCGCGCAGGCGCTGCTGGAGAACTACTACTTCAACCCGAAGCGCTACGACCTCGCGAAGGTCGGCCGGTACAAGATCAACAAGAAGCTGGGCCTGGACGCGCCGTTCGACCAGCAGGTGCTGCGGACCGAGGACATCGTCGCCGCGATCCGCTACATCGTCGCGCTGCACGACGGCAAGGAGGAGCTCGACTCCCCCCGCGGCGACCTGCTCGTCGAAGAGGACGACATCGACCACTTCGGCAACCGCCGGCTGCGCACCGTGGGCGAGCTGATCCAGAACCAGCTCCGCACCGGTCTCGGCCGCATGGAGCGCGTGGTCCGCGACCGGATGACGACCCAGGACGTCGAGGCGATCACGCCGCAGACCCTGATCAACATCCGGCCGGTCGTGGCGGCGCTGAAGGAGTTCTTCGGCACCAGCCAGCTCAGCCAGTTCATGGACCAGACCAACCCGGTCGCGGGCCTGACGCACAAGCGGCGTCTGAACGCCCTCGGCCCGGGTGGTCTGTCCCGCGACCGCGCCGGCATGGAGGTCCGTGACGTCCACCCGTCGCACTACGGCCGCATGTGCCCGATCGAGACGCCGGAGGGCCCGAACATCGGCCTCATCGGCTCGCTCGCGAGCTTTGCCCGGGTGAACGCGTTCGGCTTCGTGGAGACGCCGTACCGCAAGGTCGTCGAGGGCCAGGTGACCGACCAGATCGACTACCTGACCGCCGACGTCGAGGACCGCTACACGATCGCCCAGGCGAACGCGAAGCTCGACGAGAACAACCACTTCTCCGAGGAGCGCGTGCTCGCCCGGCGTCGCAAGGCCGACCCGGACACCGTCCCGGCCAACGACATCCAGTACATGGACGTCTCGCCGCGCCAGATGGTCTCGGTCGCCACCGCGATGATCCCGTTCCTCGAGCACGACGACGCGTCGCGTGCGCTGATGGGCGCGAACATGCAGCGCCAGGCTGTGCCGCTGCTCCGCTCCGAGGCCCCGTTCGTGGGCACCGGGATGGAGTACCGCGGAGCCGTCGACGCCGGAGACGTCACCGTGGCCAAGAACGCGGGTGTCATCACCGCGGTCTCGGCCGACCTCATCGAGATCGCCGAGGACGAGGGCACCTACACCACGTACCGGCTGTCCAAGTTCAAGCGCTCCAACCAGGGCACCTGCATCAACCAGCGTCCGCTGGTGAGCCAGGGCCAGCGCGTCGAGAAGGGTTCGCCGCTGGCCGACGGCCCCTGCACCGACAACGCCGAGATGGCGCTCGGCCGCAACATGCTGGTCGCCTTCATGCCCTGGGAGGGTCACAACTACGAGGACGCGATCATCCTCAGCCAGCGCGTCGTCCAGGACGACCTGCTGACCTCGATCCACATCGAGGAGCACGAGGTCGACGCCCGTGACACCAAGCTCGGGGCGGAGGAGATCACCCGCGACATCCCCAACGTCAGCGAGGAGATGCTCGCCGACCTGGACGAGCGCGGCATCATCCGCATCGGCGCCGAGGTCTCGACCGGCGACATCCTGG
>Ga0210040_10011144_pt1 | contig 10216 bp, 5 predicted proteins | sample CryGeyCG12114_NA_FD_185462 | JGI IMG/M metagenome (GOLD analysis project Ga0210040, IMG submission 185462) | Groundwater microbial communities from aquifer - Crystal Geyser CG19_WC_8/21/14_NA (SPAdes) (version 2) | ecosystem: Environmental > Aquatic > Deep subsurface > Groundwater | place: USA...
CTAGCCATTACAATTGGTTCGAATAACTCATCATCAAAAGTTACCTTGGTCCAGTTGGTGGCGCCATCCGGGCTGTAAGCTACACCACGTTGGCGAATTGCCGTTTCATTCCGGATGCTCAGCATTACCCGGTCGTCTTCCATTTGCAAAGCCATGGTTTCGCTGGGGTTTTGAAACTCCGGAGAATTATTAGCTACAATAGCACCACGTTGCCAGGTTTTACCTAAATCATCGGAATAAACAGTAGCAATGGCCGAAGGCCGGTGGCTTCTGTGGGGGGTTAATTTATCTGAATCAGCCAGCCACACGGGTACCACCAGCCGTCCATTTTTTAACTGAATCGCGTGGCCCGGTCCGGGGGCTAATACTTTCCAGTCGTACTCCGGCTTAAATGAATCAAAGGTAGACGTAATATTTACCGCTTCGCTCCAGGTCTTACCATCATCGGTTGATTTAGTATAATAGGCCTGGGCATAATCGCGCTGATAAAGCAGGTGGATGGTACCGTTAGCATCTACAATAGGCGTAGGATTATCGGTTGGCTTTCCTCCCTGGCGCGGGGCCACTACCATATATTCACCCCAGGTTTTACCTTTATCCGTACTCCTGCGCATGAGCAGGTCCATATCGGCCCAATCGCTGCCGCTGTTTATCCGGCCCACACAAAAAGCGAGTAAAGTACCTTTCTTGGTTATTACCAATGCCGGTATCCGGGTAGAGGAATAGGCACCTTCCTTGGGTTCGAAAACTACAGTTGACTCAAATAACGGTTTATGCGATGCTGTTTGAGCAATTTTACAGCTATTTATAGCTCCTATAGCAAGTACTATAAAAGAGCTTTTTATTAAAAAGGAAATAAATTTATTACAGACTGATTGTTTGATCATGCTTTCGTCTATTTTATTTAAAGTCTGAGACCGGTATAATCTGAAAGGCAATTCCCTGATAAGCGCCTGTTGCTCCGCCTTCATAAAATATCCCTACTTTATCGTCTGCTACCATTACTAAATCCGAATAGGCCGCCGGGCCCGCATGCACTTTATAAGACTTCGTCCAGGTTTCCCCGTCGTTTAGGCTCATTTTTATAGTCATATTGGTGCGACTGCTGCTGGCCGGGTTAGCGAAGAATAAGGTATGGACGTTGTTAACACGGTGCGAAAGCAAGCTTCCCTGGCATACTGATTCTACTAAGGCATAATCCGGCCGTACATCGGTCCAGGTTAAGCCGCCATCATTGCTGGTGGCCACTTTCCGGGCAGTACTGCTATTCCGCATGTTAAGCATTAGTTTGCCGCTAGATAATTCGGCAACAGCACTTTCGTTGGTACCGGCTTCCGGACTAATACCGCCAATCTTCCAGGTAGCTCCGGCATCATCAGAATAAATTACATGCGAGTAGCCTTTCCGCCCCGCTCCTGTTTCAATTAAATCGCAAGGAATTACCAAACGTCCCTGGTACTGACCTTGTGATACCTGAATGCCGTGGCAAGGGCCTGTAGCATACCACCCCCAGTCCGGGCGTTTTACCGATGATGTAATTTCCTTCGCTGTTGCCCAGGTTAAGCCATTATCAGTAGAAGCAGTATAATACACCCGCCGGGTGTCCTTGCTGGTACCAGCATTAATATCGGCAATGTGGTCCTCGCCTAAATTCCAGGTCATTAACAAATGAATCCTCCCCGTATTTTGGTCTATTACCGGAGCCGGATTGCCGCAGGTATTGTCGGCATCGTCCCAAATCATCTGCATGGCACCCCAGGTTTTACCACCATCCGTCGACCGTTTCATCACTAAATCTATGTCTCCTTCGTCTTTGCAGTTTGCTTTACGGGCTTCGGCAAAGGCTAATAAGGAACCATCCTTGGCTTTAATGATGGCTGGAATACGGTAACAGTTATACCCGTCGGTACGCTCTTTAAAGATGTAATTTAAACCTGTTGGAGCCGGATTCGGTGATTCAGGCTGGGGCTTAACAGTATTATCATCTGTTCCCTCGTTTCCTTTACAGGAGAATATACCCAATGTAACCGTGCAAATGAGGAAGCTCTGTAATAACAGTTTTTTGACAAGATTTTTTTTCATTCCAGATTAGCTAACTAAAATTATTGATACCCTTCTGTTTGTTGCAAATTAGGGTTAATGTCGATCTGAGCGCGGGGAATAGGCAGGAAGAGCGGAACCTGCGTACCATTTAAGTTTGGCACTTCGTTGTAAATATTAATGGTACCGCCAAAATGAAAGCGCAATAAATCGGGCCAGCGTTTTAACTCCAGGTATAATTCCCGGAAGCGTTCGTCTAATATTTCCTTTTCGACAGCCTGCTTGGTCATAGCGCCGGTATAATCGCCGGTGCCGGCCCGGTTTCTTACTTTATTTAATTCAGCTATTGCAAGCGGTATGCGATTTAAGGCGGCTAAGGCTTCGGCTTTTAATAAGATTAAATCGGCTAAGCGGTAAATAATAATATCGTTGTCAAAATACCGGTCGTCGGGATGTAAAGTACCTTTAAATTTATTATCAAAGGTGCCAATTACACGGTTGCTGGCATCAATTGCTTTTATTATAAATTCAGTCTTTCGCTTGTCGTTGGGGTTATTGTATAAATTTTCCAGTTTCGGGCTGGGGGCATATACACTGCGGGCTCCGTTTTTAGCAAACGGTACCACTGCTTTATTGGCGGCCGTAGCCACAAACAGGTCGCGTGGTTTTAAGCGGCTGCCGTATTGGTCGGAGCGTTCGTCGCGTAAAAACCGGATGGAGAATATAATTTCGGCATTGTTCCGTTGGTCAGTAGCAAATATTTGGGGTAAATTTACCAAACTTAAACCAGGAGTGGCTAAATCGATAGCGGCAATGGCATCTTCTAAATCCTGGTCCGTACCAGACAATACTTTTCTTTTCCAAAGCAAAGCATCTGCTTTCAGGGAATAGGCAGCCGGCTTGGAGGCGCGGTTTTTATTTACAAATCCATTTTCCGGGAATAAAGTTATGGCTTGGTTAACATCGTTTAATATTTGCTGCATTACTTCTGCCGCCGGCGCCCGGGCAGGCAATAAAGGCTCATCGCTTTCGGTAGGTTCCAATACAATGGGCACGTCGCCCCAGGCACGAATTAAGGTAAAATAAACATGAGCGCGAATAAAATGGGTTTCAGCAAGCAGTCGGTTTTTATTGGCCTCACTGGAGAATTGTATTTCATTGCCATACTTTAAAACCAGGTTACAATGGTGAATCAGGTTATAAAAATTAACCCAGTTAGGGGCATTGTTGGGCGTTAAGTTTTGCTGCCAAGATTCGGATGCTGCTCCTTCCAAGCCCGGAATAAAGGAATCGCCCCTATCTTCCAGGTATAAGGTCGTGTTCATTAAACCCCGGAAATCCGAGTAAATTCCGGTTACATAACCGGATACATCGCCTTCGGACTGCCAATAATTGGCACTGGTAATTTGGGATACTGGTTCTACTTCAATTATATTATCACACCCTGCCGACAATAGTAAACAGCCCAGGAATGTGCATAAGGTGATAATCTTTTTCATGTACATATATACTTTATCTAATTAGTTGATTAGAAACTTACTCTTACCCCGTAGTTAAACTGACGGGGACGTGGGTAGGACCCTTCGTCGGCGCCGGTATATACTTCCGGCATCAGGCCATCGTAGGCAGTGAGATAGCCAATATTATATATTCCACCAAATACATCTAATCCCTGAATAAAGGCCTTCTTTAAGAAATTGGCTTGCACGCGGTAGTTTAACGATATTTCACGGAAAGCCAGGAAGTCGCCTTTGGAATAGTAAAGTGAATTATTGGTAGAGTAATACCCGGTGGTACCTAAGCCATTACCGGCCCGTAAGTGGTTGCGGTAGTTATAATCAACATCGCTTTGTACCGTATATCTCGGAATGGAAGCAATATCACCTTGCTGCTTCCAGATATCATCACCCATTACATCCTGCAAAGTCATGTTGTTATTCCGGGCACTGGCCAAAGAACGTCCGCGGAAGGAATTGTCAATAACATGACCAATGGCATAATCCACTACTACCCGCGCACTTAACCCTTTGTAACTAAAAGAATTGACCATACCGCCGGTTTTATTAGGCCGGATATAACCCATAAATACCATGTCGTTATTATCAATGCGGCCATTGCCGTCTACATCCTCCCAAATAGCATCACCACCTACTTTTTTACGGCCGGCAGTTTCTACGTCGTAAGGCGCATCAGCAGCTTCATCGTCGGTGGCATATACGCCAATCATGTGAAATGCCCAACGTTGCCCAAATCTTTCTCCTTCGGCTACCCCTCCTACCTTAACTATAGATTGTGTTTCCGGATCATACACATAATTGCCGCCGGTCCGATTTTTATCTTCGCCATTTTCCGGCAATTCTACCGCAATAGAGCGGTTAAAGGCAAAATTGAAATCTAAATCCCAGGTAAAGTTGGTAGTTTTAACCGGTGAAGTAGAAAGCTCTACTTCAAAGCCCCGGCTCCGGATAGAACCATAATTACTTCTGATGTTGCTGAACCCGGTAGTAGCATCTAAAGGTTGATCGAATATTCTATCGCTGGTTAATTTATTGTAATAATCCAGTAAGATAGTAGCCTTGTTGTTAAAAATGCCAATATCAACCCCGGCATCAAAACTCGTTGTGGTTTCCCAAACTAAATTCCGGTTCGCTAAAGTTGTATTCAGAATACCTACCTGGCCAAGATAATTAGATCCGGTACTATATGCGCCTTGGGTATTAGCGATAGATAGTTCATTATTACCGGTTTGTCCATAGCTGGTTCTTAATTTAAAAGTAGATAAGTAAGAACTTACGGGTTGCCAAAATTCTTCGTTATGAACATTCCAACCCGCTGATACTCCCGGAAACAATCCCCACTTGTGGTCCGCTGCAAAACGAGAGGAACCATCTACCCGCAAACTGGCGGCAAATAAATATTTTTTATCAAAATCATAGCTGGTGCGTCCAAAATAACTCATCATAATATCCCAAGCCTTCGTGGTAGTAATGCGCTGGGTTTCAGGAGCCGAGGCATTTAAGGTAGGAATGTAATCGGTTGATGCTCCTCTGCCGCTGCCACTCATCCGGTATTCATACCTGTTTAAATAACTGGAACCCAAAACGGTATTTAAATGATGGTGTTCGCCTAAATTTTTATCGTAAGTCAAGACGGCATCTAACTGGAGCTGTTTATCGAAGTTATGGGCTGCCGATACATTCCGGTTTGGATTGACTTCGTTAAAAGCCTCAAAACTATTTTCAATACCTTCCGTGGTGAACCAATAGGCAGTTGGGGCAAAAGTTAATCCGGGCAAAATATCCCATTTAGCGCCCAAGTTTATGGTAGAGCGGTATACCCGGTTGTCATCGTATTGTTCCCGGTAGTATACTTCGTGGTTTCTGTTCCGGAAAGATGTAACCCCTTCCCCAGGGGCCGGGGTACCGTCTTCATAGTTAAGCCGGTAAGTAAAAGGCATGGTTACCGAACGGCTTAAAATGTTCTGGTAATTGCCGGGCGCACTGGAATTGCGGTATTGGTAGCTTATACTGGAATTAATGCTCCATTTGTCGCTTAATTTATAGTTCCCGTTAAATAAAGCACTATAATTTTTATAGTAGGTACCTAATACCAGTCCTTGCTGGTTTAAATGGCCCAGCCCGATATAATAGGTTGCTTTTTCCGTGCCGCCGCTAATATCAAAATCATATTCTTTCCGGTAAGCTTCTTGGAAAGTGACATCCTGGTAATTTGTTTCTTTGAAAATAAGTTTTTTACCGGTAACTGGGTCAACCATGGTTTGCCAACCTTCATTTTCAATTAGCCCGGATACATATTCCTGACCATAGTTTTGGATATAAGTATCTAAAAACTCTAAGGTATTTCTGGAATTACGCGGATTACCGGTAGACATGCCATACCGGCCGCCGGTAAGAAAAAATTCCGGATTGGTTTGATTAAATTCGTTAATGTTGTTACGACTGACAAATATATAATCCCGGGCATTGGTAAAATTATACTTTTTGCCTTGCCTATCAATGCCGGAAGTAAACTTGAAATTAATAACTGGTTTGCCCGACTGACCAGATTTTGTTTTAACGATAATAACTCCATTTGCCGCCCGAGCCCCATAAATAGCTGTAGAGGCGGCATCTTTTAAAACTTGTACCGACTCAATATTATCCGGATTTAAATCCTGAATATTCCGCATTGCTCCTACCACGCCATCTACAATAAACAAGGGAGCATCTCCTTCAGGAGAAGTAGAGGTTCCTCCCCGGATAAATATTTGCGGAGTAGCGCCAGGTTGGCCGGATGGCACTTGTAAAGAAAGTCCGGCTACCTTTCCTTGCAGTTGCACCAAAGGGTTGGCAGCTGGGGCATTTTTGAATTCTGCTTCCCCCACCCGGGATATAGAACTGGTTACGGTTGCCCGGGATTGTTCGCCGTAGCCAATTACAACCACTTCTTCCAGTGCTTTTGCATCCGTTTTCAGGCTCACATCAATAGAAGTTCTATTTCCTACGGCAACTTCCTGAGTAGTATAGCCTATAAATGAGAATATTAAAATTGCATCATTACTTGGTACCGAAACTGAATAAGTACCATCAACGTTTGTAGCAGTACCATTACTAGTACCTTTTACTAAAATGCTTACGCCAGGCCCCGGTTCACCATTTTCTACTGTTACTTTCCCGGTGACTGTAACATTGTTCTGTGCAAAAAGATTTACTATACCCCAAGCCAGGAACAGCATGGTACAAAGAAGCTTCTTAGTATAAAGAATTTTCATAGGTAATTAAAACTTTTGAGGTGGACAATATTTACTTTAATGTAATTATGTATTACATATTGCCAAATTTTATGATTTCTTTCCTTTTAAGCAAATTTCAACCTCCATAATTTTATTCTGTCAACCTATAATTACGATAATTCTATTAAATTTTTTTCAATCTAATTCTCAGAATATTAACTATATGTTTCTGATTTCCTTAAAAACGTATTAATAAATGCAAAAAAAAAATAGAACTTATGAATAAATTCTATTTTTTTATGTACTACATATAATATCAATATAGGCTTAAAAACGCATATTAAATTTGATTATAATAAGGTTCGAGGTGCTGCCGCATGGCATTCCGGAAAATTTCTGGATCACCATGGCGCAAAATATGCACTAAATCACGGTGAGAGATAGCACCGGTTCTGGATTTTTCGTCCAGGTCAGATGTTACTTGAATGGCGTATTCAAACACGAATGCCAGCATCTTTTGGAAGCGATATAATGTTTCGTTCCCTGTCATTTGGTAAAGTTTGCCGTGGAACTCAATATCGTATTTAGCATGATCTTTTGGGCTTAAAGCAAACTTTTCTTCCTCATCTACAATTTTATCCAGCGTTTTCAGACTTTTCTCAGACTTGCGCAAAAACAATAGATCGCTTAAGCCAATTTCAATAACCAATCGTAATTCAAAAAGTTGCTTTTGGGCATTATCTCCTAGTAAGCGTGAATCCATAATTCTATCAAGACCGCTTAATACATCCGGTTCTGTCAGAATCATACCCCGTCTTTTACGTGAATCAATCATGCCTAACATCCGTAGGCGGCTTAAGGCTTCCCGGATAACAGTACGACTTACACTTAAAGCTTCAGCTAACTCATTTTCTTTTGGTAAAGCATCGCCAGGCACAAATCCTTGTTGTTTGAAATAACTCCTCAACCGCTCTTCAACCTGATCTGCCATATTAAGCGAAATTATAGGTTCTAAACCATTAGTTACTTCTGTTCCATTAAATCCATTCATGTAATAAGTAATAAGATAAAAATAATTTTACTTGTAAAGAATAAATTGGGGTTGATCCTCTAAATCAATAATAATAAGACTAAGTGGATTTTTTATATTTAAACTGCTCAATACCAATAATTTTCAATTAACCATAATTAAATACACAACCAAAATTCAATTCTTAATAAATCAAATTTACAAAATAACTTCTATAATTTATGTTTTTATGTAATACAAGTCCAGACATGTGCTTCCAATTACACCTTAAAACTTATGTTCAACGTTACAGCTTGAGCCTAATTTATAAGACCATACTATGTACAAGGACGAACAAGTAAACTGATCCTCAGAAAGACATTTCATCATTGTTATGGCTGGCGAAAATGGAATTAAACGGAGCAACTAAATGAAAAGTGTCATCTTCAGGATAAGCTGCGCATGCTGTAGCAAATAATTTGGTTATTCTTGTTTATCTATTTCTCACTTTCATCTTTTTACATGTTACCGGATTTACAATAACTCTTTTAGTTTTATAGTTTGAAAAACCAAGTCAGCCTGACTACTTTCGTACAAAATTCCTATAGTATCATTGTCAATACTGGTTAAACAAGAGTATCCCCTGCTTTTTTGCTCGTCAAGTAAGATCTTTTTTTCTTTAGACCATGTTTTGCCATCATCATAACTTACTTTAACAGTCATGTTGTTCCTCATTACTTTAGAATCGGGATTGGAAAACAGAAGTACTGACTTCCTTTTCCCTTTTTGAAGATAATCATGTCTGATAATGCTGGCCATGCAGGTTGGCTCTGGTAAAGCATTGTGTGAAGTTGGGTGTATGGCCCAACTTTCGCCAAGGTTTTTGGTGACAGTTATTGCTCTCCCGTTTGTATTACTGGTATCTTTGCTATTGGCATTAGCCCGCATATTTAACATTACTGTTCCATCAGAGAGTTCAACCGCCATATTTTCGGTGGTTGATTCGTTGGTTGCTGCCTTGCTTGTTTTCCAAGTGTTGCCACCATCTTTACTGTAAGTAATGTTAGAGAAAGCCTTTCCTGTCGCATCCCTGCCCAGGGTAGGAAATACCAGTGTACCATCTTTAAGGGTAATTCCCTGTCCGGGTGCGGGCGCCCAAAGCCACCATTCTTCCTTTTTACACATTTTGGTTAAGTTTACAGGTTTACTCCAGGTTTTTCCGTTGTCGGTGCTTTTTACAATTAAAAACTGAGCAGTTTGTTTCACATCAAAGCCAGGTTGCGAACCTCTTGTTCTCCATTGATGGTTCCAGTCTTCACTTTTTTCAGTAAGCCCCTCTACCCATTTTCCCTGTTCGTCGATTACACCATACATCCACAAACCTGCAATATAAATATTACCACTACGTTTATCTACCAGTATGTTGGCATCCGAAACCCCGTTAAACTTTTCAGGAAGATTGCCCCATGTACCCATGTCTAATACAATTTGCATAGGTTGCCACATTTTACCCTTATCTAAGCTTCTTGATAGCCCAATATCAATATGGCCCTGTAAATCCCTTCCTTTGTCCCTGCGCACATCATATATGCCTAGTAATGTACCATCGTTAGCCGTAGCCAGACCAGGAATCCGGTAAGTATGTACCTGATCTTGGTTGTGCTGCCGCAATGCAATTCCTATTCTATTAGAATAATTATCTGCTTGTACTTTTATGTTCCTGTCGTTTAACTTAACAGAAACAATATTCAAATTCAAAAGCCCGGAAAGAGCAGTTTCCTGGCCAATCTCTACAGTGAGCCAGAAATAATTTGGGCCTTTTTGAAGCTTTTGCTTTCCTTGTAATAGAGTTTGCCTGTTTATAGGTCCTTTTATTTTGGTGAAAAGAGTTTTGTCTTTAAGTTTATCAGCAGTCAGTAGTGATGAATCAGACCCAGCGGCATACATCCTTACATGAAGAAGATCACTAGGTCTGATAGTTCCCTGCGTTCGCAATTCAATTTGCTGGAGTATTGCTTCCTCTTCTTTAAGATCAATGTTTATCCGTAATACAGGATTAATGTCCTTTCCTATAAGTACAGGCACTTTATACTTTGTTTGTTCAGCTACAGTAGATTGAGCTGCAACCGTAACTGGCAACAAAAGAAAGGCAATTGTCCCAGTCAGAGAGCTTATATAAATGATAAGTAAGGATTTTTTTAACGCGGTTAAATTTTTTGAGACTTGCATTAGTAAGTGTTTTTAATTGATTATTCTAAACGATTATTTATAAAATGACGTTACGCAAGTTTGAGTTGAGCTAATTCATTGAAAGCAGCTTGAGTAGCTTTGATGTAAAGTTTAGTTTCTAGGGCAAAATGATTAATGTTGTTGACTTGCTTTAAACGCTCATGCTTAGCAAAAGCACAAATACTGGCAAACAGATGATTGGCTTG
>Ga0210040_10011145_pt1 | contig 10215 bp, 13 predicted proteins | sample CryGeyCG12114_NA_FD_185462 | JGI IMG/M metagenome (GOLD analysis project Ga0210040, IMG submission 185462) | Groundwater microbial communities from aquifer - Crystal Geyser CG19_WC_8/21/14_NA (SPAdes) (version 2) | ecosystem: Environmental > Aquatic > Deep subsurface > Groundwater | place: USA...
AATAGATTGACTTGGCTCACAGAGTTAAGTTCGCTTGCGGGTCAGAGTGAAGTCTAGTCAACTGGATTGACTTTGCTCACAGAGTCAAGTTCGTGGGTCAGGGTCAGAGTCAGCTTCAAGTCAAATGTATTGGCTTGGCTCACGGAGTCAAGCTCGTGGGTCAGGGTCAGAGTCAGCTTCAAGTCAAATGTATTGGCTTGGCTCACGGAGTCAAGCTCGTGGGTCAGGCTCAGAGTCAACAATGAGTCAACTTTAATCACTTGCCTCACGAAGTCAAGTTCGCGAGTCAGGGTCAGGGTCAATTTTGAGTCAACTTTAATCAATTGAATCGAGAAATCAAGTTCAAAGGTGGTGGTCAGAGTCAATTTTGGGTCAATATACTTTTACAACTTGAGACACAGAGTCAAGCTGAAGGGTGAAAGTCATCATCAAATTTGAATCAACTGTAATCAATTTACTCATGGAATGAATCAATTCTCAAGTCAAGGTCAACATTTCAACTATTGCTGGTGAAATAGGCGAGTTACAATGGGAGGATGCATTCTCCCATTGTAACTCGCCTCGCGGAAAATTGATTTTTTATCGAATTTGCCTATGATAAAAAATCAACTTTTAATTGATAGGAAAAACCCGGTTCGATTTAGCGCATTTGGAAAAACACAGCCCATCTTCGATTAGAAAAAAACTTACGCTGCCAAAGCGCATCGTATCCAAGCCCATGCAAAAAAAATTTCAACCTAACAAAACTAAAAAACAGGAAAGAACCTCAATCTAACTAAATTTTGGCCCAAAAAAGAGCAAATAGATAACTATGCTCAACCTAGAACATGTTAAAAATGTTAGCTCAGTCAAACTCCAACAAAACCTAATCTTACTATCCAGCGAATCCTGACCCAAACCCACCAGAAACATAGCTCAACCTTGCTGTTTTTTGCTCTTTGATAGCTGAATTTACTAAATAAGCTCAGATTTAGCATACAGGAATAGTAAGTTAGGCGTTGGCAGGCAGAGTTTTTGGATAACAAGTTTATTTACAGAGTAAAAGTTATCAAGTCCTCTCGCGACGAGTTCTAAAAGCAGAATGACAGGTTTGTTCTAAATCTAAGTGGGATTTGTAAACTATTTACAAACAATTCTATAAATTAGGCGTTGCTACGAAGTTCCAACATACTCCCCACTGGTGACGACGCTTGGCTTCTTCACGTTCATTTAAGTCCAGCAACTTAAGCTTGTTCACAGCACGGCGATAGGTTCCACATTGAGTGCGTACGTCTACCACACGAATCTGTCCATCTCGACCGGGATGAACTGCGATGATTCGTCCCCTAGGCCAGCATCCAAGAGGTTGATTTTCATCAACGAGAAGAAACAGGTCATCTAGCAATTGAGTTTGATTGGCTGAAACCATTTCGTGCTTTTAGGAAGAGTGGGCGAGTATTCACGGAACCATCTTTTCCAAAACATGTCTACTATGGCCAGGGCTGTTTTTCATTGCTTTCGTATGTTTCCATCTCCGTTCGGTCGTCTAGAATCAGCATGTTGGTAGCCGCTTTCAGTACCTACTAAAAATGGTTGGGGGTTACAGCTACGGAATCTTTGTGGTCCAGGGGCACATAAGTAAGTGCCCGGCCGATTGCTCACAAGAGATTCTGCTTCGAGTAGTAAAATAAGCAGAGTTTCCTTCTTAGGAGCTCGTTTATGGATTGTCACAGGCAGACTTGTTTTGATAGATCGAATGAGACGTTCCCAGCAACCTCCCAAATGTGGGGTAGAAAGATGCAAAAATCTACACTTGATTTCTCTATGTCAGACCTTAGTACACAGGTCCGCTTTGTCCAACTCCTTAAAAGCTGCGAACAATTGGTTGTGTGCCCCACGGAAGTTTCTACCATCGTCGGACCACACTTCCTTTCATTTGGTTGTTTGCGGCGGCTGATAAATCTTCGAATAGCCATCAGGCACATATTAGTGCTCAGAGAACTAGCTAGTATTAGACGGACTGCTCTGGTGGTCATACATGCAAGGATGACTCCTTATCGTTTTTCCTTGTGCCGCCTTACGTGAACAGTCATTGGGCTAAAGTAGTCCACTCCTGTATAAATGAGGCCTTTCATTCACAGCTATCCGGCACTCTGGAAGTAGCCCAATTTGTGGCTGCAATGGTTTGGCTCGCTGATGCCTACACTTATTGGATGAGTTCCATGCAGCTCAAACAGCCGCTCTCCTATCCAGGATCCAGTATCGTTGCCTGAGCTCGTTTAATACAGTTTCTTGACCACAGTGGTTGAACTTTTCGTGATAATATTTCAACAGGAGTTTAGTGTACGCATGTTTTGGATGTAATATAATTAGAGACCTTGCATTCATTTAAAAGTTAGGGTTTGAAATACCCTTCTTCCCATGCTCGGCGATTTTTAACTCGGCGAATCTCAACTCGGCGAAAATAACTCGGCGAAAAAAAAATTTGGCGAATAAAAAACTCGGCGAAAAACTAAACTCCGCGACCATAATTTTGGCGAATGCAATCTTGGCGAATGCCAAATGTCGGCGAAAGTACCACGTCGTCGAATTCATAAAAAAAAGTTGACAAAAAAATTGCAGAGACTTGGATTTGAATTCGATCACTAAAAAAGATTTTGAACGTCCGTACCAAGAACCATCCTGCCATTCTGCCACATTACATGGAGCTGCATAAAATCCTGTTTTGTTTATAACATTCATTTTACGATTTTCTTTGTTTTACTGATTTTCATATCATGGTTTAACTTCACTCACGCTAGAAATTGATTTTATTTGGTAAAACTGACAACAAAAACTCAAAGGTTAGGTTTTTTCTTTTATTGTTTTCATTTTTTCTTTCAAATAAATGAACTCTCATTTATTTAAAAAATGTCCTTAAATTACATAAAAGGCCAGAGAAACAAAGATATTGCAAAAATCTGCAGGCAAAAATTAAAAATCATAGCAAAGGCGAAAACTTTTCGCAAAGCGCCATCATCATTTATCATTTTACGCCTAATATCACCCAGTTATATCATTTTTTCATGTATTAACCTGAATCTATTCGTTCACTAATAAATACTGATGTTGATGTAAAAATGTTCATTGCCTTTCGATCATGATTTGATAATAATAAGCTAAGAATAGTTTCAGACTCTTAGCATACTAAAGATATAATGCTCAAATCAGGGGCTCAAGATGATGGATTGTGAATCCTGATTTCTCGGCCTTGGTATTTTGGGATACCAGTTTGACGACTTATACATTTCGCCGACATTTGGTGTACGCCCAAATTGCATTCGCCCAAATTATGGTCGCCAAGTTTACTTTTTCGCCGAGTTTTGTTTTCGCCGAGTTTTTTTTCGCCGAGTTATTTTCGCCGAGTTGAGATTAGCCGAGTTTAGATTTGCCCACGCCCCGTATTGGCATCAGTCCATCGTCATCCATTGTTGGACAAAAAACAAACAGCTTACTCTACTTTGGAATATTGCGATTTTGTTGTAGAAGTTCAATTTCATGCAAAAAATATTCACTTTGCACATCTCGGATGTTTTTTTTCTCGGCTTTGTTTAAATTATCATCAGATGGAGTTTTATCTTTGCTTTTCTTTCTCCAGATTTGTGCCAGAATAACCACGCGTGCGGTTGAACTAATTAGGTGAGACTATCAGCTGAATCGGTCAACGTTGGGCAAACTTTAATCATTTTTCTGACACATGTACAGCAACAAAGTCTTGTTTCATCTCACAGTCTGTGGTTATGGCTGGTAAGATAGCTTCCATGCGCCGGTCAGTCCTGGGAAGCGAAAAAAACTCTGGTCTTCGTAACCACCTGCTCTTAGTTTGCAGCACAACCTCTTTCATATCTTAAGTAGCATCATCAGCAGTGTTCATTTCAGTAGGAATCCAATGCCAATACGGACCTCTGTAGATTCTAGAATTTCTCCAACACAGTGAGACACTAATTGCTTATAGTTCCTGGCATCACTACGAATCCAACATAGCACAGTACGGAAGTCAGTCCAAAAGCATCTTATCCACTCCTAGTTTGAGACCGTCATACACAGATTTGAGTTAACGGGTTCCCATCACAGCAGCCTGCAATTCCAGTCGAGGAATTGACATAGGTTTGAGTGGGGCAACTCTTGACTTTTCCATAGCAAAGGCGACTTCAGTCTTGTCCTGAGAAGTAATCCTCCAGTACGCTACTGCAGCGAAGGCCTGCTCACTGGCATCACATAACACATGCAACTCAACTCTGACACGATGTTTCGTCTCAAAAGAATAGCACCTAAGCACGGTGACGTTGCTCACGGCAGGAAGGATGGAGACTCATTCAGGCAACTTTTTTAGTTGCCTACCAGCGACTTCATCGTCCCACCCGATCCCACTACGCCAAATGTCTTGGAGTCAGATGTTTGCCCGAACAGTATAGTTACATAGGAAAGCTGAAGGATCTAAAAGTGACATGACCATGCGTAAAATAGCTCGTTTTGTTTTCGAAATTGTTCCTCTCTCCGTCTGTTACTTAGCTACAAACAAGAATTGATCACGGTTTGGATCCCATTTGATTTCTAGCATTCTTTCACATAGGAGGTCGGACTCCCCGATTAGCTGCTCGTCTGTTAAGGCAAGTAAGTGACTTGGGATGCTTTTCAGTACTTCTGTAGAACTACTTGCCCAGTTACGGATCTAGAAGCCACCAGCATCATGTACTCTGATGACAGCAATCGCTCTACGTATTGCTTACGCTTCTGTACATGCACTATCCAAGTAGTCATCCACAAAGTGGTTGTCCAAGATGGTTTCGGATGCTTCAGGCTCCGTGTCCCGGAATCTACTCGCATTCACATTATTCACTTACTGGGCTGTGGTGGGTGAGAAAATTGCCCTGAAAGTCATGACCCTCATTTCATACACGGCTGGATTTTTAGAACGATCCATTCCTCTCCATCGGAAACGTTGCGCAGCTCGGTCTTCGTTATGTATGACAACCTGATGGAGCATCTCCTTCATATCGGGAGATCAAGACCAGACAGCAACATGTCATTCAGGCTCAGGCCACAGGATTTAGAAGCGGCATCAAAAACAAATCTGATTTTTCCAGGTTTATTTTCATTCATCACCGCCAAGTCAGGGAGGTAATACTTTGTTTGCCTTGTTCTAATTTCTTCATCGGTTTGTTTCACTGCATAACCTTTTTCGGTATATTCATATATTTTCTTACAATATTGTTCTGCATAGTGGCTGTTTTCATCTATTTTCTTTTCAATTGAATGAACTCTTTTCAAAGCCATATATTTTTGCTTTCAGCTTCTTTAGTTAGTTAGATGCGCTTACTGTTAGATTAAGACGCCAAAGCTTTTGTCTTAGACTTTAATTGCTTTTAAAAATCTAACAATGTGCGACTGAATGTCACGAATTTTCAAATTCCTGTAAAGTTTGGTGAGTTTTGCTTTGAGTAACATTTTGTTTACAATAATATTATATAACTTAAGTTGCCATGTGGCTTCTTAATTGCCATTTTATGTTCTGGTTTCATACTCGACAACACCATAGTGTTGCTAGCTATCTGGTCAGAAGACCTACGCAATAACACCTATGACATTAACACCTATGCCAAAAGACCTACGGTAAAAAGACCTACGACCCGTAAGACCTACGTGCAAAAAGACCTACTAATATTTGTTTTTAAATGAAGGCAAATTTATTTTTTTCACCATGGTAACTTTACACAACGTACTCAATGATAGAAGCTACAGAATCAAGATACTCCAATGTTCCCATTGTACCATATGACTCGACTACCTTCTTTAAAGGTGAATCCTTATCTCTATAGGTTTTTTTCCGCTGGGGAGAATTATGACCAGCACCATATTAAAGGATAGCCATTTCGTTATTTCTTTGGGTTTTTCGAAGACTTTCAATAAAACGCCAGATTGTGGGGTGGTCAGCGCCAACAAAAGACCGAAATGCGTTGTGAAAACCTTCAGCATTGTTTGTTGTTCTTCTTTCTCCTTTGATTGTTCGGTCCTAGCAATTCAAAATGCTGTAAAAACCATCAGTTTTAGATTTCGAATGTGTTAACCAATTATTTATCACAATTAATATAGCCAAACCTTATTTTGAAACGAGATGGTCGCCTTGCATTTCAAGTCATTCTGTCAATCCAATTTTCCTTCATATAATCTAAAAGCGGTTGTAAAAATCATGAACGGAGAAAAAATCTGAATCCACAAAATTGTCGAACGATTCCTCAACTTTTTCCTCAGGGACGAATGCCAACGAAAGCAGAGCTTTTATATGAAGCTTAAAGTCTGGATCTTGTTCAAATTTTTCAGCAACATCTGGAATTTTTTGATTCTGTCGCCACACACGTTGTGAAAAGTGAAAGTAGTAACTGTAGTGCTCACTATCTAGAAAAATTTGAGAACACGCTGAAATCATGGCTGATTCATAGTCTGTGACGATTGATTTTGGCTGAAATCCATTCAGATGAGATCGCAACCTGCTCAAAACATCAATGTACGTTTGTTAAGTACAGTGACTCATTAAAATATACACCATTAGCATAACAGTATCGTCTACATTGCAATGGATTGTGTATAGTTGTTGAAACAATGACGGGGAGGCCTTGAAGGATCCATCCGAGTGCCATGCTTCACTTTTTTAAAGGATTTGTAGATTGGTTTGTGCCATAAAAATGAAAAAACGTTGTTCACTTTTTCCGCTGTCGTGTAGTAGAAATTTTTTGTTCGGTCCCAAGTATTGGTAACAATGTGGTATTTCTAGGTACAGTAAGTGTTTCGGGCGACTTTTCTCTATGATAGTTGAACAACGTTGCCTCCTTATAGTTCTTGATATGCTTCGTATGGTTGGTAAAGCTGCAATCACTCCGGGAGTCGCAACTTCACTAATTTCTGTTACTATTTGCTGGGTGGTCTTCACTGTAGTTTTAGCTTTACTTCTCATTTCAGACAGCAATTTTTTTTTCGCAATTATTTCTGGCTGATGATCATGATTATGGTTACTGCTGTGAAACAAAATTTTATCTTCGCTTGTATGGCATCTTCTTACAGAAAAAAATGATTAAAACGCATGAGTTAAACAAATCCCGATCGTAAAAATATTAAACTTCAAGAATGGTTTTATTACCTAAGCACTTCCTTTTTTCATACCCCACACACTTCCAGTTGGTATAACCTGGTTTTAGCTGATCCACCAAGAATTCAAATCCGTCGTGTACTAAATGTTCGAAACCCTTTTGGCTTAAGATGTAATTAAGAGGCATTTTAATGCAACTTTTAAAGCTAAATTGGACTACTGTTTTTTATCACTCAAAATACCTTAGAAAGTTATTTCGGTTATGTCCCCATGCATGAAAAAATTCTCAGTATTTTGTCATTAGGCAAACGAATTCAGATGTCAATGCGCATGCGGATGGAAGAAAAATGATGTTCCTATGGTGGTTTATTGACCTGTATTGTAAGTTATTTTTGTTAGGTGTTGTTGCCATAGGTGATATTGCCATTATTTATCCATAGGCCTTTCTGTCATAGGTGTTTTTGCATAGTTGTTTGTGCCATAGGTCTTATTGAATAGTTTTTATATCCTAAAAGCGTTTTGCTGGACGGAAATGGTGGGTCATCCATGCGCCACAACAATCCAGACTCGTACCAGTTACCAAGGCACTTTGTTGTTGTCTCCAGTATGCTCACAGCCCGCTCTTCAATCCTCCCTATTGTTTTTTAAGGAACTATAACTCCAAAATGCTCAGTTGCAAACGATTGCTTGACAAGCTTGTGCAGCGCTGCATCCCGTGACTCACGGAACGTGAACCTTGAACACGCCATCTTATTTTGGATTTGCAGTCTTTCACACTATGTCTTCTCCCTAAACAAGCGAAAACAAAGTCAATTTGCCCTCAGGAGTTGTATCTGCTTCGCGGAATCGTGTGTTGAATGAGAAGAGTTCCTACAAGCGCTGCAACCGCTGTGATGAGATGTCCCACCGGCTGTAGCAACAGTTGTAGTAAGAACCACATCTCGTCTATTGTTAGGTTGCCTTTGTTGTTGGCCAGACCGCTCATCATTGCGTGTTGAAGAATCGGGCACGTGAACAAAGCTGGCTGCATCTGCAATACTGAAAAACCATGTCGAAAAACTTTCCACGTCGACAGTTCCGTTCGCTGCTACGGCTCCCTACTGTAAGCACAAAGTCGGAGTTAGTTTACAAAACCACTCTTGAAGTAAGTAAGGGTCGACAAGATGACCATTATGACCCAAAGATTTAAGGAAACACGAGTCCGATCACGACGTTACATAAATCAATGAGGGAGTCATGATGATGATTTCATTCGTCATTTGCGAGATTTTCTGAATCATATCAAAGATGATCAAATCAGGGTGTCCAAACCTTCGCTGGACAGCTACAACAATGACAGGAACATTTTCTGGCAGTGAAAGCAATCCAGCTACGGTCTCTCTGGCACGTCCTTTCAAAGACTTCTTCAATCTTAATAAGTTTTTATAGTATTTGTAGCCACAAACCGCCGTCGAATGCTTGAACTGAGTAGAAAACATAAGCCAGTCATGAGAGTCCCCAGAGAATTGCGGTAGATTTCTCACTCCTTTGTCTGGCATGTAGTGTTCTCACATCACTTCGCTCCTCAGCTTGTAAACATGATGATACAGCGGTAATTGTTTTTTTGGGCTCCAAATGTCCCTGTGGGTATAGCAATCCAGGCTGCGCCTCGATTTGTGGTTTTTTCTTGTGATCCAGTGATTGACCCTCTCGTACACTGTTTTACCATCAGCTTTGTTCACAGCTTGTTCACCACAGTCGTCGTCTGCCAGTCCATCCAGGCTTGCCTTTTCAACCTCAAGTCGCTTTAGAATAAGCTTCTCTAGCTCCACAATGGCTTCTTGAGCCCTCAGTTCTGCAGCTAATTTCTCTCGCCTGATGTAGCTAGCTCCACTCATACGCCATCAAACACAGAACCCCGCATACGAAGTCCTTTTTTCGGACACAATGGATCGTGTATTCGAATTTGAAGTTGTCAGCTCACCCTCAGCGCTCTCGTGATAGTCTACTGGTGAATTGGATGACTAGGCTCCAACATGTTCGGTATTTACTCGGATAGCTCTAGGAACGCTCGCTTCCTCAAGAAGCCGTTTCTCTGCAGTGGCTGGCCGGTTGACCTCCGTACATAGAATTAATGCCTATTTCTCAACCTTCGTCCATTGACTACTCATATTCGGTTGTTAATCGCTGAATTCAACTGTGGAATCCAGAGTATTGCTCGATCAAGTTCGGAGGAGGTAAGACCAATGTTTTCAGTTCACTGAATAAGCTTAGATTCAGCATACAGAAATAGTTAGCTAGGCGTAGGCAGGCAGACTTTAAAAATCACAGGTTTATTTACAGAGTAAAAAAAAACGCGTCTTCTCGCGACGATTTCTAAGAGCAGAATGACATGTAAGTTCTAAATCTACGTTGGACTCAGTTCCAACACTAGCCAAAACTCAAATTATTTGAACTAACCTCTAGACTCAACAAAACTCCAGTCAGTCTAACAAAACTGAAGCCTTAAAAATGCGACACGATAATCAAGCCCAGCTCAGAACATATGCATGAGAGTCAATTCGTGCCAAATTTCAAATTTCCGATGAAAAAAACCCAATCTTGTTTATGGGACTCTGGTGCTAGCCTAAACCTGGAAAACAACCATAAACAGAACTTAGCGACCCATCGCAGCTCATCCGAGTTCGAGCTACACAAAACTAAAAAAAACCAGTCAAAACTGAAAAAAACTTGCCTAAAACCCGAATTAGCCCGGCCTGAAAAACCCTTATCAACAAAAACTCAACCAAACCTAGTCGTAGAAAAAGAAAATCCAACATAGACCAGTCTGAAATTTTGAACTAATAAAAAAATCCACCAGCCACCTCAACTGTGCATACTGTGTCATATATTTATTTTTTATCAATAATAATACTGTCCCAATTTTAAAATTCTTTTGGTTCGTTTTGTTTAATTCTGCAATTAAAGGTTTGAAGTAGGTTACGCTTAGGCAAGGTATATAGAATAGTATTTGTAGAAGGTACGGCAAATAAAGCCAATTTGCTAAGCAACGATTAAAATTACCGAGTGCAGAAATTCAGTACGTATTTTTTCGGAATTTACGTGAATCATAATGTAGAAATGTTATAATTTGC
>Ga0210040_10011146_pt1 | contig 10214 bp, 1 predicted proteins | sample CryGeyCG12114_NA_FD_185462 | JGI IMG/M metagenome (GOLD analysis project Ga0210040, IMG submission 185462) | Groundwater microbial communities from aquifer - Crystal Geyser CG19_WC_8/21/14_NA (SPAdes) (version 2) | ecosystem: Environmental > Aquatic > Deep subsurface > Groundwater | place: USA...
ATTTGAACATGTTGAATGAATCCTTCACATGGAAAGATTGGAGAATTATTGAGATTTCAGCCAAAATATCTTTTTGAAAGAAGGAGAAGGAAACGGCAAGAATTGACTAAGTAGGAAAAGAGAAGAAAATGACAGAAATTAAACTATGTAGAAAGGAGAAGGAAATGGCAAAAATTGACTAAGTAGGAAGGAGAAGAAACTATCAAAAATTTAACTGAGTAGGAAGGAGAAAGAAAAGGCAAAAATTTAACGAATTAAGTAGGAAAGAGAAAGGACAAGGGTGATGGTTTAACCCTTTTCTTTCGAAAGAAATTTTGCTAATTAGGGTAAGATCTCCTTTACTTCGATTTAAAATACATCTTTACATTTAATCGCAATGGAAAATTTATTAAATAAAAGTTACAGTCTGTATATGTGACGATATAATCTTATTCTGATCTAAATATGTTTTGTGAGGCAAACAGTCATATTTTTAATTTGTTTAACTTCTACCAATACTTTCTACAGCGAAAAGATATTTTTGATGCAACGCATTTTTAAGTTCTCTGTAGGGCATAACCGTGGTTACTGCAGCGCATAACCCAGTTCACCGCAGCGCGTAATCTATTTTACCGCAGCACATTGTAAAATTTAGGAAACTCGCGCTAAGCGCGGCTGTCAATGCTTAGTATGGTGAATATGGTCCAGAAGGTATCATTTTCACCAGCTTTATTACACACACACATTGTATATGGTACAGTGTGTTCAAGTGTCGAGTAAAAGTATGCATGCGTTGTTTTTGTCGCGCATTTTACAACTATAATGCAAACTGACATTTGGCTTCTTGTATTTCAGTTAAAAAAGTTCAAGAAGAGAGGTTTACATTCTAAAGCAGTTTAACTTGTTGTTTCATAATCAAAAATATTAGAAAATTTCAGGCTATAATATTACCATTAAAATATTAAAAAGCAGTGCTAATCATGCAGGGTTTGATGAGTACAACTTTAGTTTGAAAACTTTTTCCAAATGTTGGCTTACTGATTCTAACGCGTATCTTAAAATTCTAACGCACATAAAAATTGTGTGCTTCCGATTCGAATGTAATGAGAAATTTCGTGCTTGAAATTCTAACGCACCTATAAATTTCGTATTTCAAATTCTAACGCATCAAAAAATGTTGTGCTTTAGATTCTGACGCACCTAAAAAATTTCGTATTTAAAATTCTAACTTATCTAAAAAATCTCACATATCAAATTCTCACGCACAAGTCTCAAACACTATCCATTGTCACTTTTATCCCAAAATTTACAATGTGCACAACACAGCTATTGTGAGTTGAGAAAATTACCTTTCCCAGTGCCCTTGGAATGTCCGCTTGATAATGTTATGTAATCTTCTCACTTTTAATTACAAACCATAAACTGGGCACAAACTTTTTGCACACATTCTATTGACTGACTGACTGAGCCAGCAACAAATGCAATGTTAACTAAAACTAACTTGCTAAATTTTCTTCTATAGACTATATCATCAAAACATATGGCAAGTTGGTTAAGTATAAGTTTGTTAAATATATTTTATTCACGTTGAGCCATTCTCCGTATATCCTGCTGCTACACTCCCGCTATAGGTATTATGGCAAGCAAATAAATGAGGAATTAAAATACCACTGGGGAGTTAAAATTTACCATTGCTCATGTAATTATTTCATATCATTCGATTGCAAATTTAATTTCCTACAAAATGATATATTATGTGTTTACATGCGATATATATTTTCAAAGTTATAGGAACCATTGTAAATGTTGAAATTTTGAATTGCTATTATTTTGTAGCATATTAAATCGAGTGAATTTTTCATTTTTTGGTAACATTTGACATATCAATCGATTGGAAATTTTATATTCTTCAAAATGATGGATAATTTGTTCCTGTGGCTTCAATATTTCAAAAGGTATGTTGAGTTTGTCTGCATATGATGTCTGTTTTGCAATCTTTTCTATTATTATGACATTTTAATGGCAGTTTTAGTATGCACGGTAATAATAATAAGTTATGCACGCTATATCGATCAATACAAAGACCATAGTCCACATATTATGTAGACATGTGAAATAAATAAAACAGATATCGCATGAAGGACGCAAAAATATCTGCTGGCAATGCACAATCTTAATATTAAGTCAAGACAGTGAATCTAAATGCACTATAGTTAGTTAGTTAGTTAGGATTGTGCAAACTCACAATTTGTCACATGTTTAATGTAACTTAACAAGAATTTTAAAATATTTAAAACATGCAAAAAAATTTCCTGGCAGAAAAAACCATATCTCAGTAAGTGATTTCTTAAAACGCAGAAAAAATGTCTCCCAGCTGAAAAAAACTCAGACGTAGTGACGCTTATAAAAAGCTTGCATGATTTTGGAAACAAAATATGCGTGTTTCCCCTAAAATAGTATCTTGAGCTCAATCTCCCCAGCTATACAATTTTTTGCACTCTCTCATATCATTTGGAAGTCTAGGGACGTAATGTGCATTGTAACTATAAGCTGGGATTATTATTTGAGTGTGTACACAGCGGAATAATCTGAAACTGATTACTTGCACTGCACCGCATGTGTGCTCACTAAAACGTGTTAACTTATTCTAATGGCCGCAATTGTACACATGATCACTCATTCTCTGCTACATTACTCCCTGTTGTAGTGTGATTCTTTGTGACACTTAGAGAGTCTTAAAAATGGAGCAGTAAATAGTAAATGAATTTTAAAAATGGAGCAGTAAATAGTAAATGAATTTGGGTTTTCTGTGTATATGTTGAAGACAGAAAATAAAAATTTTGGGTTTAAAAGCCAAAAAAAAAAACGCTGATTTTGCCACAGGAATTCTTTATGATGGTTTAAAAGTCTATAAGACTTGCATTGCGTAAAAAATTTAGGAAAAAATGGCGCTGTGGTATAATAAATAGAAAAATTTGGATTTTCCAGGACGGGAATTACAATTTTGCATGCAAAAGCAAGCAAAAACGCTGATTTTGCCAAAAAAAGTCCTTATGATACTTTTTAATTAGAAAAAAAGACGCTATAGTAGAAGAGAAAACCCACCAATTTGGATTCATTTGACGTGGAATTCAAAATTTTGAATCCAAAAGCGAAAAAACGCAATTTTTTCCACAAAAATCCTTGTGATACTGTTAAGGTCGAGAAAACTTGCATTGGATTCAAAATGAAGGAGAAAATAGCGCTGAAGTAGAAAACTAAATCCACATTTGGATTTATTTGACGTGGAATTAAAAATTTTGCTTGTAAAAGCAAAAAAAAAAACGCTATTTTTTCCAACAGGTCTTTTAAAATGGGCAATAAATATGAAGGCTAGAACACTGCAAAAATGAGGAAAGCCAAAGCCAGAGTGAAAACATGCGAATTTTTTGCACTCCTTTGGAATAGGGACCATTGCTGATCTCGTTTAATTTTATCACCCTGATAAGATAATATTTTTAGCAATGACCAAATTATATTTATTTATGTATACAGCCTGGCGTCCAATGAGATCTTTCCTGTGCTAACTGACTGACTAAGCATCATTATAATGTATGTTTACTAATTAGGTAATTAGTTTGTACAACGACACACAAAATACATTACAAACTAACTAACTATATCCAGTTTCAAGCCTTGTGCACGAAATGCGACACTTTTGTTGACACAAGGCGTTAGGAGTTAGTTGAACGCCAAAATGAGAAATTATTAAATCCAGTGCAAACGGCGTTAAAAGGCGGTTTTTTGTTATATTTCACGTTTTTACTACATGAAGAGAAATTTAGCTAATTTTTCACTCTTTTGGGTGCAATTATGAAATTTAGTTGCTTTTTCAGAGATTTTGAGTGTAATTATGAAAATTAGCTAACGTTTCACAGATTTTGGGTGTTATTATGAAATTTAGTTAATTTATCACAGATGTTGGGTTGAATTATAAAATTTAGCTAATTTTTCACAGATTTTGTATCTAATTATGAAATTTAGCCAATTTGCCCCCCTTTTTATACAATTATGAAAATCGGTTGTTTTCTCATAGATTTTGGATGCAATTATGAAATTTAGCTAATTTTTCACTCTCTTTAATCATCAAAACTGCTTTTGGAATCAATCGGGAATAATGACCAACCAGAAATACAAAACGCATATTATATTTAGTTTGACGACATTTAATATAAAAGATGAAACACTAAAAACGATAGACTAAATTCATTAGATGAGAATATGAAAACATGGAATAGACCCAACAGACGCTACAATCCTTCGTTAGTTACAAATTAACATGAGAAAATATTTGTTTTTCCACACAAGTATCAAATTACAACCTAATCTTATGCAATAATGCGTCTACACATAATTCTGCAAACTTAGTTAGTTAATTAGTTAGCTACAGTCAGTCAAAAACAAATTGACTGCCATAGATAATCTATGTCAAGGCAGGAATTTCTGTATGCATGCACACTGCACAAGCAAACTGCAAACATCTTGTAAGTTGCAACTTACTTCTCAATATTGATCGTGAAATGGGATGAAAGTTTGCCAAAAAAACATTCCATTTGCTATAGAAAATCCAACTGGAGCAAAAATTATTGCTGACTATAGACCCGTTATTATAAAAAATTTTGAGCCGGTCGTTAAAATATTTCTCCAATGGATAAACAAATACAGGAATTTTATGACTAACTATAATGGCATGCCAGCTATAGGCAGTTTTAGAATATTTAGAAAAATAGGCAAGTTAGTTAGTTAGTGAGTTTGAAATTCCCATGATTATCATAATTTAATCGATGGAATCCTATATATTGTTACTTATGAATTAAGTAACTAACTAACTATAGGAAATGGGTGGTTTTCGGATGAAAATGTGGTTGCATGCAAAATGTCTCTTTGTCAAGATTTATGTGACAAAACGTGAATAATGGAATATAAAATGTATGCAGTTAGAGTTGATTAGGTTAGAATCTGGAATTTTCAATTTCCCAGGTGAACTTTTAATCAGTGAGACGAAAAGTCACCTATAAAACAAAATACGGAATTTATACAGTTGTGGTATTCTTTTAAAACTCGATTTGTGTGTTTTGAGAATATTTTTGGGAAAATTCATGACAAAAATGGGCGAAAATCTATAGTATGGTTCTAAAAAGCATGGCAAAATTTGATACTTCCGCGCGATTCTAAACTACTAAAAATTTGATATTTCCGATCTCAACTTACGCAAAACTTACAATTGAAAGTAAAAATCCCAATTTATGAACAAACTCTATGATATAGCAAAATATTAACTGAAAATGATTCGTACCTTTTTAAAAACCCATTTCGTCTCCATTGCATTCCATTCACAATGTAACACTAACTTAAGAAATATACATAGCAAGTTTTCATGTGCAAAAAATGGGACGAAAAAATTAACACAGTCTTGTCACTCCGTATGATAAATTCCAACTATTATACTACGGCTTCGTTTTAACTCACAGTGCATACTTTGATCCCTCTACGTGCGCTTTTAACGTATGCGAGTTCCATTCATTCAAATTAGATTGTGTGGCAAGATACTAAACTCTGTTCCATGATAAGTTATAAAGTAATGGACCGACCGAAGTGATATTTTAATTGTAGTTCCTGTCACTCCGTCCGTCTGTCTGACATGTCGGGCGGACTGTGCAACCGTATAATCGAGCGGATTTTCATGAAATTCGATAATATTATTAATATTGTTTGATAGATTTTTGTTTTATGACGCTCTCTGTTTACACGTTTATAATAATATTTTAGTTTCTGTCACTCCGTCTGTTCGTCTGTGATGTCGGGCGGGCTGTCCAAAATATCTTGCGTCTTATATTACCGAACGGATTTTCATTAAATTTGATGATATTAGTATGTTTTGATAATTTTGGGTTTAAGAACGTTTCCCCTTCACGTGTTTAAAATAATATTGTAGTTTCTGTCGCTCCGTCTGTCTGTCTGTCAGGTCGGGCGGGCTGTCCAAAATATCTCGTGTCGTACAAAAATGAACGGATTTTTCATAAAATTAGATAATATCAATATTTTTTGACAAATTTCGGTTTTATAACGTTCCCCCTCAACCCGTTGGGGGAAGGTAAGAAAATTTTAAAAGTAAAAAACTGGAAATTTTAACCAAAATCTTTTATTTCAAGTTGATTTGACCGAAATTTGGCATTTAGAGGTTTTGAGCCATAATGCTCAACTAAATTTTCTCAATATTGCGCCACTACATTTTTATGTTTTCTTGCTATGATTTATCATATATTATAGTAAGCACCACGATAATATTGTGTAAAACGTAATATAGGTTCCATAGTTAGTTAGTTAGTTACAATAACGCTGTTTGTTTACACTTACTAACAATAAATGAAGGCACAATGGGAATCTATGCATTGTGTATGCATTCGATATAAGTGTAGTAAAACATGTCACGTATTCAGCACACGAAATATTTTGGAAAACTAGTTATAAGTTATAATCTGGCAAAAATTTGGAAAAAATATGCTTTAGCATCAGAAAAATAAGTAGTTAGTTAGTTACAGCCAAGCCAGGAATTGTAGGACTAACAAGCATGTTACAGGTAAAAAATTAATTGTGAGCCCTAACCAAAAGTGAAATGAAGAATGACAGGAATTTTAAAATGCGGAGGCGTATGGATTGGAGTCAGGAATTTGTCCCAATCAAGATGCACATAGTCCCTAATTGAAGTGGACATACAAACTTTATTATTGAATTTTAGATACAGTAGTTTATATGGTAGTAAGTAAGTAGCATATATATGTAGTTAGTGGGATACAAAAGTTGGCTGGATGAATAAAAGTCCTTTTGGGGATCATGTCAGGTTTAAAACTCAATCTCAGAGTTCGTTAGTTAGTTAGGGTTTATCACGATATAGAGACAGCCGGGAAAAAAGTGGAAAAAATTTCTGTCATTTAGAATCTAAAAAATGAAATTGTGTTTTGGTTTTAGATTCATGCTTTGAAAATTTTTGTGCTTTAGAATCTAGAAGATGCAATTTTTTTTCCCCGATTTAGAATCTATACTATGAAATTTTCTTTGCTTTAGAATCTTAAAGATGAAATTTTGTCTCCGCTTTAGAATTTAAATGATTAAATTTTGTCACGGCTTTAGAATCTAAAGGATGAAATTTTTCCTGCTTTAGAATCTAAAAGATGAAATTTTTCCCCGCTTTAGAATCTAAAAGATGAAATTTTCTATCGCTTTAGAATCAAAAAGATAAAACTTTTCCGTTGTAGAATCTAAAAAATGAAATTTCGTCACCGCTAAAAATTTGAAGTTTGAAATTTGTGTCTGCTTTAGAATCTAAACGATGGAATTTTTCCCCGCTTTAGAATCTAAAACGTAAAATTTTTCCCGCTATAAAATAAATACTTAATAAACAAATTTGTACTGCTCGCGAATTCAACAACACATTTTTGCCGATATTCCCGTACAAAAACTAAACCGACCAGCTATATTTTACAACCCTATCTTTCTGAAAACACAAACTCGTGTTCACAAAGCTAATTTATTTACAAGGCATACACACACGAGTGGACAATGATAAATCTCCCCTGTAACTAATTTTCATAAAATATCCTTTGAGCTTCCTATTACAAGTTCATTACTTAGTTTTAGCCATTTCAAACTCTATATGCATTGTAAATCCAGACATTAAAATTCAAAATCATGGAAACTATGCAAGTAAATCACGAAAAGAGGAAAATCTTCCCCAAACCTGCGCTTTTTCCAAAAATCACTACATTTTCCACTAATTTCGCATATTTCTTGGTCCCCAATCGATTAAATAAGCAGAATGTGGAACAACACATGCCTGATATACATTTTTTGTGCCCAAAATCCAATTTGTAGGATTTGTGTATGCCGTGGACTGGAAATCGATAAGATAATAGAAAAAATCCAATTTAACCGGGTCAGTTATCCTGAGGCTCGCCACTGGCCTTTTTCTCTTCTTTTTGTACGGGAAACTTTTGCATGTAGACAATAGGAACATTAAATGAACAATAATTGCATTATTTAAATGTGACATTATAGCAGCAGCAGCAGGTGACCTACTCAAAGACAGGTAAAATAAAAATGTTGGGAATTAGAACTTTGTAACAAAAAGTTGTAAAGCAATTATAAACTACTATTGTGTTTTAATTGTTCGTTTTCTATCTAATGGTAATTTTTTCATAAAATGGAGCGAAATTTGTTTTAGTTTTGTTGAATATCAGCATTTTCTGTGGTGAGAAAGTTTTTTAAAGAAAAATTAATTTTGTCCGTTGTGCGGATTTGCTTTGGGAAACTAATTTGCATTAAATTTTTAGGTGTTTCTATTAAAAATTAAAAAAATGTCCTAGAATTTGACTAAAACTCAAACAATTGCTCATTTCTAGCAAACAATTTAATATGGATTGTTAAAATTTAAAATTAAAACCTTTAACATCTAGAAAAACTATACCATTGAAAATAGCATTGAATTTAACCCTAGAATTTAAAAAAATTCTTTTTTTCCGTCGATGAAAAAACTTTTTTAAGCACCGTTTTCACACAAAATTGCAAATATTTTTAACACTGCAAACTGTCCGTATTTGAGTTTTAAGCTAAAGTAAATGATGAAAATTACAGCTTTTAAGGAGATTTGGCTTCAATTATGTTAAAACTTATCATTATAGGGCGAAACATGCAAAAGGCGACTCCATAATTGGGAACCATAGGAAATGACAAACTTTAGTTGACTCCTTACAAGGAACTATATTACTTCTCATCTAGCTAGTATATAGTTAGTTAATTAGCTGTAGTAGATTCAATCTTCAAAGGATTCTAAAATGAAAATATTCATTATATCTTTTCTTCCGTTTTAGTTAGTTACCTATAACTGCCGGCCCACTCTTTAAAGCTTTTGCAAGTTTAACGGGTTTGAGCAGAATTACCGTTTTAGTGAGTTTCAAAAATCTAATGCTGTCTTTAGCAATCCAAGAAATGTGTGTGTGAAATATAAAGAGCGAAAAATTTAGATTTAAGAAAAAATGTTTTTGATTCTAAAGGAGAAAAATATATTTTAGCTTAGATTAGCGGAATTAGTTTTATGAATTCTAAAATGGTTTAAAAAATGTAGGTGGGGAATCAAATGATTTGTCCTTTAGATTTCACAATGAAGTGAAAATATTATGGTTTAGAATTTAAAGCAGCCAAAAAATGCATGCCTTAAAATCTAAAGCACGGAAAATTTTCGTATTTTAGAATCTAAAGCCGCATGAAAAATGTATGCCTCAGAAGCAAGGAAAATTTTCATGTTTCAAAACCTCAAAGTCTAAAGTAGCAAAAAAATGCATGCCTTGGATTTCAAAGCCACAGAAATTTTCATGTTTTAGAATCTAAAGCCAGGAAAAATTTCATGTTTTAGAATCAAAAGCAGCGAAAAACATGTTTTAGACTTTAAAGTAGCGGGCTAAGCCTCGTAGTTAGAATGTAAAGCAAAGGAAATTTTCATATTTTAGAATCTAAAGCAGCAAAAAACTTCGTGATCCAGAATCTAAGCAAAATAAAATACAAATTCCACCCTTGAAAACCTCAAAGTAACCAAAAAATCCCGTTTATATTCCATTTTAACCAAAACTCGAGAAAAACCACTAAATTTTCGAAAAAATCAAAAAATCCTACATTGCTCTACAAACACCAAACAATCCCTATTCGTATCTATCTATTCCAAATAGCAAACCAAAACAGTCATTTCCCCTACACCTGTTTCTAATTGAAAAAGATAATCACTAGAATCATACACCACACACACATGCTAAAAAAAACTCATTTTTCCTTTTTTCTACAAAAAAAAACTTTCACCCTTCTCTATCTCTGTCAGGTGGACAATTAATGGAGACAAATTGCCGCTTCATTCATTAAGCGTGAGAAATGCGGCCTGGTATGTCCAAAAATTATTCCTATTTTAGGAACTTATGCCGGAGATGTATATGTACTAACTTACTGTGCTGAATTTTCTGCATAGGTGGCCTTTTTTGCAATGAATAGAATATAATCGACACAGGTAAGAGATTTAAGCTATAGTTTTGTTCATTCATTCATACATGTTTGCAGTGAGAACTAGTTCATACTACACAGGTAGTCTGAGTCTGAGTGAGTGAGTAGATTAGATGGAACTCAATTTGCAAAAAGGTGGCCACACCTGTTCTATG
>Ga0210040_10011148_pt1 | contig 10213 bp, 2 predicted proteins | sample CryGeyCG12114_NA_FD_185462 | JGI IMG/M metagenome (GOLD analysis project Ga0210040, IMG submission 185462) | Groundwater microbial communities from aquifer - Crystal Geyser CG19_WC_8/21/14_NA (SPAdes) (version 2) | ecosystem: Environmental > Aquatic > Deep subsurface > Groundwater | place: USA...
TATATACTCTATCTTAAACCTCTATATTTACTTCTTTACTATCTATTATATATCTATAAAGCTTAACTACCTATAATACTAATATACCTATACCTAATCTAGATTTAGTTTACTTACTACTTATTTAAGGACGCCTATTACTAGGTTAATACTAGTATACGTAGCGTCATTTTATAAGCTATATAGGTAATAGCACTTAGGTTTAGATAAAGACTCTATAACTATAGTAGACAAAAAGTAGTAGTATATTATTTAAAGGTATTTCTTTACGTTACTATATACCTAATCCTACTTCTTACTACTACTAGTATATAATTCTACTCTTAGTTTAAAGTATATTAGCTTAATAATACTTTATAGGCTATAAATCTATTTTTACTACTTACGTCTATATTTTAAGGTATAGAGTATATACGCCTATAGTAGGCGTATTCCTAGGAGTAGTAGTAAGAATAGCTTACTAAATATCTAAGTAACTTTAACTTATTTATAGACAACCTAACGTAAAGAGCTAATATCTAGAAACTTAAGTAGTAGGATATCTTTAGATTATATATTAACTAGGCGTAGTATACTACCTAGTATAATCTATAGGCTACTTAGCTATACTATATATATATCTAACGTAGTTGCGTAGGCCTAGAGTATATACCTAACGCTAAGGAGGTACTATATACACTATTACACGCTATACTAATCTAATAGCTAATATTACTTATAACGCAGTATTTACTATATAATATTCTTAAGAATATAATATACTATATCCTAGGGCCTTACTAGGTTATCTTTATATAGATAGGATACTTAATAGAGTTTAGCTTAGATCTATTTAATAGATTAGACCTTATATAGTACTCTTATCTCTAAGATAATTCTTTTTAGTATAATAGTATACTAGTAGAAGCTTCCTTAGTAGGCTCTATATTCTATACTATAATTATATAGGAGTAGTATTAGTAGTATATATTCTACCTACTAGGCCTATAATGCCTTTTATCCTTCCTTTACTAAGATCCTTAGGCTACCTAAAGACTACTCTTATAGGACGCTCTATAACTCTATGTATTATTATATAAGGTTAACTATAAGATAATTAGTAAGAGCTGTATATAGTTATAGTCTATCTATATACCTAGTAATCTAATTAGTATAGAGTAGAATATATAAAAGGTGTCTAAGCTTTACCTCCTATAATCATTATAGGTGCAGCTGCATTTTAATATTAATAATAGCTAGTAATATAGACCTAGGCGTAAGATATAGAGTAATAATTATAAGTAGTACTATAAGTATAGATACTTATATAGTAATAAGACTACCTATCTTAAGTATATTTTATAGTATAATAGTAAGCTCTATAAGACGCAGCTGTATTATATTCTATATAGTCTTCTCTATAATAACTAGGTAAGGTTTAAGATCTAGTATACTACTCTAATTCTACTACCTAGTCTATAACTATATAGGCATGTAATACTACTTATAGGTACTATAATAAAGGTGTAGGCTAGCCTTAAGGGTAAGAAGCTTACTATATCTTAAAATATAGTCTACGTAGAATTAGACTAGGATTTTATAGTATAACGTAAAGAGCATTTAAGTACTATAGATTTTAAGTAGTAGCGCGCTATAGAGGCTGATGACGCTAACTTACTAGAAGGCTTTAAGTATAATATTAAGCTTCTATTATACTATAAAGGAGAGTAAAGAGAGCTAAGACGCCTACTAATATAGGCTAGAGTATAAGTAAGCTCTTAGATATAATAATAAAGCTTATCTTAACTATAGATATATACCTACTCTTACTCTTACTAATACGTATGCTGTTATATAACTTATATACCTAAATAATATTAAGGTTAATTTTACTTACTAGCTTCTTTACTAACCTATCCTATACTAACTTAGACTAAAGTAGGATTAGTAAGTTTAGATATAGGTAATACGTACTTACGCGCGTTATAGGTATACTAAGGCCTTTACTATAAAAAAATATAATAAGAGGGCTTTATCCTTATCTCTTACGTAGCCTAAATTATACTTTTTTATAGTATAATAATTCCTCGCCCTCTTCTTTACCCTTACTACTATCTTTACTACTATCCTAGTCCTAAACCTAAATATTTCTATTACTCTTTTATATTAGCAGCTCTAAGGTATAAAGGTATACTTTATTAATATTAATACCTTAGAGGAACCCCTACTAGTCTATTACTAAGAATAGCTTATAGAGTAGCTAGATAACTTTACACTAGGTACTAATAATAATAATATAATATAGTAGGATAGCGTCTTAGCCCTTAATAAGTAATAGTACTTTAGCTAAAGCGTTAACTAGGCCTAGTATACTTTATAGTAGGATCTATAAGAGCTACGCCTATACTATTTATATATACATAGTAGGTATAAGTATTAAGAGTATAGTCTACGTTATTACTTATAGCTAGTATATATATAAGATATACTAGTATATATAGCACTAATTTAACGTATAGCAACACTTATAGAGAAGTGTCTTCTAGTAGAAATCTAAGCTATAATATTATTATAGCTACTAGAGTCTTATTAGATAGTTATAGTATATACTAGGTATTAGGAGTAGGGCTTTAGTAGAGTATATAAGTATAATAGACTAGAGTAGTACTCTAGTATATTAGGCGTAAAAGACTAGCGTAATAGTATACTAATAGAGGAGTCCCTAGTTAGCACCTTACTCTTTATAGTATTAGTTAAGTAGTAGTACTAGTAGTATACGTTCTATCTTCTAAGCCTTAGTTATCTATCTACTTTAGTTTACTTAGATCTCTAGGGTGTAGATAGCCTACTATTACTTAATATTAGGTATCTCTATATCTCCTTATATAATATAGATAATAGGGCTATTAGATAGAGTTATACGCTAATATCTACTAGTACTTTCCTTTCCTAGACTAGTAAAGAGTAGACTTATTAATAAGTTAGAGAGCTTATGCGCTTCTAGTCTATATACCTCTAACTACGTTTTAATATCTACGATAAGTAGTAGTATATAGCCTATTATTATAACTAGTATATTAACTACTATATATACTGCTAGCGTAGTTACTACTATAGTAATAAGGCTAAAGCGCTAAAGTATACTCTATAGTAAGATAGTAAGCAGTTTAAAGCGTAACTATATTATATCCTATATTAGTAATTTAGTATAGATATAAGATAGTCTAGTAGGCTAGATATTTCCTATACTACTCTAATACTACTACTAAGCTAATACCTATTTAGTACGCGTAACCTAGTAGCTAGCTTAGTAGTTATAGTTCTAGATAGTTTTATATATAGCTACTATATACTAACGTAAGCCTTAGTTTACGTTAAATTAGACTAGGCCCTTATATTATAGTAGATAGTACGCCTAAGTACTATAGACGCTAAGCTAGAGTATATATCCTAAAGTAGTAATATAGGCCTACTAAAGGCGTATTAGTATAGTATTAGGTCTCTATAATATTATATAGGAGAATAATATAAGATTAGGTAACTTAGTTATTCTTACTTACTAAAGTATAGATAATAAGGGTAGTAGGAATTAGTAGTTTACTTATTATAATAGTCTCTTACTTAGATTTTATAGCTGCCTAGTATAAAACCTAGGCCTAGTAGCTAGGCCTTAGGTAATTAGCGTAAAGATAAATAGATTAATATATAATAGAGGGAAGAGGGGTATTTAGGAAGGGTAGGTTACTAATATTAATATATATAGTATACTTAACTTTAGTGTTATTATAGCTATTATTAATATAGGAAGAGAAAGGCAGTATTATAGCCTAGTTATACTATATCTTAGTTAAAGCAATATAAGAATTTAGATTATTAATATTAGGCTAGTAGTACTACACTTTCCTATCTTATATAATAAGAAATATTTATATTTTATTTATATATCTCTATCTAGTAGAGCTTATAGTAGGTACTAACGTACTAGTTATATAGGTAGTTTAGCCTCTAACGTTTCTTTTTTATTTATTAGTTTAAGCATTTAAGTTACTTATAGTTATAATAATATAGCCTATACTTAGTATTATAAGATATTAGTAGTAGGGACGTTATAAGCAATTTACTATAGTAGGTAGAGTTAGTATAAAGTACTTTATTTAGCGCTATAAAACGAACCTAGATAGCGTTCTACGCTCTAACTACTATATTTAATAACATATTAATAACTTAAATATTACGTACTTTTAATAGTACTTAATAAGCGTATAGTATAGTATTATAGCTATATAAAAGGTTTTAATATTATAAGGGTATCTTTCTATCTATTAAGACTACTTTAAAAGAGATAGGTTATTAGGTAGTTATAGCTATTATATAATTAGCTAGAGATTTTAATATAATTATAATATACTAGTATTTATATACTTTTAGTTTATAATAGGTAAGGGATTAACTAAGAATATTAACCTAGGTTACTGTATATACTTACAGTAATTACTCTAGTAGCTTTTAAATAGAGAAAGAAGCTATATATTTATTAATAGTACCTCTACTATACTATATAGTATTAGCTATCTTCCTAATACAACGTTTTATTTATTATAGTTAGTCTATCTCTATTATGCTACTTAGCTTAAGATATCTATAAATCTAGATTAATATCTAGGTAGAGTAGTAGTTATATACTTACTATTAGTAAATTATATACACTATTATAGGAACTTACTTACTTAATAGCGCTCCTTTTAGCTAAGTAATACTATATATATAAAGTGCTTATAAGAGTAGTATATAGATAATAGATTAACGTTAGAGATCTATTATTTCTTATTACGTATTATATCTTTAAGGCTTAGTATGTTAGAAATATTAAGTAGTAAACCTAAGATAATAAGTTGCCCTACTTATAGAAGAGTAATTATAGGCCTAGTATTAACCTTATTCTTAACTTTAGTCTATATTAGGTCTAAGGCTGCCTTCTTATCCTTAAAACCTTATTTATACTACTCTTTATTATCTATATACTTAGTAATATCTATAAGTAACCTAAACTTAAGCTCTATATACTAGACGTAGTTAAGTTAGGTTAGATTAGCTAGGTATAAGAGTATAGAGAATATTAAAGAGCTCTACTTAAGATAAGTAAGCGTAAGTTTATAGAGCTTAGGTAGTAGTTAATAAAGAGGAAGGTATAGTTTTAAATAGCTAGTTTATAGTCCTATACTATTAACCTAGAAGACGTTAGTCTAAAGAAATACCTCCTTAGCTAAGGTTATAAAGTAGCTTCTAGCGTACTAAAACTAGTGTAATATAGTATATAGACTATTTAGCTATCTATCTTAATTATAGCGGTTGTAATACTTACCTTAGATATAGCAGTTTCCTATAGTAAATACTAGAACTATAAGCTTAAGCTTATTAGGTAGCTCTACCTATTAAAGTAGTATTTTATATCTACTATATAGTAGAGTAGAGAGAGTATAAGACTCTCTAGACTTTAATATAAGCTTAATAATACCCCTTAGATTAAAGATAGCTATAGCTTCTCTAAGCTAATACTAGAGCTTTATAGTTAAAAGTATTACTTAGAAGGTATAGGTTATAGGGCTAGTAAGAGTAAGGCTATTTGCAATTATAATTATATTATAAGTAGTAGTAGGAGTAGTAAAGTTAGTAAGTAGTAGTAGGCCTAGATTATACGCTAGATAGGACTAAGTAGTTAGTATAATATATAGGTACTAGTAATAATAATTTACGTACCTTACGCTTTATTTTCTACTATACTAGTACGCTATTATTATAGTATATAAGTAATAGTTAATTCTATTTTAGTATTAATAGTATAATAAGTTATAGATAGAAGGTAGCTTACTATTTATAGCGTAATATATAAAGTATATCTATAAATATTACCTTTATTACGTATAAACGTTTTATCTAGCTATAGTATTTAATCTACCTACTAGTTAGTACTAGTCTTAACTCTTAATCCTATAGATACTAGCGTAAAGTAATATTTATATTACTTACTATATAGAGATAGTAAGAGTTAGCTAGTATAGTAGTAGTATTAAAGTAGATCTAGATAGTCCTAGAGCTCTACTAGTAGCTAGTTATTAAACGCTTACTATCTATATAAATAACACGCCTATATACTATTATACCTATACTCTAACTCTAAGTTTTATACTTACGCCTAACCTAATACTTTAACCTAATACTCTATCCTATTAATATAATAAGTATTAAGACTAATAATGCGCCCTCTAGCTTATATTCCTTAAGTATAAGTATAGTCCTTAGAGATAATACTATAGAGGAAAGCACGCGTATCTAATATATAAGATACTTAACTCTTTACGCGTAATATCTAGATAGTTAATATATAGTATAGTTAATCTAGTTACGCTCTAGTAGTAGTTTAGTAGAGAACGTATTAAGCTTATTATAAGATATATATACGCAATCTTAGAGGGTCTTATACTTATAATTAGTAAAGGTATATTAATTTTCTATATTTCCCTACTTACTAGTAATTCTAGTAGTATAGTTACTAATGTTTATACTTCTATTCTCTAGCACTATATAGGTTTAGTTTACTAAACTATTATACAGCCCTCCTCTAGGTCCTATCTATATATTCTACTATAGCTACTTATTATAAAGCTACGCTAGAGTAAGATTTTAATATAGATTAGTAGAAGTAGGTATAAATATCCTAGAAAGAGCGCTAAAGGTAGTAGGATAAAGCCCTAGATAACTTTATATAGCCTCCTAACCTACCTAGTATACTAATAGTAGAAGTATTTAAGGTAATATTTAATAAAGAAGTACGTAGTAGATATCCTACCTATAATATATATAATAAGTTAGATAAGTTAGATAAAGATTAAAGTATAAGATAAAGGTTATATATAGAGAGTAAGAAGTATAGTTAGAAAGCTAGCTAGCTATAATAATAATTAGTAGAAGTAGAAGAAAATAGGAGGTAAGGTATAAAAGGTAGTATAACGCGCCTTTAAGCTATACACTAAGACGCTTACTTATAAAGCTAGTTATAGATTAGTAGACTTTACTAGACTCTACTCTATATTATAATACTATTAATCTAATTACTTTACTCTAATACGTTTATATACTATATACTAGCGCTGCCTTTTATATATAGAATTATATACTAATAAGTTAAAGATAATAACTTTAGGTAGTAGGTAGTAGATAGTAACGTAGGTATAACTATTAGATAGGATTATTATACTACGTTTTACTTATTTTAGAGCCTTTTACCTATTCTATATCTAGCTCTATATTGTACTTAACTTACTCTTTTAGCTTCTTAGTCTTAATTATTAGATACGTATTCTTATACTAGTTTTACCTATAGCCTAAAAAACAGCTTCTTAATAAAGCTAATATACCTATAGTATAGTAAAAAGAGCATCCTAGTAGGAAAGTATATAGAAATATAACACCTCTACTTACCTAAAGTAATAAGAGAATATAAGTAACTACTTTAGTATAGGAGCTATTAATACCTATACCTACTTAGCTATCTATTACTTCTTAGCTACCTATATAGCTTTCTATTATATATTTAGTTATAATAAGTGTCTATAGATTATATTAGGTTTATCTTATTCTATCTTAGTCTACTTTAGTCTTCTAGCGCTCTAAAGCTAGATATACTTATAGTAGAAAAGAGGTAATTTATAACTCTTTAGTAAAAAGAGTAGATAAACGTAACTATAATAAACTAATTATCTAAGCGTAATAGTTTACAGCCTAAGCTACTACTATTAGTACTAGTAGAGCTAGGCTTTATTATCTTATTATACTAGTAGTTAGATAGATATACTTACTCTATAAAGGTAGTATTTTAATTATAAAACTTTATAGTAGAGAACTTAACGCTATATAGCTAGCTATTAGCGATAGCGTTAAAATAGATAAAGAACTCTATAAAACTATTATACTTATTAAGCTAGTTAATAATACTAAGGCTATATAGCTTATAATAGATATTAATAAAGGAGTTAAAGTAGTTAATAGTAGTAACCTATAGGTGCTTTAGTTCTATACCTAAGTTAACTAGCAGCTCGTCTTAAAGGGTTAGTACGCGCTATAAGTATTATATAACTATATACTAATCTTATATACCTTTATAACCTTACTTAGCATATTAACCTAAAGCTTATACGTATCTTTACTAGCTTAGATCTTAGCTTTAAGAGCTTTATTACTAAGAGCTATAGTAGCTATAGTATATATTTTATACCTAGACATTATAAAGAGTATTTTAGGGTTAGTAGAAGAAGTTATATATTTGTATTTAAGATAGGTTATATAGCCTTAGTAGGACGTAAAGGCGTAAGACTTACTTATATAAGCCTTATAGAAGTAATAACGTATATAAATTTAGCTATTTTAAAGTTAGTTAGTCTAGTAACTATTTATAGGAGATGTTAGCTCTTCTAGTTTAAGAAGATATTACTTTAGTAGATTAGAGGTTTAGAAGAGAGCTTATACTCTTATCTATACTCTTCTATAAGATATACTTATAGATAGTATATATCTAGTTCCTAGTAGGTACTTAAGTATAGATCCTATAATCTTAGATTAAATAGATAGATATAAAGTTAAGATAACCTTAGAAGTAAAAAGAGATTTAAATATTATAGGTGTATAAGCTACTAAAGAAGTGTAGTAAGTCTAAGGTTACCCTTTCCTTCTTTTACCTATAGCCTAAGGTACTAGGGTCTATTACTAGAAATTATAGCTAATAAGCTATCTATTCTCCTTAGGCCTACTAGTTAGGAGTTTAGCTTAAGTATCTATAGATATTTTTACTATCTTCTAGCGCTTAGGCTTAGGCTTCCTTTCTAGCTGCGCACTTAGAGGACTATTCTTACCTTCTTCCTTATTATTAGAGTAATCTATATCTAGTATAACTAATTCCTCCTTATTATCTCCTTCTTTACTATACTTAAATATAGATTAAGTAGGTATTAGCTACTATAGTTAGGCGTTTTAGTGCTAAAGATAAGATACTAGGTTATTATTTAGGTTAACTAGACCTTATTATACTATATACTTAAAGGCGAAGTATGTATTAGAGGGGTCCTAATTAAGCATAAACTGTATAAAATATAGTTTAAGCCTTATAGTAGCTTAAGCTACTACTTTATTATACTCTTTAATTATACTTATCTACTTTTTAAGATTAAGAAGGGTTAGCTTCTCTACCTATAAGTTTAAAGTTCGCTCTAGTAATATAAGCGTAAAGATTTCTAGGCTAAACCTAGCCTCTAGCGTATGCTAGTACTTTCCCCTATTAAGTATTTATTTAAAATATAGCTATTCCTTATAGGCCTCCTTATATAACTTAATCTAATCTATTATAGCTTTATTAAAGTTATATAGTTAAGCGAAGAGCTCTTCTTTTACAATAGAAGATATCTATACTCTTAGTTAGCTTATTTTAGTTTCTTTAAGAGTTATAAGCTACTACTTTAGTCTCTTATATATAAACGCTAGTAGCTATTAGGTATAAATAGTGCTTACTAATATCTACTCTAGAGTATAAGAAGTAGTAGTATATATAACCTTAAGCTTTTTTATAAAGTTAGATAGTATATTATCCTCTTATATTACGCTGCTTATAGAATTAAGAATACTTTCTTCCTACTAGTAAGTAGTCTAGGACCTAAATAGAGAGCTGCTGTCTCTCTTAATATCTCTCTAAGTATATATAAGCTTACTCTATATCTTTATTATCTCTATATCTACTACTACTATTACTTTTTTAACTATTATGCTGCTTAGCTATTAGTCTAGACTTAAAGCCTTTTATTTCTAGCTTTCTCTTTCTTTTCCTCTTCTACTCTTAGTTTATAAAGTCTTTATAGGTAACTCTATTTTATAAATAAAGTCTAGAATATATTTATACTCTATATAAGTATAGATCTATTTTAAAGCGTCTTTAGGTAACTTAGTAATAAACTAAGTATCCTAAGAGGACTATACTCTTACTACCTACTAAGTAAGATTACTACTAAGGTATTATTCTAATAAGTATAGTACTCCTTAGATATTACTCTTAGCCTTATCTTTAACTAGGCTCTAAGGCGCACTTATCTCTTTTAGTAGTTTAGATAGTATAGTAATTTTAAGTTCTAGTATATAGTTAGAGCGTTAAACTAGATATAAATCTATTACTTCTATTATAGCGTAAAGGTAT
>Ga0210040_10011149_pt1 | contig 10213 bp, 9 predicted proteins | sample CryGeyCG12114_NA_FD_185462 | JGI IMG/M metagenome (GOLD analysis project Ga0210040, IMG submission 185462) | Groundwater microbial communities from aquifer - Crystal Geyser CG19_WC_8/21/14_NA (SPAdes) (version 2) | ecosystem: Environmental > Aquatic > Deep subsurface > Groundwater | place: USA...
CGCTGGTCGAGCTTGACGGGGGCTGCTGCGAAGGCGGCTTTGAAGTCACCGACTTCATCGACCGGCGGGGCACCGGAGCCCTCGCTGCTGCTGCCACCTTCGAGCGGGGCGTTCGGCGCTTCCTTGGCGAGATCGAACCTGCCCGCTGCCCGCGAGTAGTCGACCCGCACCAGATTGGCCGCGGCACGGGCTTGTTCGAAGGTCTCCGCCACGACGATCGCGACGGCCTGATGGTAGTGCTGAACCTTCGCCCCCCCGAACAGAGTGGCCGTGTTCTGGCCGCCCTTGATCGGCGTGGGCACATCCAGCGTCGTGACGATCGTAAGCACACCAGGAGCGGCCTTGGCCTCTGAGGTGTCGATCCGGTTGATCGTCCCCTTGGCGACGGCGCTACCGACCATGTACCCGTAGGCCGCGTCCGGCGCGACGTCCCGCCGCTCATAGGCGTAAGGCGCAGTGCCGGTCGTCTTCAGGGGACCATCGATGCGGTCGGCAGGCTTGCCGACGACTCTCATCCGGTCGATCGGGTTTTCGCCCGCGGGCGTCTCGAATTTCATGCGACGTTCCTCGCCTTGGCATCGGCCATCACCGCCGCGAGTGTTCGCTCGACAAGTGCGATCTTGAACCTGTTGTCCTCGGTCGGGCGGGCCCCCGCGAGGAGAGCCGCAGCGCTCGCCTTGGCGCCTTGCGGAAGCACCTCCTCGGCACCGGCCACCCGCCAGGGTTTGGGCGCGATGCCGCCGACCGCGAACCGCCCCGTGCCGTCAGGCTGGATTACCGCCGCGATCGAGACGAGTGCGAACGCGTACGATGCGCGGTCACGCACCTTGCGGTAGATATGGGTGCCGCCAAGCGGGCGAGGCAATGTGACCGCCGTAATCAGTTCGCCGGCCTTCAGGTTGGTTTCGATGTGCGGCGTGTCTCCCCACAACCGGTGGAAGTCCGCGATCGGAATGGCACGCGTCTGCCCCTGCGGGTTCACCGTCTCCACGGTCGCGTCGAGTACCCGCATCGCCTGCGCCATGTCACCGGGGTGAGTGGCGATGCACGCGTCGCTCGTGCCGATGATGCCCAGCTGCCGTGAAACTCCGCCGATCGCGGAACAGCCCGAGCCCGGACGGCGCTTGTTGCACGGCATGTTGGTGTCGTAGAAGTACGGACAGCGCGTCCGCTGCAGCAGGTTGCCCGCCGTCGACGCCTTGTTCCGAAGCTGCCCTGATGCGCCGGCCACGATCGCGCGGGTGAGCACGCCGTAGTTGCGCCGCACCCGCTCGTCAGCCGCGAGTTGCGTGTTGGTCACCAGGGCTCCAATGCGCAGTCCGCCGTCGGACGTCTGCTCGATACGGTCGAGCTTGGTGTCCTGGACGTCGACGAGGTGGGTCGGCGTCTCGATCTCGAGTTTCATCAGGTCGAGCAGATTGGTGCCGCCGGCAAGGAACTTTGCGCCGGGCCGGCGTGCGACTGCAGCCGCCGCCTCGGCCGGGGAGCTCGCGCGTTCATAGGAAAAGGGCTTCATGCTCGGGCCCCCGCGACTTCGGCCATGGCTTCGGCAATGTTGGAATAGGCGCCGCAGCGGCAGATGTTGCCGCTCATCCGCTCGCGCATCTCGGCGCCGGTAGGTCGCGGGCGGACGGCAAGGTCCGGCTGGACATGGCTCGGCACGCCGGCCTTGATCTCGTCCAGTACCGCGACGGCCGAGCAGATTTGGCCTGGCGTGCAGTAGCCGCACTGATAGCCGTCATGCTTCACGAAGGCTGCCTGCATCGGATGCAGCCGGTCTGGAGTGCCGAGCCCCTCGATCGTGGTGATCTTGTCACCCTGGTGCTGTGCGGCGAGGCTCAGGCATGAGTTGATCCGGGTCCCGTTCACCAGCACGGTGCAGGCGCCACACTGGCCGTGATCGCAGCCCTTCTTGGTACCGGTGAGGTGCAGGTGCTCTCGGAGCGCATCCAGCAGCGTCGTGCGCGTGTCCAGGTCGAGGTCGGCGCGCCTGCCGTTCACCTCGAAGGCGACCGACATGGTTGTTGGCTTCGGCACATCCGGAAGGGTTCGCGCCTCTGCGACAACCGCCGGCACAGTCGTGGCCGCCGCCGACGCGACACCCCCGACCAGGACGCCACGGCGCGATAGTTCAGGTCCGCCGTTGCTACTCATCAGGAAGTCCTTTCGTTCGGCTTGATTTTTATTGGGAGCTTGGCTTGCCGACCGAACGCCGCATTTGCTGGTACAACGCGCAAGCGGGCATCTTGGGTCGTTCGGTTGGACTGACGGTCGCCTCCCCACGAGGCTGCGACCTGCGCCAGGATGGACAGCGCGAGCGTATCCGGGTCGCGGGTCGCGGGAATGAGGCCGATCGGCCCGACGACGCGATCGGCATCGCGGTGCGCGACGCCTTCCGCAACCAGCAGCTCCCGGCGCCGTGCGGCGGTCGAGCGGCTTCCCATTGCCCCGACGAAGAAGGCGGGAGTCTCGAGCGCGCGGCTCATCAGCTCCGGTTCCCAGTCATGGTCGTGGAACAGGAACACGACCGCGCTAAAGGCATCCGCATTCAGGAGCGACGTCGCGCCCGGCATCGGCAGTACCCGTGCCTCGATTCCGGCGAGTCGCATCTCCTCAACCATGGCAGCATCGGGGCTGAGCAGTTCCACCTCGGCAGCATAGACTGACGCCAGCTGCACCAACGACCGGCTCTCAGATCCGTGGCCGACCACCAACAGGCGTGGATCTGGTAGATGCGCGGCGACAAAATGCTGGCCCGACCAGCCGTCCTCATCGACCGGTCCAACCGACACGCCACCGTCAAGATGAACGATCAGCAACACTGGCTGGCGTGCCTCAAGCAAGGACGCAGCTTCGCGCAGCACCTCGGGTGACGGGTCGGGCGTGAACAGCAAGTCGATGCCTCCGCCGCACGGCAGGCGAATGTCGATGTAGCGCGATCCCACGCCGAAGCGGACCAGCTCTGCTTTTCCGCGAACTAGGACCGCCTGCGCTTCGGCCACCACTGCCGCCTCGATGCAGCCGCCCGAGAGCGAACCAGCGAATGCGCCGGTTTCGCTCACGGCCATGTGGGTTCCGGGCGAGCGGGAGGAGCTGCCGATCACGTCGGTCAGCGTCACCAGCACGGTTCGCTCGCCGCGCGCTGCAGCCTCGGTCAGGAACCGGAGAATGGTGAGTGCACGCTTCACGGCGTCAGTTCGCTCCCCTCGACCCGGTCAAGGGCGTCTGCCGGTAGACGGCATCGGACACCGGCTCGAGCCAGGTCACGCTCGTGCCGTCCTGCGCCTCCGACACCGCGACGTGGGTCAGGGCGGCATCGCGCGCGGCTCCGTGCCAGTGCTTCAAGCCAGGTGCGATCCAGACTGTGTCACCCGTTGCGATCGGCTTTGCGTCCTCGCCGTCGACCTGGACCCATCCGCGTCCAGCGGTGACGATCAGAAGCTGTCCGAGCGGATGCGTATGCCAGTTGGTATGCGCGCCCGGTTGGAACGTCACCGTCGCCCCGCCGAGGCGCGCGTCGCCCGTGCCCTTGAAGGCGGAGGCGACCGCAACCGAGCCGGTGAAATAAAAGGCAGGGCCGACGCTCGGCGACTGCCCCGTCGGAACGATTCGCACTTTGGGTTGGATCTCAGACACGGACATGGCCTCCTTGCTTGCGAACGCCTTGCCCGCGATGCCGATGGCAGCATTCGCCTTCGGCCAGCCCGCATAGAAGGCGAGGTGTGTGAGCCCCTCGACGATTTGCGCCTGGGTCAGCCCGTTCTCGAGCCCACGCTGGACGTAGAAGGCGAGCTGGTCGCCGTCACTGCCGGCGGCGAGCGCCGCGATGGTAACGAGGCTGCGATCACGGGGAGCGAGATCGGTGCGCCGCCACAGGTCCGCGAACACGATGTCGTTGGTGAGCTGCGCGAGCTTGGGCGCGACCGGCGCGAGCGTTCTCGCTACGGTGTCGGCGCGTGAGCTATCGGAGGCGGGGAGCGGGGCGGTAGCCGGAGGAACAGCGGTGAGCGAAGCCGGATCGACGTGGCGCGCCGCGAACACCTTCTCGACCTCGTTCAATGCCGACACGGCATTCGGCCATCCGGTGTAGAAGGCGAGCTGCGTCACCATGCCTGCCACCTCGGTCGGCTTGACGCCGTTATCGAGGCCGCGGGCGAGGTGGCCCGCCATCTGCGCGGTCTTGCCGGTTGCGATCAGCACCGACAGGGTGACGAAACTGCGATCACGCGGCGCCAGCTCGGGACGCACCCAGACGTCGCCGAACAGCACCCGGTCGGTATAGCCCGCCAGCGCCGGTGCAATCGCCTGCATGTTCTTCGGCGCTACCGACGGGCGGTCCTGCGCCTCGGCCGGGATCGCAATCGCCAGCGCGGCAGCGGCGGCGGAAGTGGCCTTCATCGCTTCTTCTCCCATCTCACCCTCTCATCGTGCCAGACACGTGATCAGCGGAGTTCATCGAGTTAATCACTACCGGCCCCAGCCTTCGCGGGACGAAGAAGGCGCGAAAAGGTGAGTTGAGCCAAGCGCCAATTGCGGGACTGCTTCGTGTAGACTTCCGTGACCATAAAGCCGGTCGTCACGGTGCGGGCACCAACGACAGCCTCCAGGTCCATGTCTTCCAGAACGATCGCGGTGTTACCGAACACTCGCACGTCGACGGCGTAGATCGATGCCTTCTTGTACCAGATGCCGCCGCTCTTGATTGTGGCGAGTTCCTGGGTCTTGCCCCACGTCCCTCCCATGTGGGTGAACATGGCCCGATCGTCGAAGAGCGCCGCAAGGGAGTCGACCTTCTTGTCCGCCATCCAGTCCCATTTGGTCTTGGACAGATCGATGATCTGCTGCTCCGTCGGGGTGTGGGTGGTGGCGGTTTTGATCGTCTCCGTCGGGGGCGCCGGCGTTTGTTGCGCGAACGAGGGCTGCATGGGCAGCAACGACGAGGTGAGGCCGATAGCCAGCGTTCTCATGTAACCCTCCTTCTAAACGTCGATGGTCGGACGGCCGGATCGGTCCGGGTCTCTGCTCCTATGAAGCTCGTGGTGGTGCCTCGGCGCCGGAGAAGGACAGGACCGGTGGGGGAAGCCGTGCGCCCTGCACCTCGATCGCACGGACGGACGCGTTCAGCTCGGCGAGTTCGGCAGGCGACAACCGCACCTGCGCCGCGGCGCTGTTCTCGGTCATGTGCGCCATCTGGGTCGTGCCCGGGATCGGCACGATCCATGGGCGCTGCGCGAGCAACCAAGCGAGCGCGATCTGACCGGGCGTCGCGTTCTTCCGGGCCGCCCATCGCTTCACCAGCTCGACCAAGGCGAGGTTGTGGGGCAGGTTCTCGGGTGCGAAGCGGCCCTCGCCGCCCCGGATATCCCCTGGGGCGAAGCGGGTCTGCGCATCGATCGCGCCATTGAGAAAACCGACGCCAAGCGGGCTCCAGCATACGAAGCCGATGCCGAGCTGTTCGCACAACGGCAGCACCTCCGCCTCCGGCCCGCGCCAGAGCATTGAGTATTCGTTCTGGACGGCGCTCACCGGCAAGGCGGCATGGGCGCGGCGCAGCGTGCCGAGCCCCATTTCACTCAGGCCCCAATGGCGGACCTTGCCCTGACGCATGAGGTCGCTAATCGCGCCGGCGACGTCCTCGATCGGCACCGCGGGGTCGACACGGTGCTGATATACCAGGTCGAGATAATCGGTACGCAGCCGCTTGAGCGACCCTTCCACCGCCCGCTTGATGTGGTCGGGACGGCTGTTGAGAGGCGCGCTCATGTCGCGCTGGCCGTCGGGACCGATGTTCCACCCGAACTTCGAGGTGATGACCACCTTGTATCGGAAAGGCTGCGCCGCCTCGCCAAGGATCAGCTCGTCCTCAAAGGGGCCGTAAGCCTCGGCGGTATCGAACAGGGTGATGCCGTGGTCGTAAGCGGCGCGGATGAGGCGGATCATCTCGGGCCGGCTCGGCACCGTCGTCTGGTAGGTCCTGTCCATGTTCTGGACGCCCAGGCCGACGCTCGACACCTCGAGCGTGCCGAGCTTCCGGCGTCCGCCCGTACCCGTGGCGGGACCCGGCGCGGCGTCGGCGCCGACAGCGGTTAAGCCGCTTCCCGCGGCCAGAGCCGATGCGGCCAGACCGATACCGGCGATACCAAGCAGGCTGCGCCGGTTCATTCCCTTGGTCGGCTGAGTTTTCATGGCAGCCGCTCCCGGCACGAAGTTGAAGGGAGCAGGCCGATGCCGGGACACCGGCCTGCGGGTGCAATCGTCAGATTTTGCGCGTGCTGAGCGCCTTCACCATCTCCGGATTGCGGTGGTCGAAGAAGCTGCTGGCGTTCTGATCGAGCGTGGCAATCGCTTCCAGGTCGCCGGGATGGAGGTCGAAGTCGAAGATATCGAAGTTCTGCGCCATCCGCTCCTTGCGGACAGACTTGGGGATCGCGACGATACGGCGGTCGGTCAGCCAGCGAAGCACGACCTGGGCGATGCTCTTGCCGTGCTTGTCGGCGATCGGCTGCAGCACCTCGTTCGAGAACAGGCCGTTCTTACCTTCGGCGAACGGCCCCCATGCCTCGGGCTGGACGCCGTATTCCTCAAGGATCTTTACCGCATCGGCTTGCTGATGGAAGGGGTGAATCTCGATCTGGTTGACCGCCGGCTTTACCTCGTTGTGCAGCACGAAGTCGACGAGGCGATCGGGGTAGAAGTTGCTGATGCCGATCGCGCGGATGCGTCCAGCCTTGTGCAGCTCCTCCATCGCGCGCCATGCACCATAGACGTCGCCATAAGGCTGGTGGATCAGGTACAGGTCGAGATAGTCGAGGCCGAGCTTGTTGATCGAGCGCTCGAAAGCGGCCTTGGCGCCTTGATAGCTGGCGTCCTGCACCCACAGCTTGGTCGTGACGAACAACTCGCTTCGATCGATGCCGTGGCTCTTGATGGCGGCGCCGACCGCCTCTTCGTTGCCGTAGGAGGCGGCAGTGTCGAGCAGGCGATAGCCGACGTCAATCGCGTCGCGGACGCTGCGCTCGCACTCGGCCGGATCGGGTACCTGGAACACACCAAAGCCGAGAATGGGCATCTCAACGCCGTTGTTCAGCGTGACGGTGGGGACATTGCTGGTCATAGCCAATCTTCCTTTGGATCGGATCAGCGATTGACGAATTGCTGATGGGAGGCGGCGTAGCGCTCGCCGTGAAGTTCGATGCCGGCGAGTGCCTGCGCGATGCGGGCCAGATCCTCGTCGGTCAGAACAACGGTTGAACCGCCGAGGTTTTCCTCAAGCCGGTGCAGCTTCGTCGTGCCAGGGATCGGCACGATCCATGGGCGCTGCGCGAGCAGCCATGCGAGGGCGAGCTGGGCCGGGGTGGCGCCCTTCTCCGCCGCAATTGAGCCCACGAGCTCGACGAGTGCTTGGTTCGCCTTGAGCGCTTCAGGCGAGAAGCGTGGTACGGTGCTGCGGAAGTCGTCTTTGGCGAAGGTCGTGTTCTGGTCGAGCTTGCCGGTCAGGAAGCCCTTGCCGAGCGGCGCGAATGGTACGAAGCCGATCCCCAGCTCCTCGAGCAGCGGCAGGATCTCCGCCTCCGGCTCACGCCAGAACATCGAATACTCGCTCTGCAAGGCGGCGACGGGCTGCACTGCGTGGGCAGCGCGGATCGAGGCCGGACCCGCCTCGGACAAGCCAAAGTGCTTCACCTTGCCCTTGGCAATCAGCTCCTTCACCGTCCCGGCGACATCCTCCATAGGGACATTCGGATCGACACGATGCTGGTAGAACAGGTCGATGCGATCGGTCCTGAGCCGGGCAAGCGCCTCGTCGGCTACCTGACGGATGCGCTCGGGGCGACTGTCGAGCCCTTGGCTCGGGACACCGTTCTTGAACCCAAACTTGGTCGCGATCACCACGTCGTCGCGGATCGGCGCCAGCGCCTCGCCAACGACTTCCTCGTTGAGGCCAGGGCCATAGGCTTCAGCGGTGTCGAAGAAGGTTACGCCACGATCATGCGCAGCGCGGATCAGCGCGATAGCCTCGCTGCGATCGGTTGCCGGCCCGTAGCCATAGCTCAGGCCCATGCAGCCGAATCCCAATGCCGAGACTTCCAGGCCGCTCCGGCCCAATGTGCGCTTCTGCATGAACTCGCTCCTACGTCGTCATCGCGATGCACAGCAGGCATCGCGCCACGCTCCCTAAATACGCGCTATGCAGCCCTCGGATTAGACAGCCCGCATGGCTTGAGCCTATGACGACCTGTCATGAAACCTTATTCATCGGGCGAACACGGTGCGGCGTGAGGATCTCAGCAGCCTCGCCATGTTCCTGGCCGTCGCGGAGGAACGGAACTTCACGCGTGCCGCCGCACGGCTCGGGGTTTCCCAGTCTGCGCTTAGTCACTCCATGCGACGCCTGGAGGCAAAGTTAGGGCTGCGCCTGCTCACGCGCACCACGCGAAGCGTTGCCCCGACCGTTGCCGGCGAACAGCTGCTCGAGACCTTGCGCCCGGCGCTCGACGACATCGACGACAAGCTCGCGTCTCTCACCGAGTTGCGCGAGCGGCCGGCCGGTACGATCCGGATCACAGCCTCCAAACATGCTGCGCAGACGATCCTTTGGCCCGTCATCAAGCGTGTAACCGCCGAGAACCCCGACATCGAGGTCGAGCTGAGCATCGACAGCGGTTTGGTCGATATCGTGGCCGAGCGCTTCGATATCGGCGTTCGCCTTGGCGAACGGCTGGAGAAGGACATGATCGCCATGCGGATCGGCCCGAAGCTCCGCATGGCGGCGGTTGCCGCGCCTAGCTACCTCGCGACGCGCGGCACACCGGCGACCCCGCATGATCTGGCGCAGCACCAGTGCATCAACTTGAGGATGGCCAGCGCCGGCAGTCTCTACGCGTGGGAGTTCGAGAAGAACGGGCGCGAGTTGAAGGTGAAGGTCGAAGGGCAACTGGTCCTCAACGATGTCGAGTTCATCATCGATGCTGCCATCGTCGGCAAGGGGATCGCCTTCATGGTCGAGGATCACGTCGCGTCCCGGATTGCTGACGGTACACTTGTCCGGGTGCTGGAAGATTGGTGCGAGCCGTTCGACGGGCATTATCTCTACTATCCCAGCCGCCGCCAGCCTTCTCCCGCGTTCAGTGTGCTGCTTGAGGCCTTGCGGTATCGGGACTAGCGATGGAGCAGCCCTTCGTCATGGAAGCCGACCAGGAGCGCCGGACGCTTCAGGCGGTACGTGCCTGGCTTGGCAGAGGAGGAGTGTGACCGTCATCGGCGCTGCATCGCTGAACAGCCCCTGCCTCCTATACGACGCTGCTTCGACGCGATCTTTTTCCGGTCACAGGCAACGATGCGATTGCCTGGTTCAAGACTGGCGTGGGCGCAGGCGCCACAGGGACGGCCAATCCGGAAAGAGAGAGTCGTTACTCCGGCGCATCCCGCTCGTATGCGGGTCCATGAAGGGAATGGAGCCGGAGATCCCGCGGGCGCGGCATATGCACCGGAGCGCCGGTGCGACTGACTTTCGATGATTAGTGAGGGCGCTGGGACTGCCGTGTGGCCTGCCAGAGTCGACGATCGGCATTCGGGCTTGCCTACGTGACCATATGTACGCGCCAGGAGCGTCGCAGACGCAAGGGTGAGGCCGCCGGGCGCTGACCGGCCTAGCTGAAGGATAGGTTGATGTTCGATGCCCTGCTTACCCTCGCCGCTGCGGCATCGGTCCAGGTTGCGCAGATTCCCGACGAGATCCGGCGCGCGAGCCTGCCGATGCACGTCGAGGGACGGGTCGATCGCGTCGGTGCGGACGTCGTGCGGCAATGGCCAGGAACCTACTTCGAAACAGCATTCCGCGGCAGATCGGCGCTGTTCCGCATCGGAGCGGGCGACGTCCGCCTCCATGTTCTGGTCGACGGCCGCCCGGTGCAGACCTTGGTCAAGCCCACCCCTGGGCTGTACCGAGTAGGCGAACTCGCCCCAGGTCGTCACGTCGTAAGGGTTGAGATCGTGTCCGAGAGCCAGGCAGGGCCGACGCGCTTCGGCGGCTTCTTCGCACCCAAAGGCACTACCGCGGCGCCGCTCGCCGTCCGCCGCCGGCAGATCGAGTTCATCGGCGACTCTCACACGGTCGGCTACGGAAACACCGCTTCCAAACGCGAATGCACGCAGGACGAGGTCTGGGCAGCGACGGACACGTCGAAGGCATTCGGGCCGATGCTCGCCCGCC
>Ga0210040_10011150_pt1 | contig 10212 bp, 1 predicted proteins | sample CryGeyCG12114_NA_FD_185462 | JGI IMG/M metagenome (GOLD analysis project Ga0210040, IMG submission 185462) | Groundwater microbial communities from aquifer - Crystal Geyser CG19_WC_8/21/14_NA (SPAdes) (version 2) | ecosystem: Environmental > Aquatic > Deep subsurface > Groundwater | place: USA...
GGGTGGTGTCTGGTGCGTGGGTGGTGTCTGGTGCGTGGGTGGTGTCTGGTGCGTGGGTGGTGTCTGGTGCGTGGGTGGTGTCTGGTGTGTGGAAAATAATTTTAGTATTAAGTTTAATAAATTATAAAACTAATAAAAACTCAAAAAATTATTTTTTTTTTTGATAATTTGGAAGAAAAATCTCAAAGTTACCAGTAGTGTAAGATACAAACTACTTGTTTTTCCCTATATAAGATAAAATTTTTTATTAAAAAAAAAAAGAGGTAAATTTTTTATTAGATTACATAATATTATTTGGTGTGTAATGGTTTAACATCGGATTCATAGTCCAGATCTCGTAAGGTTCGATTCCTTACCACACCCTTCAGTTAGCCTTAATAGTTTAGTGGTAGAACAATTGATTTTCACTCAATTAGCCTAGGTTCAATTCCTAGTTAAGGTATACATTTTATTTGTTTTTTTTTTTTTAAAGGGGGGGGAAATATTTTTGTTTTTATAAAAAAGGTTTGTACTTTAAATCATGAGTGTGATCTTGGCTTAGAGTTAACGCTAGTCAAATGTCTAACACATGCAAGTTGAACGGGTAAATAAAATGTTTTCTAAAATTTTATTATTTACAAGTAGCGTCGTGGTGAGTAAGCTGCGTAAAATAGGCTTTCAAAAGTTAAATACTATTTAATAGGGATAATTTATCCCAGATTGACGTTTTACGGGGTAGGATTAGGTATATACTAAAATATAATAGAAAAACTATTTAACAAAATAGTTATACAATTTAAACACAAAAATTGTTTAGTATGCCTGTGATCTTTAGTTGATTTGAGAGAAGAATCATCCACATGGGGTATGAAAATACTCCACCTTATGGCAGCAGTGAAGAATATTAGGCAATGTACGAAAGTATGACCTATCAATTTGACGGAAATGAGGAAGGCTATAGTAGTCGTAAAGTTTGTCCAAGTACGAGAATTATGATGGTACGTACAGAAAGAAGTTGTGGCAAATACTGGTGCCAGCAGCCGCGGTAATACCTGAGCAACAAGCGTTATTCGGCATAACTGGGTGTAAAGGGTGCGTAGGTGGTTTGGATTATACATACTACTAAATTTAAAAAAATGGCATTATGTATAGAAAACAAACTTGAGATTATCGAAAAGTAAAAGGATGTGTTTAAATAGCGATAAAATGCTGATACTTAAACATTTCTGCCACTGTTTTAATAAATTTTGCCGCGATAATCTGACGTTGAGGCACGAAAGTAGAGGAAATAACCAGGATTAGAGACCCTGCTAATCTCTACCCTGAATGTTGATTATAAGTAGAATTTACGTCTAAATAATCCACCAGATGAGTATAGTTGCAAATCTCAAAGTTAACAGAATTGGCGGGAATTATCACGAATGGTGGAATATGTGGTTTAATGCGATAATCCACGTAGAACCTTACCAATGCGTAGTGTATATTGTAGTAAACCCCATTACATAATATATTAAAAGAGTACTGCATGGCTGTCGTCAGTTCGTGCTTTGACGTGTATAATTTGGTTTATATAACGAACGCAATCTTACTAACTTTTATATTATTTTTTTTTTTTTATTATTATATTCCACAAATTTTATTTAAGAGTAAACTGAAGTCAAGTCCTCACGATCTTAGTGCATTGGGCCACACACGTATTACAACGATAAAAACAACAAGTTTCAAAAAAGCAATTTTGAGAGATCTTTAAAAATTATCCTAGTGCAGAGTCATTTCTGAAACAGCAATGATGAAGTTGAAATCATTAGTAACCATAAATTATTATGTTATGGCGAATTACTACAATAATTTTGCACACACTGCCCATCACATTCGGAGAGTTGTTATATTACGAGAAAGGCGCTTACCTTTTGTTTTTTTCTTAATTTTGTCATGATCTTATAAAATTATTTGATTTTTTTTTAGCTTATTACAAGCATAAAAATAAAAAAGCTTGAATGGTGTAATGGTTATTTGAATTAAGTTGACACAAGGTACTGGTAGAAGAATCTGTAGGTAAACTAATTACGCTTATCACACATATATTAGTTTTAACATAGAGTTAATTAGCTAAAAAATTTGCATTAAAAGAATGTCTAAAACTTAAGTTTAACTGTTATGAATAATTTACATATGCAATATATTATTGCGAAAGCAGTAATAGGTGTCTTTAGTAAAGTAACAGTTTTAATAGTTTTATAGAATAAAAATATTTTAGTATATAAATATCAAATTCAATTGAGAGTTATAGTAAAGATGATTGAATATAACGAGCAGAAATTCTCTAAAACTAATTATTTGAAAAAATAAACTAAAAAAAGTGAAAGTCTTGTATGTTTTTAAAAGTAAATCTTTAAGATTGAAAAAATTATTTTGATACTAATTGTAAATTAACTGCTTAAATACTTAAGTTTGATAGTAAAAAAATTGCGAAAAAATGAGGAAAAAATTCATAAATGTAAAATATAGAACTGAATTTTAATGCATTAAATCAAATAAAGTAACCGCTTTATTGTACCTTTTGTATAATGGATTAACAAGTATATTAAATAAGCAAGCGCAAGCATAAAAAAATTAATACAGTTTATTTAATATGACCCGAAACTAAACGATCTAATAATGAACAAGCAGTAGGCTGAACTCATAAATGTTGCAAAATTTTGAGATGATTTGTTATTAGGGGTGAAAGGCTTATCAAGTTTAGTTATAGCTGGTTCTCCACGAAATCTATTTTAGTAGAGCAAATTATTTATAATTATCAGGTAGTGCGATAATATTAATTAATAAATTAATAGGTAATTATAAAAAAATTTAGACAGAATTATGGTGCGAAGATCATAATTCGAGAGGGAAACAGCCCAGAATATTGATTAAAGTAATAAAATACAGATAATATTAAGAAAATTACACAATAAATAACTAAATAGATAGGCTTGGAATCAGCCATTCTTTAAAGAAATCGTAAAAGATCAAACAGTTACCTTTTTTATAATTTATAAAAAATAAAATTAATTTTCTAAAATTTTTGTTAAAAAACTGTATACTGAAATCATATAATAGGTAGTGGAGTGTTTTTTATTTTATTGAAAATTTTTTGAAAAAAAAATTGAAAAAATAAAAATTAAATATGTTAATATGAGTAATAATTAAATGTTAAACCATTTATACCGTATGTCATAAGTTTATGTAGTTAAAATAAATTTACTACATGTGATTCAGCTTCTAAATTTTTTAAAAATATTAAAAATGATGACAGGTATATAACTATAGTTTTGTATTTATAGAATTTATTATTAAGTTTTATATAGAATCTATATTGAAAAAAATATACCACGATACTGTACGAAAACTAACACAAGTTGACTAATTGAGTAAATACAGGTATAAAAAATAATAATACTAAAGGAACTCGGCAAATTTTCTTTGTAACTTCGGGAGAAAAAGAACTAATTAGTTTTAAAAATTGGGGGTGGCGACTGTTTAACAAAAACATAAGACTTTGCTAAGTTTAACAATGATGTATAAAGTCTGACACCTGCCCAGTGTTGTAAGGTAAAAATTAAAAACGAAAGTTTTTAAATAAACCACAATAAACGGCGGCCGTAATCCTAACGGTCCTAAGGTAGCAAAATCCCTTGACGGGTAAGTTCCGTCCTGCACAAATGGTGTAACGACTGCCCCACTGTCTCTAGTATTAGTTTTATGAAATTGAATTAGACGTGAAGATGCGTTAATGTACAGCTAGACGGAGAGACCCTATGCACCTTTACTGTTATCTAAAAGTCAACAGATTTTATATAAAATCTAGACACGTAGTAAATATATTTTAAATTGGAAAACTACCTTTAATATATAACTGTTGAGAAATAATTTCACGGTATTTTTTATTTTTAGAAAGACAGTTTAACTGGGGCGGTAGCCTCCAAAAAAGTAACGGAGGTGTGTATATGATTTATTATATGCTTATGCAGAAAAAGATGAATGAGAAATAAGTCTGATTATATTACAAACAAGTAATATAAGGAGGAAACTCTACCATAATGAACCGATTTTTTATTTTGCTAAAAAAATCGATCAACGAATAAAAGGTACGCTAGGGATAACAGGCTAATGATTTTTGAGAGCTCCTATTGAAGAAATCGTTTGGCACCTCGATGTCGGCTCATCATATCCTGGTGGAGCATACGCTGCCAAGGGTTTGACTGTTCGTCAAATAAAATGGTACGTGAGCTGGGTTCAGAACGTTGTGAGACAGTTTGGTCCCTATCTACTGTACTAAATAAAAAAGAAAATTATCCTTATCTCAGTACGAGAGGACCGGAGACGATAGGTCAATTATGATAAATTGCATAAAAAATGCATGTTTAAAAGTTACACCTAACTAAAGAACCAATTATTTGGGAATTGACTAATTTTTTTTTTTAATAAAATAAAACAAGATTAGTTTTATTATTGTATAAATAACTTATACGTTTAGTGATAAATGTTTTAGAGTTATAATGTACATATTTTTAATTTGGCTAATTAATTTTAAAATTTTATCTTCTGGCATTAGGCTATTGATTCAAATTCAACAGAAGACTTTGTGATCACAAGTTTATTATGATTATTCTTTTCATACGAATTTTAATGTAGGTTTTACATCTCATAAAAATGATGTACATATTCAACTGTCTCAATGACAATATTGATGATGATACTGATTTGCAGTTGTTTGAGCACTTTATTTGCTGGTTATAATAAGAAGTTATATTAAAAAAATTGAAAATTTTAATATTACATTGAATACTTCAATGAGAAGTCATGGAAAATGAGGTGACTTTTTAGTTGCATTAATCCCTCTTAGTTGATGTGGAAATATTTTAATAAATTCAAACTTTATTTTAAGAATGTTAGAGTGACAAAACGAATCTTCACTTTTTGTAATACGTATACAAGGAAAACAGTGATATTGAGTTTATAAATACAATGCAGACACTGCTTTTCGATTAAATAATATTTTTATTAATGTGGGTAATAATAATTGAAGTCCATTAACAGTAAACTCGTCCTTTTATTTTAATGCAAACAATAGATTATGTTCATTTATTTATGATTACGAGTTTAAAAAAATTCATAAAGAAAGTTTAAAAAATTCTAAACTTTTTAAATTAACAACTAGACAGTCATCTTTAACAACTCATAATAAAAATTTTTGTACTATACAGTTAAATAATAAAAATAATAAACAAATACATAATTTAATATTTACTTCGCTAAAAAATATTAATGTAAATTATTTTAATAACAATATAAATTTTTTAAATTTAAACCTTTTAGAAAAAAAAACTATTAAATTTTTTAACACAGCAAAAAAGTCATGAAATTTAAATTTTACTAAATTTAAAACCTTAAAAACAAAAGTAGGGTATTCCCCTAAAATAAATTTATTTCAAAAAACACATTCTAATTTAGGTTTTTTTGAAACTGATAAACTAGATAATTCTTTTATTAGTGCTGAGAGCATTCGTTTACAATCAAATAAATTTACTGTAAAATTAATAAAAGGGGTTTTAAATAAACATAATATAAATACACTTAAAAATAATTTAAATTCTACAAAACCATTACTATTTAATATACAAACACTTACTTCTGATATTGCATTAAAACCTGCTCATGTTGAACAGTTTTGAGGTTTTAGACAAAAAAAATATAAAAAATTACGACCTCACTCATTTTTACAAAATACAAAATATTTTGATGAAAATATAAAAAATTTTAATTTAGCAACAAATAAGCAAAAATTTAATAAATATTTCCTTTATACGGCTGTGAAAAATAATAGATATAAAAATGAGTTAATCTCAGTTACATTAGCAAGGCGACTACTCCGAACAAAACGAACTTTAATCCTCCCTGTACATATTAATTTGACTTTAATTACTAATTCTTATGATGTTGTTCATTCTTGATTTGTACCTGGTTTAGGGCTAAAAATTGATTGTGTACCAGGTCGTTCTACCCATCATTCATTATTTATTGATAGTGTTGGATTTTATTATGGTCAATGTGCAGAAATCTGTGGACGCTATCATCACCATATGCCAATTAGAGTCTGTGCGCTTCCTTTTGAACATTTTATGCTTTGATGACAAACTAAAGGATTACCACGAACACTCCGATCTACAAAGTTGTTAAATAATAAATCAACTCTTCTTTTCAAGTTATATTTGTAATTTTTATCTTCTGGCATTAGGCTATTGATTCAAATTCAACAGAAGATTTTGTGATCACAGGTTTATTATGATTATTCCTTTCATACGAATTTTAATGTAGGTTTTACATCTCATAAAAATGACGTACATATTCAGCTCTCTCAATGACAATATTGATGATGATACTGATTTGCAGTGGTTTGGGCGCTTTATTTGCTGGTTATAATAAGGAGTTATATTAAAAAAATCGAGAATTTTAATATTACATTGAATACTTCAATGAGAAGTCATGGAAAATGGGGTGACTTTTTAGTTGCATTAATTCCACTTAGTTGATGTGGAAATATTTTAATAAATTCAAACTTTATTTTAAGAATGTTAGAGTGACAAAATGAATCTTCACTTTTTGTAATACGTATACAAGGAAAACAGTGATATTGAGTTTATAAATACAATGCAGACACTGCTTTTCGATTAAATAATATTTTTATTAATGTGGGTAATAATAATTGAAGTCCATTAACAGTAAACTCGTCTTTTTATTTTAATGCAAACAATAGATTAAGTTCATTTATTTATGATTACGAATTTAAAAAAATTCATAAAGAAAGTTTAAAAAATTCTAAACTTTTTAAATTAACAACTAGACAACCATCTTTAATAACCCACAATAAAAATTTTTGTGCTATACAATTGAATAATAAAAATAATAAACAAATAAATAATTTAATATTTACTTCTCTTAAAAATATTAATGCAAACTATTTTAATAAAAATACAAATTTTTCAAATTTAAATTTTTTAGAAAAAAAAACTGTTAAATTTTTTAACACAACCAAAAATTCATGAAATTTAAATTTTACTAAATTTAAAACCTTAAAAACAAAAGTAGAGTACTCCCCTAAAATAAATTTATTTCAAAAAACACATTCTAATTTAAGTTTTTTTGAAACTGATAAACTAGATAATTCTTTTATTAGTGCTGAGAGCATTCGTTTACAATCAAATAAATTTACTGTAAAATTAATAAAAGGTGTTTTAAATAAACACAATATAAATACACTTAAAAATAGTTTAAATTCTACAAAACCGTTATTATTTAATACACAAACGCTTACTTCTGACATTGCATTAAAACCCGCTCATGTTGAACAGTTTTGAGGCTTTAGACAAAAAAAATATAAAAAATTACGACCTCACTCATTTTTACAAAATACAAAATATTTTGATGAAAATATAAAAAATTTAAATTTAGCAACAAATAAGCAAAAATTTAATAAATATTTTCTTTATACGGCTGTGAAAAATAATAGATATAAAAATGAGTTAATTTCGGTTACATTAGCAAGACGACTACTTCGAACAAAACGTACTTTAATTCTCCCTGTACATATTAATCTGACTTTAATTACTAACTCTTATGATGTTGTCCATTCTTGATTTGTACCGGGTTTAGGACTAAAAATTGATTGTGTACCAGGTCGTTCTACTCATCATTCATTATTTATTGATAGTGTTGGATTTTATTATGGTCAATGTGCAGAAATTTGTGGACGCTATCATCACCATATGCCAATTAGAGTCTGTGCACTTCCTTTTGAACATTTTATGCTTTGATGACAAACTAAAGGATTACCACGAACACTTCGATCTACAAAGTTGTTAAATAATAAATCAACTCTTCTTTTCAAATTATATTTGTAATTTTTATCTTCTGGCATTAGGCTATTGATTCAAATTCAACAGAAGATTTTGTGATCACAGGTTTATTATGATTATTCCTTTCATACGAATTTTAATGTAGGTTTTACATCTCATAAAAATGACGTACATATTCAGCTCTCTCAATGACAATATTGATGATGATACTGATTTGCAGTGGTTTGGGCGCTTTATTTGCTGGTTATAATAAGGAGTTATATTAAAAAAATCGAGAATTTTAATATTACATTGAATACTTCAATGAGAAGTCATGGAAAATGGGGTGACTTTTTAGTTGCATTAATCCCACTTAGTTGATGTGGAAATATTTTAATAAATTCAAACTTTATTTTAAGAATGTTAGAGTGACAAAACGAATCTTCACTTTTTGTAATACGTATACAAGGAAAACAGTGATATTGAGTTTATAAATACAATGCAGATACTGCTTTTCGATTAAATAATATTTTTATTAATGTGGGTAATAATAATTGAAGTCCATTAACAATAAACTCGTCCTTTTATTTTAATGCAAACAATAGATTAAGTTCATTTATTTATGATTACGAGTTTAAAAAAATTCATAAAGAAAGTTTAAAAAATTCTAAGCTTTTTAAATTAACAACTAGACAGCCGTCTTTAATAACTCATAATAAAAGTTTTTGTACTATACAATTGAATAATAAAAATAATAAACAAATAAATAATTTAATATTTACTTCTTTAAAAAATATTAATGTAAACTATTTTAATAAAAATACAAATTTTTTAAATTTAAATTTTTTAAAAAAAAAAACTGTTAAATTTTTTAACACAACAAAAAGTTCATGAAATTTAAGTTTTACTAAATTTAAAACCTTAAAAACAAAAGTAGGATACTCCCCTAATATAAATTTATTTCAAAAAACACATTCTAATTTAAGTTTTTTTGAGACTGATAAACTAGATAATTCTTTTATTAGTGCTGAAAGCATTCGTTTACAATCAAACAGATTTACTATAAAATTAGTAAAAGGTGTTTTAAATAAGCATAATATAAATACACTAAAAAACAGTTTAAATTTTACAAGACCACTACTATTTAATACACAAATACTTACTTCTGATATTGCATTAAAACCCGCTCATGTTGAACAGTTTTGAGGCTTTAGACAAAAAAAATATAAAAAATTACGACCTCACTCATTTTTACAAAATACAAAATATTTTGATGAAAATATAAAAAATTTAAATTTAGCAACAAATAAGCAAAAATTTAATAAATATTTCCTTTATACGGCTGTGAAAAATAATAGATATAAAAATGAGTTAATTTCGGTTACATTAGCAAGACGACTACTCCGAACAAAACGTACTTTAATTCTCCCTGTACATATTAATCTAACTTTAATTACCAACTCTTATGATGTTGTTCATTCTTGATTTGTACCTGGTTTAGGGCTAAAAATTGATTGTGTACCAGGTCGTTCTACCCATCATTCATTATTTATTGATAGTGTTGGATTTTATTATGGTCAATGTGCAGAAATCTGTGGACGCTATCATCACCATATGCCAATTAGAGTCTGTGCACTTCCTTTTGAACATTTTATGCTTTGATGACAAACTAAAGGATTACCACGAACACTTCGATCTACAAAGTTGTTAAATAATAAATCAACTCTTCTTTTCAAATTATATTTGTAATTTTTATCTTCTGGCATTAGGCTATTGATTCAAATTCAACAGAAGATTTTGTGATCACAGGTTTATTATGATTATTCCTTTCATACGAATTTTAATGTAGGTTTTACATCTCATAAAAATGACGTACATATTCAGCTCTCTCAATGACAATATTGATGATGATACTGATTTGCAGTGGTTTGGGCGCTTTATTTGCTGGTTATAATAAGGAGTTATATTAAAAAAATCGAGAATTTTAATATTACATTGAATACTTCAATGAGAAGTCATGGAAAATGGGGTGACTTTTTAGTTGCATTAATCCCACTTAGTTGATGTGGAAATATTTTAATAAATTCAAACTTTATTTTAAGAATGTTAGAATGACAAAATGAATCTTCACTTTTTGTAATACGTATACAAGGAAAACAGTGATATTGAGTTTATAAATACAATGCAGACACTGCTTTTCGATTAAATAATATTTTTATTAATGTGGGTAACAATAATTGAAGTCCATTAACAATAAACTCGTCTTTTTATTTTAATGCAAACAACAGATTAAGTTCATTTATTTATGATTACGAGTTTAAAAAAATTCATAAAGAGAGTTTAAAAAATTCTAAACTTT
>Ga0210040_10011151_pt1 | contig 10212 bp, 8 predicted proteins | sample CryGeyCG12114_NA_FD_185462 | JGI IMG/M metagenome (GOLD analysis project Ga0210040, IMG submission 185462) | Groundwater microbial communities from aquifer - Crystal Geyser CG19_WC_8/21/14_NA (SPAdes) (version 2) | ecosystem: Environmental > Aquatic > Deep subsurface > Groundwater | place: USA...
CGCCTGGGTCGGGAAGGCGTCCTTGCCGACCCGGACCACGCGGTCGACGGCGAACCGGACGGAGCTCCCGTCGGCACGGTCGACGACCAGCTCGTGGCCGGGCTCGAGCCGGTGCAGCCCCTGGAACACCGCGGGACGGCCCGCCCAGTCGACGTGTCCGGCGAGCACGGCCGGGCCCGCCTGCCCGGGCCGCGGCCCGCTGGCGTACCAGCCGGCCACCGAGGGGTCGGCCGGCACCGCGAGGCCGCCGGCGGCGTCGAGTCCGGAGCCGGTGACGACGGCGTCGATGCCGGCGGCAGGGGCCCGGACGCGCACCGGCGTCGTGTCGCCGGTGCGGTTCCCGCCGCCCTCGGGTGAGAGGGCGGCGGCCAGCAGCGGGAACCGCGCCTGCAGCGGCCGGGGGTCGCGCAGGAGCGCCGGGAGGACGCCCGCCTCCGCTCCCGGCCCGCCGCCGGCCGCCACGCCACCGACGGGCACTGCGCCACTGACGGGCACTGCGCCACCGACGGGCACTGCCGCGTCGACGACCACGCGCGCGGTCAGCCCGCCGTCGGGGGTGTCGAGGACGAGCAGGCTCACCACGGTCCCGGCTCCGAGGTCGACCGGGACGGTGGTCACGCGGCCCTCGGCGTCCAGGCGGACCCGGGCCGGGCCGGCCGGGACGGGGGTGCGGGCCGACGCGGCGGCGAAGGGCAGGTCCGCGGACAGGACGGGACCGCCGTCGACGGAGACGTCCAGGGTGGGGGCTCCGGCGGCCGCCGCGAGCACCCGCACGCGGGCCGTCCCGTCCGCCGGTGCGGTCAGGTCGTCGGTGAACGGCTCCAGTGCGAGGTCGGCGAAGGCGCCGGAGAGCGCGAGCGTCCGGGCACCGCCGGCGGGCACCTCGATGCGGGCGGACAGGGCCGGTGGCGTGGCCGGTGACGTGCCCGCCGGGCGGACGCTGACCGCGTAGCTGCCCGGCGCGAGGTCGCGGTAGCCGCTGACTTCGCCGTAGCCGAGCGCATGCGCGACGTCCGCCCCGGGATCCACGGCGGGACCGCCGGGTGGTGCCGGCGTCAGCGCGACGTCGACGGCGGGGGAGTCGGGGGAGAGGTGGGCGATGCGGAGCCGGCCGGGCTCGTCGGCCGCCCGCGCGACCGGCGCTGCGCCGACCACCGCGAGGAGGCAGCACAGCAGGGCGACCACAGCGACCGCCGGCGCACCCAGGCCCCTCAGCAGGGTCCCGACCCGTGCGTGCGAGTTGCCGGGTTCCGTCAGGAGCGGCCCTGCGCGACGGGCTGGTCGATGGCCTGCGTCGACGGGCCGCCGGACGGAGCGGCGGTCGCACCGGCGGGCGTCTGGCTCGGCCGGGGCGGCAGGGGCAGCTGGCGTGTGGTGGGTCCCTCCGCCCGGGCAGGCTGCCGGGCGGCCGCGGACTCGCCGTCGCCGCGCGACACCGGCGAGCCGGAGGCCGGCGTCGCAGTCGCGGGCTGGGCCGGCTCCGCGGCGGCCTGCTGCGCGGTCGGAGCGGGCTGGGCGACGGGCTGGGTCGCCCGCGGCGTGGGCTGGGGACGCTGCTCGGGCGCCCGGCTCACCTCCGCCCGCTCGGGCTCGGTGGGGCGCGCCTCGGGACGGGCGGGCTCGGGGCGGCTCGGCTCCGTGCGCTCCGCAGCGCGGGGCGCGGGCTGCTCGGCGCGGTCACCGAGGTCGGGCAGGTTGTCCAGCAGGCGCCGGGCCTGGACCAGCCGGCTGGTGAGCTCGTCGCGGACGCCGCGGATCGCCTCGGCCTTGGCCTCGGCGTCGGCGACGAGCTGGGCGGCGTGCTGCTCGGCGGCGGCGACGCGCTGCCGGGCGGCCTGGGTGGAGACGCGCTCGCGCTCCTCCTCGGCGCGCGCGGCCTCCGCGCGACGGGCCCGCTGGGCGATGTCGAAGTCCTCCTCGACCTTCGCCCGCCGGGCCTGCGACTCGGCGTCGAGGCGGGCGACCCGCTCCTGGGCCTTGCCGACCAGCTCGTCGGCGCGCAGCTGTGCCTTCTGCATGATCTGCTCGGCGCCCTGACGCGCCTCGGCGATCATCCGCTCCACCTCGGCCTGCCCGGCCGCGTGGCGCTCGAGCAGGGCGCGTTCCTCGGCGTCGGTCTGCTCGCGCACGGCCTGGGCGTCGAGCTCGGCGGCCCGGCGGATCTCGCCCGCCTCCTCCTCGGCGAGCTGCAGCATGTGCTGGATGCGCTCGCTGATGTTCTCGAAGGTGGGCGCCGACGCGGTGGCCGCCTTGCGGCGCAGCGACTCGATCTCGCCGTGCATGGCCGAGAGCTGCCCGGCGAGATCGGCCGTGCGGGCGACGGCGGCGTCGCGGTCGGCCAGCGCGATGCGGAAGTCCGCCTCGAGCCGCTCGATCGTGTCGGCGACCTGGCTGCGGTCGTACCCCCGCAGCACCACGTCGAACGAGTGCTGGGCCTCGTGCATCGGCAGTTCGTGGCGGGGGTCGCTCATGTCGTCATCCTCGCAGAAGGGGGATCGGCTCGTCACCGTGTCGTGCGCGTCCGATCCCAATCGTCACCGACGCCTCGGGCGCCACGTCGGGCAGGGTGGACGCACGAGGGCCCGGCCCCCGGGGAGGGGAGCCGGGCCCTGGTGCGGTGCGTCAGGCGCCGATCACACGCCGCGGAAGCGGTTGATCGCCTCGAGGTGCTGCTCGCGCTTCGCGGCGTCCTTCACGCCCAGCCCCTCCTCGGGGGCGAGGGTGAGGACGCCGACCTTGCCCTGGTGGGCGTTGCGGTGGACGTCGAGGGCGGCCTGGCCGACCTCCTCCATCGGGTACACCTTCGACAGGGTCGGGTGGATCAGGCCCTTGTCGATGAGCCGGTTGGCCTCCCACGCCTCCTTGTAGTTGGCGAAGTGGGAGCTGAGGATCTTCTTGAGGTTCATCCACAGGTAGCGGTTGTCGTACTGGTGCATGTAGCCGCTGGTGGAGGCGCAGGTGACGATCGTGCCGCCCTTCTTGGCGACGTAGACGCTGGCGCCGAAGGTCTCGCGGCCCGGGTGCTCGAAGACGATGTCCACGTCCTCGCCGCCGGTCAGCTCACGGATCTTCTTGCCGAGGCGCTGCCACTCCTTGGGGTCCTGGTTGTGCTCGTCCTTCCAGAACTTGTAGCCCTCGGCAGAGCGGTCGATGATCAGGTCCGCGCCCATCCTGCGGACGATCTCGGCCTTCTCGGGGCTGCTGACGACGCACACCGGGATCGCGCCGCCGTTGAGGGCCATCTGGGTGGCGTAGGAGCCCAGGCCGCCCGAGGCGCCCCAGATGAGCACGGTGTCGCCCTGCTTCATGTTGGCGCCGTTCTTGCTCACCAGCTGGCGGTAGGCGGTGGAGTTGACCAGCCCGGGGCTGGCGGCCTCCTCCCAGGAGAGGTGGGCCGGCTTGGGCATGAGCTGGTTGCTCTTGACCAGGGCCAGCTCGGCGAGCCCGCCGAAGTTGGTCTCGAAGCCCCAGATCCGCTGCTGCGGGTCCATCATCGTGTCGTCGTGACCGGCCGGGTCCTCGAGCTCCACGGAGAGGCAGTGCGCGACGACCTCGTCGCCGGCCTTCCACTTGTTGACGCCGGGGCCCACGCGCAGGACGACGCCAGCGAGGTCGGAGCCCACCACGTGGTAGGGCAGGTCGTGCCGCTTGGTCAGCTCCGACAGGCGGCCGTAGCGCTCCAGGAAGCCGAAGGTCGACACCGGCTCGAAGATCGACGTCCAGACGGTGTTGTAGTTCACCGAGGACGCCATGACGGCGACGATGGCCTCGCCCGGGCCCAGCTCCGGCGTGGGCACCTCGTCGATGTGCAGGGACTTGCGGGGGTCCTTCTCCTTCGTCGGCACCCCCTCGAACATGTTCTGCTCGTCCTTGCGCACCACTACGGCGCGGTAGGACTCCGGTACGGCCAGGCCCCCCAGCGCGTCCAGCTGGTCGGCGAGGATGGCGTCCCTGATCTCGTTCACGCGAACTCCTGGGTCGTGGAAGGCCGTGGGCGGCCGGCTCGGAGGGCGGTACTGGGCACTGCGGTGACGGGAGAGGTTACCGATGGGTAACGCGCCCGCCGGAACATGGTCGGGAGAAGGGCGCGGTCAGTGCGCCGACGCGGCGGGCTGGACGAGCTCGACGAGCACCCCGCCGGCGTCCTTGGGGTGGATGAAGTTGACCCGGCTGTCGGACGTGCCGCGCTTGGGCACGTCGTAGAGCAGCCGCAGGCCGCGCTCGCGCAGGGTGGCGCTGACGGCCTCGACGTCGTCGACCCGGAAGGCCAGCTGCTGCAGGCCCGGGCCCGAGCGGCCGATGAACTTGGCGATCGTCGACTCGGGGGTCAGCGGCGCGAGCAGCTGGATGCGGGTGTCGCCGTTCCCGACGGCGAGCATCGCCTCGCGGACGCCCTGCTCCTCGTTGGTCTCCTCGTGCACCGACCGCACGCCGAAGGCCTGGGCGTAGAAGGCGATCGCCTCGTCCAGGTCGGGCACGGCGATGCCCACGTGGTCGATGGTGGTGAACAGTCCCTCGGGCAGACCCGTGGCCGCGGCATCGTTGGTGGTCACGTCGGCATCCTGCCGCGCTCCGGCCGGTGGCGACACTCCGGGGGCGTCCGGGGGCCCGGTCGGGTGACCGGGAGTGGGCCACGCCACGTCTGCCGGGAGGTGGTCCTATCCTGCTATACAGCCCGACGCCGCGCGCCCAGCGCGGTCCGCTCTGTCACTCTCGGCCGCCCGCGTCGGCGGCCCGGCACTGGAGGTCCCCCTATGAGCGCGAACAACGGAGCCCGCTCGGTCATCGTCAGCGGTGCCCGCACCCCGATGGGCCGGCTCCTCGGTGGGCTCAAGGACTTCTCGGCCGCTGACCTCGGGGGCTTCGCGATCAAGGCCGCGCTGGAGCGCGCCGGCGTCTCCGGCGACCAGGTCGAGTACGTGATCATGGGCCAGGTCATCCAGGCCGGTGCCGGGCAGAACCCCGCGCGCCCCGCGGCGGTCAACGGCGGCATCCCGATGTCGGTGCCGGCGCTGACCATCAACAAGGTCTGCCTCTCGGGCCTGTCCGCCATCGCGATGGCCGACCAGCTCATCCGCGCCGGCGAGTTCGACATCGTCGTCGCCGGTGGCATGGAGTCGATGACGCAGGCGCCGCACATCCTGGCGAACTCCCGCACCGGCACGAAGTTCGGCGACACCAAGCTCATCGACTCGATGTCGCACGACGGCCTCTCCGACACCTTCGACCAGGTGGCGATGGGCGAGCTGACCGAGAAGGCCAACGCCCGCTACGACCTGACCCGCGAGGAGCAGGACGAGTTCGCCGCGGCCAGCCACCAGAAGGCCGCGCGCTCGCACAAGGACGGCGTGTTCGCCGAGTCGATCACCCCGGTGCTCATCCCGCAGCGCAAGGGCGACCCGATCGAGTTCACCGACGACGAGGGCATCCGCCCCGACACCACGGCCGCCAGCCTGGGCAAGCTCAAGCCCGCCTTCGCCAAGGACGGCACGATCACCGCCGGTTCCGCCTCGCAGATCTCCGACGGCGCCTGCGCCGTGGTGGTCATGAGCGCCGCGAAGGCCGCCGAGCTGGGCATCACCCCGATCGCCGAGATCGGCGCGCACGGCGTCGTCGCCGGCCCGGACGCCACGCTGCAGAGCCAGCCGGCCGGGGCCATCAAGAAGGCCTGCGCCCGTGAGGGCATCGACCCCAAGGACCTCGACGTCGTCGAGCTGAACGAGGCCTTCGCCGCCGTCGGCATCGTCTCCACCCGCGAGCTGGGCATCGACCCCGAGAAGGTCAACCCCAACGGCGGCGCCATCGCCCTCGGGCACCCGGTGGGCATGAGCGGCGCCCGCGTCGTCCTCGACGTCGCGCTGGAGATCCGCCGCCGGGGCCTCAAGGTCGGTGCCGCCGCGCTGTGCGGCGGCGGTGGCCAGGGCGACGCGCTGATCCTGCACGCTCCTTCGCAGGCGTGACGGAGGTCCCTGCGGGGACCGCGGTGCAGACGTCCGCCCCCGCCGCCTCCGGGCGGCGGGGGCGGCGTGCTGTCGACGTCCCCACGCTGGTCGAGCGGGCCCGCGAGGGCGACGCCCGCTCGGTGGCCCGGCTGATCTCCCTGGTCGAGGACGCCAGCCCCGCGCTGCGGGAGGTCGCCGCCGCGCTGGCCCCGCACACCGGCCGCGCCCAGGTGCTGGGGCTCACCGGCTCGCCCGGCGTCGGCAAGTCCACGACGACGACGGCGCTGGTGCGCGCACTGCGGCAGGCAGGCAGGCGCGTCGGAGTGCTCGCCGTCGACCCGTCGTCGCCGTTCTCCGGCGGAGCCCTGCTGGGCGACCGGGTGCGCATGCAGGACCATGCTGGCGACGACGGCGTCTTCATCCGTTCCATGGCATCCCGGGGCCACCTGGGCGGGCTGTCGTGGGCGACCCCGCAGGCGCTGCGGGTGCTCGACGCCGCCGGGTGCGACGTCGTGCTCATCGAGACCGTCGGCGTCGGGCAGTCCGAGCTCGAGATCGCCTCGCTCGCCGACACCACCCTGGTGCTGGTCGCCCCCGGGATGGGGGACGGCATCCAGGCGGCCAAGGCCGGGATCCTGGAGGTCGCGGACGTCTTCGTGGTGAACAAGGCCGACCGGGACGGCGCCCAGCAGGCGGTGCGGGACCTGCGCTACATGCAGTCCCTCGGCGGCCGGTACACCGAGGCCGGTGGCTGGCGCCCACCCATCTGCCGGACGGTGGCCTCCCGCGACACCGACAACGGCATCGACGACGTCCTGGCGAAGGTGGCCGACCACCGCAGCTGGCTGGAGTCCTCCGGGGAGGGCCACCGGCGGCGCGCCGAGCGCGCGGCGCGGGAGATCGAGGCGATCGCCCTGGCCGCGCTCCGCGAGCGGATCGGCGACCTGCGCGGCTCGGCGGCCCTCGGCGCGCTGGCCGAGCGCGTCGTGGCGGGGGAGACCGATCCCTACGGCGCGGCCGACGAGCTGGTCGCGAGGCTCTGAGGCGCCTGCCGTTCCGAGCGGGCGGTCAGCCGCTCCCACGGCAGGATCGACAGGATCGCGATGCAGTGCGGCAGGAAGATGATCGTCACGCCGGCGAACACCATCAGGTGGAAGCCGATCAGGAACAGCACCAGCCCGACGCGGGCCCGGTCGCTGCGCACGAAGAGCATCAGCGGTGCCGCGAGCTCGAGGACGATCATCACCCACTGCGAGGCCGTCAGCAGCCACGGCACCTCGAGGGTCCAGTCCGACAGCGGCGTGCCCCGGCGCAGCACGGCCCGGGTCAGCGTCGAGCCGGTCGGCCAGTCCCACCCGCCGAAGCGGATCTTGGCCCAGGCGGCGAGGAAGTAGGTCAGCATGACGGCCACGAGCACCGCCGCCATGGCCCAGCCCGCGGCCTCCGAGGGCCGCCGGTCGCGGGGCCGCGCCCGGCCGATCGTGGGCAGCACCGCGAGGAGCACCAGGAAGGCGATCCGGTCGTGGTCGACCTTGCCGTAGCTCATCGCGATCACCATCCACTCCAGGTAGAGGAGGAAGACGGCGCAGCCGAGCAACCGTGGCGCCCGGCCGGTGGCGGCGGCCACCGCGGTCAGCACCAGCGCCCACTGGACGACGAGGACCAGGGTGTGCGTGGGGGTCGGCAGGTGCAGCACCCGCCCGATCAGCAGCGGCGCGTACCACTCGGTCGGGACGTCGGCGTGCGCCCGCACCCACGCGGTGGTGAGGAAGACGTCGACCGGGATGAACAGGTAGGCGATCACGCGGACCACCGCGATCCGCGCGAGCGGGACCGGGGCGGACCACCACCGGCTCGTCAGCGGGCGGGGGGCCGTCGCCGGGGCAGCGGTCACGAGTTGCCGTCCTCCAGGTCGAACTCGACGACGACGGTGTCGGTGTAGTCGCCCGTGGGCTTCCCGTCGGCCAGCTCGAACTTGCGGTGCACCATCTGCACGGCCACGAGCTCCGGGGTGTCCGGGTGGGCGTCCTCGAACGCGTCGGCGAGCAGGCCGAGCAGTTCGGGGTGCTCGCGGAGCCGGTTGATCTGCCCCTCGAACTCGGCGCGCCGCAGGCCCACCTGGCCACCGGACAGCCGCACCTCCTCGCCCGCCGCGGTCAGCCCGACCGCCCGGGTGGAGATCACCGGGGTGTTCGGGTCGTTGCGCGTGGAGTACATGCGGAAGGGCCCGAACGGGAACGCGTCGTCGTCACCCCACACGGTGCCGGCGAGCAGCAGCGCCAGGACGACGACCACGGCCGCGAGGCGGCTCCGGCGCCCGGCCGGGGTCAGCCGGAGTACCTCCGGCTCGGCCGTCGGTGGGGAATCGAGGGAGGACTGCACCGGCGCAGGCTAGTTCCGGCCCCGGCCGGGTCGCCACGGTCACGCGCGCGACGGCGACCACCGCGCCCCAGGCGCACGGTCCGACCCACGTGCCACGCAACTTGCGGATCCGTTCCGCCGTCGTGAGGATCACCCGGTGAGCGGGCGTGCTGGACGACCGGATGCCGTCGTCGTCGGAGCGGGGCCCAACGGGCTGGCCGCAGCGCTGCGGATGTCCGCGGCGGGGCTGCGGGTGCAGGTGGTGGACGCCGGCGACCGGCCCGGCGGGGGGATGCGCACCGAGGAGCTGATCCAGCCGGGGTTCCACCACGACGTCTGCTCGACGGTCCAGCCGATGGCCGTCGCCGCTCCGTTCTTCCGCGAGTTCGACGTGGAGAGCCGCGGCGTGCGGTTCGTGCACCCGGAGATCAACTTCGCCCACCCGCTGGACGGCGGGCGCGCGGCCCTGTCGTTCCGCTCGCTGGAGGAGACGGCCGTGGGGCTCGGGGCCGACGCCGCGGCCTACCGGCGGCTGTTCGAACCGCTGGTCGAGCACGGCACCGACGTCATCGACTTCTTCCTGTCCAGCCGGCTGCGCTCGCTGCCGACGAAGAGCGTCGCCCAGGTGACGAAGTTCGCCCTCACCGGCCTGCCGAACGTGCGCTGGCTGGCGAACCGGTACTTCGACACCCCGGAGGGCCGCGCGCTCGTGGCGGGGGCCGGCGCGCACGGGATGCTCGACCTGGCCCAGCCCCTGACCTCGGCGCTGGGGATGCTGCTGGCGATGCTCTCCCACCACGCGGGCTGGCCGTTGATCGAGGGCGGCTCGCAGAAGCTGGCCGATGCGATGGTCACCGCGCTCGAGGAGCAGGGCGGCGAGGTGGTGACCGGGCACCGGGTCACCGACCTGCGCGAGTTCGAGGGCGTGCCCGCGGTGCTGCTGGACACGACCCCCGAGGACTTCGTGACGATGGCCGGCGACCGCCTCAACGAGGGGTACCGGCGCTGGGTCCGGCGGTACAAGCACGGCGCCGGCGTCTTCAAGATCGACTGGATCCTCTCCGAGCCGGTCCCGTGGACGAACCCCGACGTCCGTCGCGCCGGCACCGTCCACGTCGCCGGCGACCTGGAGGAGACCCTGGCGGGGGAGCGCGCGCCGAACCAGGGCCGGCTCACCGACAAGCCCTACGTGCTCGCCGTGCAGCCCACGGTGCCGGACCCGACGCGGGCACCGGAGGGCGGCCACATCTTCTGGGCCTACGTGCACGTGCCCCACGGCGCCGACGTCGACATGACCGGGCCCATCGAGGACCAGATCGAGCGCTTCGCGCCGGGGTTCAAGGACACCGTCGTCGCGCGGGCGACCAAGACAGCCGTGCAGATGGAGCAGTGGAACCCGAGCTACCTCGGGGGCGACATCTCCAACGGGCAGGCCACGCTGCGCCAGATGCTGGCGCGGCCCGTCCCGCGCTGGAACACCTACCGGACGCCGGTGGAGGGCGTGTACCTCGCCTCCTCGGCGACGCCGCCCGGGCCGGCGGTGCACGGCATGTGCGGTGACCTGGGCGCCCGGGTCGCGCTGCGCGACGTGTTCGGGGTCCGCGAGGTGCCGCCGCTGCGCCCGGCCCTGCGCTGAGCCGGGCCGGGTCCTTCCTCAGGCGATCCGGCGGGCGGTGTTGTACCCGGCCATGTCCACGGTCGTGTACTCGACGCCGGTGGACTCGGTGCCGGCGTGCACGATGACGCCGTCGCCGACGTAGATGCCGATGTGGCTGATCGGCTCGTAGTAGAAGACCAGGTCGCCCGGCTGCAGGTCGGCGCGCGCGACCGGGGTGCCGACGGTCGCCTGGTCGGCGCTGCGTCGCGGCAGCTCGATGCCCGCGGCGCGGTATGCGTAGGCGGTGAGTCC
>Ga0210040_10011152_pt1 | contig 10211 bp, 13 predicted proteins | sample CryGeyCG12114_NA_FD_185462 | JGI IMG/M metagenome (GOLD analysis project Ga0210040, IMG submission 185462) | Groundwater microbial communities from aquifer - Crystal Geyser CG19_WC_8/21/14_NA (SPAdes) (version 2) | ecosystem: Environmental > Aquatic > Deep subsurface > Groundwater | place: USA...
ATTTTAAGTGATATCTTATGCTGTTACTCAGTAAGTACTCTTTAAAAGAGTAAAGCCTCAAAGCTAACTGTTTTGCGCTTACATTTGAATGTCTCTAAGCATAAAAAATCTAACTTGTATTATGGAAACTTTCGTTATTCACCCAAAAGATCAGGCACAACAAAAAGCTTTGCACACCTTTTTGGAGGGTTCTAATATCCCTTATGAAAATGAACCGGAAATCGATGAGACAGAACGCATACTTGCTAATCCGGTCATGGCAAAAAGGCTTGATGAGAGTATTAAAAATATTGAACAGGGAAACGTTACCTCCGTTAAGCTGGAAGATTTATGGAAATAGTCTTTTCTCCCCAGGCTTTGGAAGATCTGCAGTTTTGGAAGCAATCCGGAAACATCATAATTCAAAATAGGATTAAAAAGCTTTTGGAATCTATTCAGGAAACTCCTTGCAGGCAACAAGAGTATTGCTAATAGTGGGGCAGGACGTTGAAGCAATCAACTGCATATCGCTATCAGCTTCGGCTTGGGTAGAAGGAACTCTTTTGAACATCAGAATAAATTTTTCATCTTTAAATAAATAATGAGCTTTGGTTGCTATACGGAGGTTTTTCAATTACCCCACCATCGCAAACACTTTAACGTTAGCGGTAATTGCACAAGCACCATGAAAAAGCAAACATTTATATTTTTAGTTATAGTACATGACAAAAAAATTGTGAATAAAGTAGAAAAGGAGTAAAATCTATTTCACAATGGTTATAAGAAAACCTTTTCATAATATAAAAAAGTAAAAAATGTTTGGAACATATAGGGTTAAGTTGGAGTGAAACAATAAAATTAATTGAATTAAAAGGCACTATTTTTATAACAACGTAAATGGATTAACAAATAAAATCTTTATGAAAAATAGGTGCGCTTCAATGTCTGCTTTATGTATTGTTTATTCTTTTTTGATTACCGGTTGTTCCATATTTAAAAATCAAAGTAAACCCCATTCATTAAATATTACTAATCCTTCGGCAATAGAAAGGGCTGATGAGTTGGTAATATTAAAGCGCGAACTGATAGAGCAAAAGTTGGGTAAGCTGGCAGAAGGTCAGTTTGTACAGGTTAATAAAGACCAGAGTAAGCCAATGACGGTGCAATTTGACGATTTAAACAATGATGGTAAGTGGGATGAGGCAGTTTTTCTAAATACTTTTCAACCGACTGAAAGTGTAAAGTTTCAACTATCCAGTACCAGTTCAAGGGTAAATGACGCAATGGTAAGAGCGCACGTGCGCATGCGTAAGAAGAATGCAGACAATACATTTGGACCATTGCTTGACTCGGTAACAGTGCCGGGAGTTACACCGCCTACAGACTTTAATAAACAAAAATTACCTCCATAATTAACCGAAGGACCTGCATGGGAAAATGATAAAGTAGCATTCCGGATTTATATGGATACAAGAAATACAAAAGACATTTTCGGAAAAAGGACGCATACAATGATGATGGATACTGTGGGTGTTATTCCGGAAAACATTTATCACCATCTGGCTCCGTGGGGAATGGATATACTTGCTGTTGGTAAATCGCTTGGTGCCGGCTCATTGGCATTATCTGTTCCTACAGCAAATGGAAAGGATACCCTGGTAAGATTAGGGGGACTGAATGTTGGACAAATTACTTATGAGAAAGTAGCAGACGGACCTGTCAGAGCAATCTTTAGAATGCATTATAGCAATTGGCAACCAATAAATAATGCAGCGCCAATAAATGTAACAGAAGAAATAAGTATCTCTGCCGGTAAATATTATTATCAAAGTGCTGTAACAGTTGCCGGTGCGCCTGCAGGAACAAAGCTTGTTACAGGAATAGTTAATCTAAAAAGTAAAAGTTCAAAAGAACAAACAATAGCTAATTGCCGGGTTCTTTCTACTTATGATCTGCAAAGTGAAAATAAGGATATGTTGGGTCTCGCCATTTTAGTAAAAAGTAATAATTTTTCTTCTTTTGGTAAAACCCCCAACGCCGAAAGTGAAGTATTAAATACTTATACTGTTTCAATGCCTGTCTCTGCTGAATTTAGATTTGTTTCCGGCTGGGAAAAGAGCGACTTACTATTTACAAAGGAGGAGAGTTTTCTAAAGTATTTAGAAAATGAATCCATAAAATATGGTAGCACCATTATTATAAAGTAACTAAAGCGAATTATATAGAAGATGTAAGTGTCAATACTTTTACGTCGTTACTTCCTGCTAGCTTCATACACGCTTACACAAAAGCGGACTTGGAAACGGCAGCGGTAAAAATGGTATTCAGATAAAAATGTAAAGAGCTGTCTAAAAATTTAAACTGGTTTTACTTTGTGTACTCTGTGTTGTCTTTTCTCTGTGTTCTTTGTGGTTAAAAAACATAAACCACAGAGAAATACAAGAGTTTGAGCCACAGAGGGGCACAGAGAAAACAACAGTAAATGATATTTTAAAATAATTTTTAGACAGCTTCTAAATAATTAATTTTTTTGGTTACCGGCATTTGTTCTTCATTAAATCATCGTTGTTGCGTCGCATTACGTTCATCGGCAAACCATCGGGCAACTTTTTCATGTTGCTGGCATAAGTAATCCGTTTAGTTTTACAATTTATGAAATATCTTATTATACTTCTTTTTACTTTAATCACCACAACTGCTTTCAGCCAGTTTCAATTAAAGGGTAAATTAATAGCTGCTGATACCAAAAGTCCGTTAGCCGCTGCAAGTGTATTTTTAAGTAATACTTCAGTTGGTACTGTAACCAATACTGCAGGCGAATTTACATTATCAATTCCTGCGGGCAAGTACGACCTTATTGCTTCTTTTATAGGTTATGAAACAAGCGCACAAACAATCTCAAACGTTATAAATGGGGTATTGTTAATTGAACTGCAGCCAAAAACAAAAGTTTTTGATGAAGTGGTGGTAGGTGGCTACGAAAAAGATGGCTGGAACAAATGGGGCAAATTTTTTCTGGAAAACTTTATTGGTACATCGCAATGGGCGGCAGATTGCAGCATTAAAAATTATAAAGTAATAAAATTCAGGAATAACAGAAAGGCAAATAAATTAACTGCTATTGCTACAGACCAGTTGATAATTGAAAACAAAGCGCTGGGCTATACCGTCAAATACCAGTTGGAAGAATTTGAATATGACTTTAACAGCAAGTATCTCATGTACATGGGTTATCCGTTATTCAACCAAATGGAAGGTGGTCAGGCAAAGCAAAACAGGTGGAACAAACGGCGGCAGGAAGTCTATTACGGTTCAATGATGCAGTTTATGCGAGCCCTGTTCAGAAACAGGATATCGGAAGAAGGCTACGAAGTAAGACGACTTGTAAAAAGACCTAACGAAGAAAAGATAAGGGTAAAAGAAGTATATAGAAAGCGTGCTTTAGCAAGAAGGGCAAATTCAGTTAACATTACTACTGCTGTATCAGACAGTTCCGAATACTACAACAAAGTGCTTGAACAGCCCGATGAATTATCCACCTTTTCTCCATATACTATTACAGGCGATAGTATTGCCTATCGGGTTGACAGTGTAACTGCCGGTCTTGAATTTGATAATTACCTGCATATAATTTATACCAAAGCATCACCTCCTGAAAGTTATCGCCAGCTTTCTCCTTACAATAGACAAATGATGTCTCAATTAAAGCTTGTAAATCCTGAACCAATACAAATTCAAAGCAGCGGAAACTTCTACCCTCCTTTAAACCTGATTAGTTCAGGCTACTGGGCATGGTCAGAAAAAATGGCAAACATGCTCCCGTATGATTACAAACCGCCCATAAACAAAAATTAATGTCAGGTAAATAAGAGATTTAAGTTTGGAAGTACTTTAAACATGATTATAAGGCTAAAAGCGTGTTGTGTTTTTTTGGCTACCGGCATTTGTTTTTCATAGCGTCATCCTTGCGTCGCATTACGTTCATCGGCAAACCATCGGGCAGCTTTTATCAAGTTGTAGTAAGAAGCTTTTTAGTAGTTATCAATACGTAATACATCTTCTTCCATTAGCTGAAATAGTAATTTGAGTAGCTGAAAGAAGATTGTCGGTATAATACTTACCCTTAAAAAAGTCATTTAGTGCCGGAATGAATTGTACTAACAACAATACTAAATAAATATTAATATTTTTGTTTAATTACATATTGTAACATAAATTTATGCGTTAGGCGAAATACATGAATACGGTAAACTACATCTCTCACATGCTTGAAGATAATGTTGAAGAAATAAAAGCTCTAGCGCTATATTTTGACAAAATAAACATTATTGAACAACGACATCTTCACATTGTCGTGCCAGTTGATGCTATACCTGACAAACGTGGAAGAGTAAAGGCAGAAGCAGTTTCCACAAATGATTTTACTGATGAAAGATTTTTACTGCATTTAAAGGATTTCGAAAGGAGTAGTCTTATTGAATACAAAATCGATATTGACGGTGGCGGACATGCACCTGAAAAAGGATTGCAAACTGTAAGTAGCGATATGCAGATTAATGACATGGTTCTATATCACGCTGAATTAGTCGGAACAAAGCATAATGATAAGCAAACAATTGATGCCAAAGGCAGAACTATTTTAAGCTATGAACTAGAATTAAATAGAGAGGCAGAAATTCTTTCTAATAGATTATTTAATAAAGGTGATAAGCTTAATCAGCTTCTTTCTTATTATGCCAAAGTTTTTAAAACATTCGTAAACTATTATGAGCAAGGAAAAAATGTTCTAACGTCAAGTAAATATGTAAACGATTTATTTGTTGAAATAAATAAAACTGACAGGTTTAAAGAGACTCAAAAAGCTTTTAAAAATGAGTTTAATGTCACTCCATCATTCATTTTAGAAGCAATCAAATTAGGACTACCTAATTTAGGAAGATTTCCCCCAGAAGAAATCCTGAAATTTAAAGATAATTCCAAAGATGAATTATCAGAGTTTCAATCAAAATTGGAGAGCATGACATTAGACTTACTTAATAATTACGACTCTGATTTCATCAATGCAAATGCTCAAAAAATAGCTGATTTAAAAATAAAGCCATTAATAGAAAACATTCGCAGTACATTAGATACATCAAAATTTAAGGTTTTACAAGAACTCGTTAAGGAAGCTAAAGACCCTAAATCATATGCTCCTTTATTGCTATCTCTGTCTGACAAAATTTCAAGCTCAATGATTTTGCTAATTAGCACTGGACTTGTCGGTCTGAATGTTGGCTTAGAACATTATTCAAGGTTAAAAGAAGCAAAAAAAGATGGTATCTATTATCTGTATAAAATGAAGAAGTACTTCGCCTAACAAGAGTATTGCCAATAGTGGGGCTGGACGTTGGAGCAATCGGCGGCATATCGCTATTCGGCTTTGGTTCAGGCGGAAGGAACTGTTTGGACATCAGAATAAATTTTTAATTTTTGAATAAATAATGAACTTTAGTTGTCAGCCGGAGGTTTTTTCAACTTTCCAACATTGGCAATACTTGTTCGTTAGCTGCTATTTTTTGACAGTTCTAAACTCAAATAATCTGTTATGACATTTAAGGAAATCGCAAATAGAATTACAGGAATAAGCATTCCAGTTTTCGGGATTTCATGGAACCCACCGAAACTTGAAAAACAAATAGCAGAAAAGGTAATCACCTTTTTAGAGGACAAAAGAGCGTTGTATAATCCCTTTGAACTTGAAACGCCAGAGCATTGCAGGCAATCAATAATTCAAATCAGAGAATTTTTGACAGAACAATTATATGATGTTAAACGCGACTCAGGACTTACCAATACTTTGCGAGCAATGAGAAGTGCTTGCAGAAAATCCTTGGATATGACCACCGAAAACAAAGCTCATTTTAATAAAAAGCAAGGGCGAATTGAAAATCAAATTGGACTTGGAGGACAAATACTGTTTTATAGTGACATGGGAGAATTGCGAGGGACATTTGTTTTTTTAGTTGCAAAGCTTCTTGTTATGCATGGCATTGACTGTGAAAGTGAACTTGTTACAATAATCCCTCTTCAACTTATAGAGGACTAAAACAGCAGCTGAAATGGGTATTTATGTAATGGTGGCTGGACGAATAACACTCATCATATTACCTTTATTCGGCAACAGCAAATTTGCAGGGGGAAGGAATGCTATTCCCACCACTACATAAATATCTAAACGTTATGAGCTACCTTATGTCTAAGCCTACGAGTTTGAAAATGACGTCGTGACGATACCTAACCCATGGAAGAAGTTTTTGACAGTTTTTCAACCAGAGAATTAGCTATAGCTATATGGATTTCAATTGCTCTTACTGTCTGTATGTTTAGCAAAGGCATTAGACAATCATTAGTAGGTATTTTAAAAGCTCTTTTTGCGTGGAAAATTTTTGTTTCTTTATTAGCCTTCTTCATACATACGGCACTTTACGTTTTTGTACTTTATAAAATAGGAGTTTGGAATATATCGTTACTTAAAGACACAATAATTTGGACTTTCAGCTTCGGTTTTGTTTCCTTAGTCAACATAAATAAGGTAAACAACACGAAGTATTTTAGGAATATATTTTTTGACTCAATAAAGTGGACTATTGCCATAGAGTTTGTTCTAAACTTCTTTACATTCAGTTTAACCAAAGAAATAATTTTAATTCCGATTATTGTTTTTTCTGCCGTAATGCAAGCAGTCGCGTCACATGACTCAAAACACAAACAAGTAGAAAATTTGATGAAGAGCTTTCTAATGTACTTTTCAATATTTGTTTTTCTATTTTCTCTTTATAAAACAGTTGAAAAACATGCCGAACTATTTACTATTGACAATCTAAAAAGCTTTTTACTTCCAGTATTTTTGACAATTACTTTTTTACCATTTATGTATCTGTATAATCTGGTTGTTAAATACGAAGAACTTTGGGTAAGACTTAAATTTATGATTAGAAATGAAGATGACCGGAAAAGAGTGAAGCTCCAAATTCTATTAGTTGCAAATTTTAATATAGACCGATTAGCGAACATTTCAAAAAACATTGCCAAACCTATAAACGTATATAATGACCTTTCTAAAAATATGATTAGACAGGTTAGTAAAGGACAATATATCGGCTTTGACGAATGAGAAAAAAGGTAACACGTAACAAGAGTATTGCCAATAGTAGGGCTGGTTGTTGTAGCAATCTGCAGCATATCTCTATCATCTTGGGTTCCAACGGAAGGAATTCTTTGAACATCAGAATAAATTTTTAATCTTTGAATAAATAATGAATTTCGGTTGCCAGGCGGAGGTTTTTCAACTACTCACCATCGGCAATACTTGTTCATTAGGTGCAATTATCCCGCTCCATATCACGCTAAATAAAAAATAAGGATATCAAAAGTTATGAAAGTGCGTATTTTGACATTATTGATTACTCTATCCTTTTCATTTACACTGGCATTTGGAATAAATAATGAATTTCGGTTGCCAGGCGGAGGTTTTTCAACTACTCACCATCGGAAATACTTGTTCATTAGGTGCAATTATCCCGCTCCATATCACGTTAAATAAAAAATAAGGATATCAAAAGTTATGAAAGTGCGTATTTTGACATTATTGATTACTCTATCCTTTTCATTTACACTGGCATTTGGACAAGGATTTTATGAAAATAAGCAATTTGGAATTAAGGCGTTAAAACCGGAGGATTGGATTTTGACGACCAATGAAGACTTAGAGAACAATTTAAAAAAGCTTGAGTTTAATGAAGAGCAACTAATAAAAATACTTAATAGCAACAAAGGAATTATTACCTTATGCTCATATTATAAATACAGGATAGACAGCATTTCTGGACTTATACCTACAACCAAAGTTACTATTAGAAGTAATCCTACTTATAGTTACTCTGACTTTAAGACAATGAAGACGGAAAGTACCGACAGAGTAAGAACAGTTGTTAGTGATTTTGAATTTATAGAAAAACTTCAGGATATAAAAGTGTCCGGTTTCCCTGCATTGCACTACAGTTGTCGGTATTCCATAAATACGACTGACGGCAGTAAAATAAAGGTTCGAAATAGATATTACATGATACCTAAAGGCACATATTTTATTTCTATTAGCCTTATGGATAATGAGACAAATGAAAATTGCGCAAAAGTGTACAACGAATTTATAGCTTCACTTCAATTGACAAAATAACATGCGCGTAACAAGATATTGCCAATAGAGGGGCTGGACGTTGGAGCAATGGGCAGCATATCACTATCAGCTTTGGTTCAGGCGGAAGAAAATCTTTTTAAGATCAGAATAGGCTTTGAAGAAGTAATGAGCTTCGGTTGCCAGAGGGAGGTTTTTTAATTTCCCGACATCGGCAATACTTGTTTGTTAGGCACAAGCAGCTTGCAATTCACTAATTCACAAACTTTGACACTTTTCATTAAATTTGACAAATGAAAACTTTGACAGTACAAATACCCGATAGCTTAAATGAAAGAGAAGCAAAAATGCTTCTTGCTGCTAAGTTGTATGAAAAAAGTTCTTTGTCTCTCGGACAAGCTGCTGATTTAGTGGGTTATTCCAAACAGACATTTATGGAGCTTTTAGGTAATTATGAAGTATCGGTTTTTGACTACTCTGAAGCAGAATTAGAAAAAGACATCCTAAATGCCCAAAACTATCATTTCTGACACCAGTTGTATAATTTTACTTGATAAAATTGGAGAGCTTAAAATCCTAAACAAATTATTTAGAATAATAGTTACTACGCAAGAAGTCACAGAAGAGTTTGGACACCAGCTTCCTTTCTGGTTTGAAATTCAACAGCCTAAAGACAAAAATTATCAATCAATAATTGAAGCCTCTGTGGACAAAGGCGAAGCTAGTGCAATAGCATTAGCAATTGAGTTAGAAGATTGCTACCTTATTATTGACGACGACCGTAAAGGAAGAAAATTCGCTCATCAATTAGGTTTAACAATTATTGGTACTATTGGAGTTATTGTAGCCGCAAAACTTGCAGGTATAATTCCATCAGTTAGACCAATTTTATCTAAAATCAGGACAACAAACTTTAGAATTACAGAACGACTGGAACTTTTAATTTTGAAAAAGGCTGGCGAGTAATGCTCGCACCCAACAAGAGTATTGCCAAGAGTGGGGCTGGACGTTGGAGCAATCAGCTGCATCACTATTAGCTTTGGTTCAGGCGGAAGGAACTCTTGGGACATCAGAATAAATTTTTCATCTTTGAATAAATAATGAACTTCGGTTGCCAGGCAGGAGGTTTTTCAAATCCCCCGCCGTCGGCAATACTTGTTCGCTGTGTGTAGCTAATTGCTAAAAATCTAACTTTATAGCATGAAACAAACGAAACTTATACTCTTATTTCTTTTTCTGACATTAATAATCTATGCACAGAAAGTTGCTGTCAATCCTTATGCAAACATTGACAGAACTTTCCGGGAAATTTAATGTAAGTACCAGGACAATTTATAGAGATATTAAGGCATTGAACGATGCCGGAATACTAATTTTGATGGTAGATGGAAAAGGTTACTCGTTAATGGAGGGGTTTAAAATTCCTCCGATAATGTTTACTGAAAGCGAGGCAAATGCCTTGATTACGACAGAGCAACTTGCATTAAGAAACGCTGACCGTTCCTTTACAGAAGAATTACTATCTGCTGTAAATAAAATAAAAGCTGTGCTGCGGTTCCCAACCAAAGAGAAAACTGAACTTTTGTCAAACCGAATTGCCATCAGTCCTCTTATGGCACGGACCAATACGAGCAATTCGCTTACACTCATCCAACAAGCACTTACTGAATTTAAAGTTCTCAATGTTCATTATTATTCGTTGTATAAAAAAGAAAAAACAACAAGGCTTATAGAACCGTTGCTTTATATTATTGCCTTGAAGAAAGCTGGGCACTTATTGCATACTGTAGGCTAAGAAAAGATTTTAGAATGTTTAAGCTGGACAAAGTTCTTAAACTTGAATTGACCGAATTGAGTTTTGAACCACACACCATGATGCTTAAAGAATACCTGAAAGAAAAGGAAAAAGGTTTTACCACCCCTGACACACCTCTGTCATAAGCCTCTTTCACCTTTGCATCAACAAAATCTTGTAAAGCCCTTAATAAAGGCAAGTACAAGGACATTTTATTGATAAAAGAAAAATTAGACTTATGAATCTCGTTTCAATTAGAAT
>Ga0210040_10011153_pt1 | contig 10211 bp, 5 predicted proteins | sample CryGeyCG12114_NA_FD_185462 | JGI IMG/M metagenome (GOLD analysis project Ga0210040, IMG submission 185462) | Groundwater microbial communities from aquifer - Crystal Geyser CG19_WC_8/21/14_NA (SPAdes) (version 2) | ecosystem: Environmental > Aquatic > Deep subsurface > Groundwater | place: USA...
AAACATGGTGGTGAATATTTTTCAAGTGCAGTAGGAGAGGTAAATGTGGTTACCAGGATGAAAGAAGTGAACGCAGTTATTGGTGGAGAAGGTAATGGTGGTATTATCGTACCTGATCTGCATTATGGTCGTGATGCTTTAATTGGTATTGCTTTGTATTTAACCTTTCTTGCAAAGAGTGAGAAAAGCAGTAAGCAGCTCCGTGGCACTTTTCCTGATTACTTTATTAGCAAAAACAAGATCGAACTGGACAAGACAGTTAATGTACCGGCTATTTTTGATAAGATAAAAAAGAAATACAAGAACAATCCTATCAATACTGAAGACGGTTTGAAAATTGAGTTTGAAAATGACTGGGTGCATTTACGCACCAGTAATACCGAGCCGATTATTCGCATATATTCTGAAAGCAATTTTGAGACTACTGCCGAGAATATAGCCCGAAAGATTATGCAGGATATCAGGGAGAATATGTAGAACGGGAGCCTTTAGAATATTGATCTGTTGAAGTAAAAAGCGACTTTGCACAATCAACTTAATTAACTGTTTATGGCTATATCTTCCAGGGCCGCCATTGGTTTTATATTTGTCACCCTGTTAATAGATGTAATTGGCTTTGGCCTTATCATTCCTGTTTTTCCTAAGCTGATTGAGCAATTGATCCATGGCGGTATCAGTGAAGCGAGTCGGTGGGGTGGTTGGTTAACTTTTGCTTATGCAATCATGCAGTTTCTTTTTGCACCTGTACTGGGAAATCTAAGCGACAAATACGGTCGTAGGCCTGTCTTGTTGTTTTCTCTGTTAGGTTTCGGTGTTGATTATATTTTTCTTTCTTTGGCGCCAACCATCGGTTGGCTTTTTGTTGGTAGAGTGATCGCTGGAATCACCGGGGCAAGTTTCACCACTGCAAGCGCTTACATTGCAGATATCAGTACAGATGAAAACAGGGCGCAAAACTTTGGAATGATAGGTGCAGCGTTTGGGCTTGGATTTATTATAGGTCCTGTGTTAGGAGGTGTGTTAGGTCAATATGGAGCAAGGTTACCTTTTGTTATCGCTGCCGGCCTTGCATTACTAAACGCCGCTTATGGTTATTTTGTTCTGCCGGAATCACTAAGCAAAGAAAACAGGCGTCCCTTCAGCTGGAAGAGGGCTAATCCGCTTGGCTCGCTCGCGCAATTAAAAAAGTACCCCTCAATGGGTGGCTTAATTGGTGCATTGGTTATAGTTTACATAGCTGCACATGCGGTGCAAAGTACATGGACATTTATCAATATAGAAAAATTTCGGTGGAGTGAATCAATGATTGGCTATTCCCTCGGAATGGTGGGACTTATGGTGGCGATTGTACAAGGCGGATTGATGCGATACATTAACCCTAAATTAGGCAATGAAAAAAGCGTTTACGTAGGCCTGTCATTTTATGCTATTGGGTTACTCTTATTTGCTTTTGCATCTCAAACTTGGATGATGTTTGCTTTCCTTATTCCTTATTGTCTTGGTGGCATCGCCGGACCTGCTTTGCAGAGTATTATTTCAGGTCACGTGCCGGCAAATGAGCAGGGTGAATTACAAGGGGCACTTACCAGCCTTATGAGTCTAACTTCTATTGCCGGCCCATTAATCATGACTTACCTGTTTTCATACTTCACTAAATCAGATGCACCTGTTCGTTTTCCTGGGGCTCCATTTCTTCTTGGAGCTATATTGATGGCTGTTAGTGTTGTTCTTTCGTATTTTGCCTTGCATGCAAGGAAGGCGATCTTGAAGGGGTAGGGCACCATTTTGCATCAGGTTTTTAATGTCCTGTAGTGAGCAGGTATTGCGCTTAGAAGCTGTCTAAATTTTATTTTTTTGGAAACCAGCATTTGTATTTCATGAAGATTATTTGTTGCGACGCTCCGTTCATCTGTAGTTTTTTATAGTGTCTTTAGGTTCTAATGTTAAAGTCTAAACTAATTTTGAGAGCTTCTTAGAGGGAAAATAGAAAAAACTTTTCTATCTTCTTTACGAACCTTTAGCTCTTACAACGTACTGTTAAGTTAAATTTCCATACTTCTCAGGCGTTTCGGTCTGCATACATCCTTTTAAATTGTAACGAGGGTTTATATCGTTGAAAAGTAAGTAATGAACAAATAAGCAAAGTGTTGATGTTAGTATGCGAACAATAGAAAGGGTTAAGAAAAAAATTAGTTGAAGAAGGTTTTGATGCGGTATTGGAAAGGCGACCAACAAGCCGTAATTAGATTATCGTGAATTTTTAAATTTTCGTAAGAATAAGTGTTTATTAGCTTTTCATACGATAAGTTTGCGATATAAAGTGTTATAAAAAAAGGAAAAGAAATAAAAAATATTCATCGTCTTGTTTATGCTGGTCTTATAGTTAGCGAATCTATATTTAGAATACAAACATTTAATTAATTTATTGTTATGAAAAAAGTGTTGCTTGCTGCTTTCCTGCTTGTTTGTTTAGTAACTTATTCTCAAACAAATAATTTTAATGGGCTCGAAATGAATATGAGTAATCTTTCTCTATTGTCAGATGCTAAGACACGTTCTATCTCTCCTGAAAATTTTACCGGTGCAAAAGGAAGAGGCGGAATGGCAGATCCAAAATTAGACAGTGGTAAAAGAAACGTGGCAAATGCTGCTCCATCAGCAAGAGATTTAGGTAAGGGGTGGAAGGTAAATCCGTTTATCGAAATCATCGGACACGAAACTATCACTATAGCAGAAATAAATGGTGCCGGAGCAATTCAACACATTTGGATGACACCAACAGGAAACTGGCGTTTTTCCATCATTCGTTTTTATTGGGATGATGAAATCACGCCATCTGTTGAAGTACCTGTAGGAGATTTTTTTGGTATGGCTTTTAATGAGTTTGCTCCCCTTAACTCCATGGCTGTTACAGTAAACCCTGGCAGTGCATTTAACTGTTACTGGAAGATGCCTTTTAGAAAAAAATGTAGGATAACTATGGAAAATTTAAACAGGGAACCTATGCGTCTCTATTACCAGGTTGATTATACATTAACAGAGATTAGTGATAATGAAGCTTATTTTCATGCACAGTTCAGAAGAACAAATCCAACACAAAACTCCATTTATACCCTGGTAGATGGCATAAAAGGTAAAGGACAATACGTTGGAACTTTTATAGCATGGAATGTAAATAATAATGCATGGTGGGGTGAAGGTGAAATAAAATTTTTTATGGATGGAGACAAAGAGTTTCCAACTATAAACGGTACAGGAACCGAAGACTACTTCTGTGGATCATACAATTTCGAAAACTCCAAGACGAGGCAATACCAGGAATTTTCTACAGCTTTTGCAGGAATGCACCAGGTAATAAGACCTAATGGTTTATATCTTGCTCAACAGGCTTTCGGCATGTACCGCTGGCATATATTGGATCCAATCCGTTTTGATAAAGATTTGAAAGTAACAATACAGGATCTTGGCTGGCGGCACGACGGCAGATATTACACGCAAAAATCTGACATAGCTTCTGTAGTATATTGGTACCAAAGAGAACCTCACGCACCCTTTCCGAAATTACCATCAAAGGACGATTTGGAGTGGGTGAAATGGTAAGATAGTTAGCTACAATTGTATGCTTTGATAATACTCATTTTAGAAAAATAAATAAGAAGACAACAGTTATGAAAAAGAAAGTAATAAAGTTGCTACTGTCCGGTATGCTTACTGCGGCAGTCACAACTTCGTTTGCCCAGGCGGACTGGAATGCTATAGATAAAAACAATGTTTTGTCTAATGATACAATAACAAAAGGTAGGTACACGCTCGTATTCATCAATAAAGACTCATCTCTTAATGCAACTGTTAGGCATCGCATGATTGATGCATTCTTTAAAGTGTATCCTAAAGAGGCAAGTACCTACAACCACAACACTGCAAAAAAGGTAATATTTATTATTGACCCTGCTTATGATGGTGTAGCTGCTACCGGAGGTAATTTGGTACGTTATAATCCTGAATGGTTTCATAAACATCCTGAAGATATTGATGTGGTAACACATGAAGTAATGCATATTGTGCAGTCGTATCCGGATCATACAGGTCCGGGCTGGATAACAGAAGGTATCGCAGATTATGTACGCTATAAATTTGGCGTTGACAATGAAGGCGCTAACTGGAAAATGCCGGATTATTCGGCCAAACAAAACTTTAATAACAGTTATCGTATCACAGCCAGGTTTTTTGTTTGGATCGAGAAAAATTATGATAAAAACTTCGTGAAAAAGTTGGATAACGCAATGCGGACACGTACTTATAAATCAACATTTAGCATGGATAATACCGGTAAAACTTTTGAAGAGCTGTGGGCAGAATACAGTAAAAATCCGGCAATATAGTGTGCTTAGTGATCGTAACCATTTCAAGAGACTAAAAAATATCCATTTACAAATTTTTGGAAGGTAGTTGGTTAAACATTGCACCTGATAATCCGGGTATTGCCTGGCATTGGACGAAGCTTGCAGGGTGTGGAGTATCAATTGGAAATAGCAATAATATTACCTGGCTATTAGAGTAAAGTTGGGTAAGTAAAGAAAGAATAAACATCTGTAATTACAGGTAATCTATTAGATTAATGAAGGGAATCACAAAAGGCGAGAACAAAAGGTGTAAAAAGCTAAACAGAATTACAGATTTTGAATGGAGCGTCGCCACCGAAGCTGTATCAGGGAGCGAATGTCCGTGTCAAAAAAGAATCAGCTAATGCCTGTTTTATGGCAGCGAAGTATAAATAATCTTGGGTTTATTTATGAACAGTTCAGATAATTGAAATAAAAGCGATAAATAAATAAGACCAAATTTAAATTATCGAAAAGCATAAGGGGTGAAGAGCAGTTACCAAAGAATGTTCTTCCTCCTCAGATATTATTCATAAAAATAATTCTTTAAGTAGTGGTAGAAGTTGGAAAATGTGACTATAAGGATAAGTGTTTGGATTTGTAAAACTGTTTCTGTGTCCATATATACAGTAATATTTACAACAGATTATGTAGGAAATTCTCAAAAATAATTTTTTTTGGGAATTTATATTTTTGGAAAAATGATAAACAGGACTTAGCTGTTTTTTTAAACTTATAAGCTTTTCGTTATGAAGAAAAGATTTCTTTTCGTTGTCTCGCTTACCTTTTTATCGGGGAGTTTTGCCATAGTTGTAGCCCAAGTAGTAAACAAGACAGAGACTGTTTACAAAAATAACCGTGCGCCTTTAAAAGCCAATCCTTATATACAACTTCCGATAGGTGCAATACAAGCTGAAGGCTGGTTGAAGGAGCAACTGCTGTTGATGAAAAACGGGATGACCGGTGATCTTGATAAGCGATATCCATTGGTAATGGGCAAAAGAAATGGCTGGCTGGGCGGCGATGGAGATCAGTGGGAGCGGGGACCGTACTGGCTGGATGGATTATTGCCGTTAGCTTATATTTTAAATGATACAGCATTAAAAAATAAAATTAAACCGTGGATAGAATGGTCTATAGCCAGCCAGAAAGCTGACGGCTATTTTGGGCCGAATAAAGATTATCCTAATGAAGACGGAGTGCAAAGAGATAACTCTCATGACTGGTGGCCTAAAATGGTGATGTTGAAAGTGCTGCAGCAATATTATATGGCCACTTCTGACAAACGCATTTTAAATCTGATGACAAATTATTTCAGGTATCAACTAAAAGAGTTACCAAAGACTAAGTTGGACCATTGGACATTTTGGGCAGCTCAGCGAGGCGGAGACAATTTGCAGGTTGTATATTGGTTGTATAATCTTACGGGAGATAAGTTTCTGCTTAATCTTGCAGAAATTCTTCATAAGCAGACAGTTGACTGGGCAGGTATGATGCAGAAAGGAGACATATTTAAGGGGTATTTTAAGCTGCATGGAGTTAACCTGGCTCAAGGTATAAAAGAGCCCCTAATTTATTATCAACAGCACCCGGAAGAGCAATATTACTCGGCTGTTAAAAAAGGATTTGAAGATATCAGGCTTTTTCACGGACAACCTCAGGGATTATATGCAGCAGATGAATGGCTGCATGGTACTGACCCTACACAAGGTTCAGAATTGTGCACAGCGGTTGAGATGATGTTTTCATTAGAAGCAATGCTGCCAATAACCGGTGATGTATCTTTTGCTGATCATCTTGAAAAAATTGCATTCAATGCTTTGCCAACTCAGTCTAATGCAGACTATACGCAAAGACAGTATTACCAGCAACCTAACCAGGTAATGGTGACACGTGAAGACAGAAATTTTAATACTAAGCATGGTGGCACAGGTCAGGTTTTTGGCTTGTTGACCGGTTATCCCTGCTGTACGGCAAACATGCACCAGGGGTGGCCGAAGTTTACACAGAATATTTGGTATGCTACGAATGATGGAGGTGCTGCCGCTTTGATATACGCACCATCAACTGTAAACCTAAAAGTTCGTAACGGACAAGCGGTAACTATAAAGGAGACAACAAATTATCCTTTCGAGGATAAAATCAATTTTGCTGTCTTAACTGAAAAGTCTGCAACTTTTCCGTTTCATGTAAGAATACCAAAGTGGTGTAAAGAGGCAGTAATAAGAGTAAATGGAAAAGATTATAAAACAGCAACAGGAGGATCTGTTGTTGTTATAAACAGAACATGGAGCAATAATGATAAAGTTCAGCTTGAACTTCCTATGATCATTGAAAAATCAAGATGGCATGAAAACGCAATGACCGTAGAAAGAGGTCCTTTGGTATATGCACTTAAAATCGAAGAGAAGCGAAACATAATAGATGATCACGATGTATATGGACCGTATACTGAAGTACAGCCGGCTTCGCCATGGAACTTTGGCTTGATAAGTTTTAAGAATGAAGAATTGACGGAGAAGTATAAAGTAATTCAAAAGACATCGTTAGCTTCTTATCCATGGACAATTAAGGATGCTCCAATTGAGATCAAGGTTCCTGCAAGGAGGTTGCCACGCTGGCAATTATACCAGGGTAATGCTGGTCCTTTACCATACAGCATTCAGGAAGAAACGCGGGGTTTACCTGAAACCGAAGTGACATTAATTCCTTATGGATGTAGTACTTTAAGGATTTCAGAGTTTCCGGAAGTAAGGTGATCGGGTATATACAATTGAACAGAGTTTAGTGCTTTACTTTATGACTATATTCGTTCAGTCTTTTGATCCTGGCCGTGATTACTTATGGCCTATACCTCAACAGGAAATGGTTTTAAAAAAATTAGTACAAAGTCCAGATTGGTAACTTAAGTAAATAAAAGTGGTTATGAAAAGAACAATCCTGCTTTTCTTTTTAGTATCAACTTCATCTCTTTTTATTTTTTTTAGAAATCCACTTCCCCCTAAAAAAGATAAAAGGCCTAATATTATCATTATTCTTGCTGATGACCTTGGGTACTCAGATATCGGTTGTTATGGCAGTGAAATTAATACACCTAATATTGATTATCTCGGTGCAAATGGTTTAAGGTTTACGCAATTTTATAATACCTCGCGTTGTTGTCCTACCCGGGCGTCTCTATTGACGGGGCTGTACAACCATGACGCAGGTATAGGAGAGATGACGGAGGACAGGCACCAGCCCGGCTATCGCGGTCATATATCAGAAAATGCAGTAACCATTGCCGAGGTCTTAAAGACATCAGGCTACCATACAGGAATGGTAGGCAAATGGCATGTATCAAATACTATCGAACAAAAAGGGGCACAACTTCAGTTAGATTGGTTAAATCATAAAACCAGTTTTCCTGCTTTTTCACCAATTGCTCAATATCCAACTGACAGGGGTTTTGAAAAATACTTTGGAAATATTTGGGGCGTTGTTGATTATTTTGATCCTTTTAGTCTTGTAAATGGAACGACACCCGTAAACAATGTACCTAAAGACTATTACCACACCAATGCGATAAGTGATTCGGCAGTTGCATATATAAAAGAGTTTGGTAGAGATGAAAAACCTTTTTTTCTTTATGTTGCTGAGACTGCCCCTCATTGGCCACTTCATGCTTTGCCTGAAGATATCGAAAAATATAAGGATACGTATAAACCAGGATGGGACATTATAAGAGAAGTCCGGTATCAAAAGATGATTAAGCTTGGCCTTATAGATTCTGCAAAATCACCTCTTTCAAAAAGGTGGGGAAACGACATAACCTGGGAAGAAAATCCGGATAAAGAGTGGGATGCCCGGGCAATGACAGTTCACGCTGCAATGATTGACAGAATGGACCAGGGAATAGGTCATATTTTGAACGCCTTAAAAGAAACAGGAGAACTGGAAAATACGTTGATCCTTTTTTTAAGTGATAACGGTGCCAGCCCTGAAAATTCTGCGGGTTATGGCCCTGGTTTTGACCGTCCAAATGAAACACGCAACGGTGAAAAAGTAAGTTACTCAACTAAAAAAGATGTATTGCCGGGAGCCGAAACCACTTTTGCTTCAATCGGACAACGGTGGGCTAATGTAGCTAATACTCCATATCAGTTTTGGAAAGCTGAATCCTACGAGGGTGGCATTCACACCCCCTTTATTGCTTATTGGCCTAAAGGGATTACTGCAAAGAAAGGAAGTTTTTCTGACCAGGTAGGACATGTTATGGATTTGATGGCTACGTTTGTAGAGCTTGCTCAGGCTAAATATCCAACTCAATTCAAGGGCAATAAGATAACACCTATGGAAGGCTTAAGTTTAGCACCTGTTTTTAAAGGAAAAGCAAGCCCCGGACATAAAGTGCTGTTTAATGAACATTATGGCGCAAAATATGTCAGAACAGAAGAATGGAAATTAGTAGCAAGAAGTGAAGAAAGCTGGCATTTGTATCGAATCAATGATGATGAAACGGAATTGAATGACCTCTCAAAAAATTATCCCGAAAAAGTGCAGGAATTAGATAAGTTGTGGAATGAGTGGGCTCTTAAGCATAACGTGCTACCAAAAACAAAAGAGTAATAAATGGCGCAGGTTTCGGTGATTGCAGAGCAGGTATTTCAGCTTAAGAATGCAGCATTAATTATTAGAAGCTGTTTAAGATTCTTTTTTCTGGTTACCGGCAGAAGTTTTTTATGGAGTCATAGTTGCGTCGCATTACATTCATCGGTAAACCCCTTTGCACCTTTGGCTTTGAACACAACGATCCTTATTATTTTTAAGCAAATATTTCTTCCGGTTCAATCCGATCATACCTGGATTGATTGTTGATATAGATCTTTTCACCGTTCGTACCTTGCTTATTATCGAATACTTTATCTATTACACTTGCCTTGCCTTTTGATGCAAATTCAGCAGTTTTGTTTCCTACTTTTTTCTGCTTGGCTTAATATCATGTCCTTTTGCACATTTTTAATATTATAGACTAAAGAAATTTTGTCTTGAGCCTGCAAATTGGCAGTAGAAAAAAACCTCAACACAGCAATTAAATAAATAGAAAGTCGCTTTTTCGTAACTACACATTTTATTCTTTTAAACAGTTAGAACTTATGTCTTAATAAATGAAATCAAAAAATCGCTTTTGCCCGCAACGTTTTATGTTGCTCAATGATAAATTCGCCTACTGTTGCAGCGATATTAATTGCTTAAATGAAATTAAGACGAATAGTAAACCAGAGTCGCTGGTAATATTTATATTGGACGTGGGGGCAGTTGTTGAAATAGACGAACAAAAACTATTTTTGATAACGGCGAACAATTTAAATTTTAAAAATGGACAAAAATTTTCATGTTTTCGATTTTCATCGCATATTTATAGGGGACTTACCAATATACTTTTTACTCGAAATAGTTTTCCGAACATTAATAATGTATTCCTATACTATCATTCTCCTTCGTATTTTAGGTAAGCGGGGAATGGGGCAGTTATCTACATTAGAAGTTGCCATCATTATTTCATTTGGTTCAGCAGTAGGCGATCCTATGGTAGGGGCAAACGTCCCAATTCTACACGGGATAGTGGCAGTCTCTGTAGTGGCAGTTTTTCAGAGATATGTAGAAAAGCTAATTAATAAAAACAAAAAAGTAGAAGCTTTCATGGAAGGTGAACCAAGGCTGCTGGTTGACAATGGTATAATACAATGGGAATGCATGGTATATGAAAACATATCGAAAGAAGATCTTTTTAGGTTTTTACGCAGTAAAGAGGTTGAACATTTAGGCCAGATCCACAAAGCGTTTTTT
>Ga0210040_10011154_pt1 | contig 10211 bp, 10 predicted proteins | sample CryGeyCG12114_NA_FD_185462 | JGI IMG/M metagenome (GOLD analysis project Ga0210040, IMG submission 185462) | Groundwater microbial communities from aquifer - Crystal Geyser CG19_WC_8/21/14_NA (SPAdes) (version 2) | ecosystem: Environmental > Aquatic > Deep subsurface > Groundwater | place: USA...
GCAATGACCAGGAAAGGACCCCAGACATTGTGCTTTTCAGCAAGATAGCCCATTACAGAGATGGACTGTATAGTCTTGCCGAGACCCATCTCGTCTGCGAGGATGCCGTTGATGCCTTGTTCGTACAAGTTGACCAGCCAATTGAGACCCTTGAGCTGGTATTCTTTAAGCTGTGCTTGCAGCATGTTTGGCTGCGTGACTTGGACATCACCAGCCATCGTTGGATTCATGAAGTTCATATCACTGTTGTCCATGGCAGCCATCTGGTCATCACCATCGTTGTCGAAAGCCCTAGCCCGGGCTTGAGCTTCATCCATGGCGTTCTGAGCATTGGCCATAGCAGCTTCTTGCAAGGCAGTCTCATCCTCGGCATCGAAGTCGAGGTCCTCGAAGTTAGTAACCTTGGTCTTGCCAGTCATGTCGGCAGCAGAGGAAGGCAACCCGATGGTATGTTCCTTCTCGGTATCTTGCACCTTCTCTGCTGAAGTAGCCACATCTGGATCGTCGGTAGCACGCTCAATCTCATCAGTTTTGATGCGCTTGCCAATGAAATGAGAGTATAGCTCGGTCTGGGAGATCAAGAAGTTGAGTTTACGTCGCTGTCGGTTGGCTTCGCGATCAGCTTCGGCCTTCTTTGCATCCTCGATCTCCTTGCGCTCAGCCATACGTCTCATGTCTCGTTCTTCTCGCTCGTTGCGTTTCCAGAAGGACATCATCTCACGCATAACACGCTTGGCTCTAGCCTGGGTATCCTTCATGCTCTTGTTTGTTCGTTCCTGCCATTTTCTAGCCTGCTTGCTGGCCAATATGACAGTCTTTCGCATATTCTCTTGTTTGACGGCAAGAGACTGTTGTTTGATCTTGAAGGTCTTCGGGACATCTTTTCGGGCCATGTCTCGAATGATCTGCTCCACCAACTGGTTGTAGCCTTTCGAATCATAGTTGACTACAGCTTGTGCGGTATCGATCTTCTTGCCCTTTGATGACTTGGAGGGTATCAACCTGGGTTCTTCCTTCGGTGCTATTGATATTGGACTGTGGAAGGAGTTGTTTTCCAGCCAACCTTCAGCATAAGCTGCTTCGGCGGCTTCTTTCTCTGCCTGCTTCTGTTGTTTCGATTTCTTCGGTCTATTGCCAGCGCCGTTGAGGCCCTTGAGTTTCTTCTTGGGTGGTTCTGCAGGCTCTTCCGAGCCCAGATGGAAGGATGAAGTTGTGCCGCCTTCGAGGTTGGGCGCAAGCGGCAGCACTTCCAGCTCATCTCTAGTAGCATCCACACCTTCGAGCAACTCGGTGGTTCTTCCAATCTTGTCCTTGGATTTCTGAATGTCTTTTGCAATCTTGAGGGCTTCTTCAGGATCTTCGATAGTCAGCTGCTGCTTCTGCAAGTCGGCCAGTCGTTTTTCCTCGTTGAAAATCTGGACCTCTCGACGTCTCTTTCGCTGCATGTCCTTCTTGCGCTCCTTCTCGCTCTGGATGTCTCGTTGGTTGATTTCATTGAGGCACATAGGGCCGTATTTCTCTCGGAATTCGTGTTCGGCTTCCTCAGCATGAGCACCAATGGGAACCATCAGCTCATCGAGGAGATAGGTGCGTCTCTTTCTCTTCTTGCTGCCCTCCAAGATCTCGATGCTTCTGGCACGCTTCCTGATGCGCTGCAGGTACAATTGTTTATGGTCGTAGAAGCCAACGGCATCTTCGTCGCTGAATTCGGCGTCTTCGAGATTTGCAACAGCAGCAGCAAAGTTCTCCTTCTCAGCCTTGGTCATGATGTGTCTGGGTTTGTCTTCTACTATAGGCTCTTTCTTGGGCTCTGGTCTCAGGGGCTCTGTGATTCCGTTCATCTTGTGGTCTGGGGATTCCAGTACGACGGGCTGAGGAGGGTATTCGTACTTGACAAGAGTGTCCATCGGCTGTGGCGGAGGCGCAGGACGGGATACTGGATCGGCTTGCTTCGGAGGAGACGGTTCGTTGTTCGAGGAAGATAGAATGCTGCCCAAGGACATGGGGTTGCTGGCTCGATCTGGTTTCTGTTTGATGTTAGTGCCACTGTTTCACTCATCGCACCAACGTTGTCTTTCTGCTTACTCCTTGTGACTGCGGACGCGTGTCCTGTGGTGGAGGATTGTGTGCTGAGCCGTTTGCTATCGGGATATACTCCCGCCCTGGCGACTGATGCAAGGAGCCCTGACGGCTGGAAGGATGTGCATGAGCCGACGACGGCGGCTCATATGGGGTCGACATGATGTTGTGGTAATGCGACGAGGGTGGCCGCTGTATATGATAAGTCGGACTTGCGGTTAGGGAGTGGTATGGCCCAGGCGCGCCGACATGGTGCGGTGGTACTGACGAGGGTGGTGGTAATGGCGATGCCGGATTTGGTCCTCTCGGACTTTGAGGATAATGTGTGTGTGGTTGGTTCTGATAATTGTGATGATTTTGGCTGTTGTATGGGTCGTGGTAGTAAGGAGTCTGAGGGCGTTGATGGGAGGCAGTTGGCGAATAGGGATACTGTCGTGCAGGTTCCATGGTTGGAAGTCCCAGCGCTCGAGCCCTTCAACTTGTAACTTCGTAACCACTAAAGTCACTCCTTCGTTTCTATGCCATTGTCATCTGCATCTTATCTTCGCTCTATTGTATCTTCTCAGCTCTTCCGCAACAGCCCAGCAGCCTTGTAGGTTGCTCGAAATGACTCCAGTTTGAGACTGAATGCGGTACACCTGCCTACAGTAATGATACAGTATTATATGAGATGAACGAGGAGTCGCATCCACCGTATGAGGGATTGGCGATGCTTTGGGACGCAACTCTAATGAATCTTCGAGATCGTCTGACTCAAGTGGGATACCTCAATCACGGGCTTTGGCGCGTGGATCTCGAATTCACCGCAAGTACTTTCCGCATGAAGTGCAGCGACGTGATTGACGAATAAACGGAAGGAGTGATGGCAATGCGACGTCAAGGTGAAAGGCAAGTCGAGTTGGAAAGGCGGCGTTGACCTTCATACACTAATCTACGCACGCTCACACTGTTCTTTTCTGACGCTGGAAAGATCGCCCTGCCCCGGGCTTGCCATCGCATTGAGAGCTCGCAGCACATCAACCACGTGCTTTGATTGGTCAGTTTGTCTATACATGTATACGCTTTCGGGTTGTGATGATTCGCCGACGGTGCAGCAAGTGTGTCGCAGTCGACATGTCTTCTCATATGCATAACCTGCGTCGAATCTACTGTCAGGGGAAATCATTATGAGAGACCTCTGACATGTCCTTACGGGCTACGGGCTTCTGCTTGTAATCGAGGAAAAGCAACGCCTCAGTTTTGTCCTTCGGGCTCCAGCACATGGATGACAAGCTTTAACTACCCACTAAAAGCGGACGCGATTTGGTCCAGTCGATTCACTGCAGGTGACGCACTAGTGCCCCACCCTTTGCCGGCCTCGACTGGGGTCGCATAATCATGCAGAACAGGTCATCGTACATCGTTCTGTGTGGTTCAGCCGCCCGGAAACCACGTTCTCCAAGAGTGCTTGATACGCCCGTGTTGCAGCTTGGTGGTAATCAACGTGCTTCTACCTCCTGTATCTTTAGTCCGAGCTAATAGCAGTATTGTGCTGATTGTAATTACATAATTTCGTGCATCTCGATATCCGCTGTTGCTCCACGCATACTCCAGGACTACCCAGGTCTCGCGGTATGGCACCGCCCAAGAACAAGGGAGGCAGCAAGAAGCCAAAGGACGAGGGAGCTACAAGCAGTAAGAAGTCCAAAGGTGCTCAGTCAATCAACGTGCGACATATTCTTGTTGGTCTTCACTCGAACTACCTGGCTGGACGAGTTGCTCATACAGCACAGTGCGCGAAGGAGTCGAGAAAAGACGAGGCGCTTGCACGAATAAAGGCAGGTGAAAGCTTCGATAAAGTGGCGCGTGATATGTCAGAGGACAAAGCTCGTCAAGGTACGGCAGCAATAGAGTCATTGACATCGTGGGAGATAATATTGACGTCCTGTTCTAGGAGGACGATTAGGGTGGATGACGAAGGGGAGCTTAGAATCTGATTTCGAGGTGGTCGCTTTCAACTTAGATGCCAGCACTTCCGACAAGCCAGAGATAGGCCAGGCCAAAACAGTTCACGGGTAAGCCACTGCCACCCCTGCAGATGCGCAGTACTGAGACCCTAAGATACCACATTATCATGATTGAGGGGAAGAAATGAGCCGATATGCATTGTGACCGTGCCACCAGTGCTAACATATCACGCCTGCTGAGCGAGAGGGCTTGCAACGTTGGCAAGAAGTTCAAGCCCTGTCAGTCGATCGCGGTGGTGTTTGAGCTTCTTGTGTGGCTGACCCCCAAAGTCTGACTTGATGCCGTTTGACAGAAGCCCCGAGATGGGGAGTGTGCCCGACAAACTATTGTGGTATGGGGGCGAAGGGAGGCTTGTCTTGTTCGTGCAAGCTGTTCCCGCTGGTACTTTATTGTTTGGTGGCGAAACGGGCTGGCTGAGCGGTGGTAGCTCAACCTTGCGGTCCCTCAATCGTTCCACGAGATCGATAGACAAAAAACCACTGGATCTTGGCTCGTGGACAGCGCTCGGAAGCTGCCGGCCGTGCTGAGCTACATAGGCTGAATGCCTTTCGTTGTATCTTGTGCTAGAGTTCAGACGCAGTACCCCACTTGATCTTGGTGATGTTGCAACAATACTAGCTGGCAGGGGAGTGTTCATTGGCGAAGGCGCTTGTAGTGATTTTCTTGTTGTGATAGGGGTGATATCGCTCACCGATGACTCCGAGCACGTATAATTTGACTCAGGGGACATGACTCCGTTCTCTTCCTTGCCTGGGCTAGCCTTTCGCTTTCTGCAGCGCGTAGAATTACAGTCGTCTATACGTCTCTCTAACGTCATGCTGGCATCGTCTATGGCGTCGAGCCGTGCTTTGAGATGTGAACGCTCGTCATAGGTGCGGTCAACTTTGTCCTCTAGCTCTGTAAGCCGTCTTTTCAGGTCGGCTTCAGTGTGGTAAACAGGCGCAAGTGCCTCTCGCAGCATCCTCACTTCTCGCTCCCATATCTGGCGTTCTCTGGAGATCTGGCAGTTGCGCGACTCTCTTTCCTTGATGACAAGATCCTCCAACTTTTTGACTTTCTCCGCAAGAGCGCTTACCACGCGATCTGGAGACAGTCTCCCTCCATTGTTCTGTTGTGAATGGTAGCAGGCTGAATGTCCACAATCACAGATATTGCCCGGCGCACTGCGGTTGTGCTGGTAGGTCTGACATGGACATCTCTGTTGCTGCCCAGATTTGAAGTGACATCCTCCCTGTGGTTGCGGACGAGCAGTCTCAGAGGTCAAGCGGAGTGGACGGTGCTCATGGCCAAAGGTGGAGGGAAGAGGAAGAGCATTTGAGGCGAACATGCCCGAGCTCTTTCGGAACGAGGTCCCTGCGTCTCCGGAACACTGCAAAAGACCAAATGTCCCTCGCTAGGATTTTGCAGCGTTCGTAGATCTTTTCCAAATTCTCGGTGAGAAAGTCTAGTTTCGGTAGAATCTATTGTTTAAAAAAATTGCGATGTCTCGTTCAGGGACTCTGTGACCGGTTAGATAGAGAACTCAGTAGACCGACGTGTGCACAACCTATGGCGTCTTGGGTGTCCTTTCACTGAGGATGAGCACCCTTGATCAGACCTGCCCAGCTGAAAATGTGCCAGATGAATTCGCTCATTGTAGGTACCCGACAGCGACAGGAAGGAACACTAGATGATTGGAAGACGGTGAGGGATGATAAAGAGGACTCAGATGTCCTAAAGCAGTGAATAGAGTTCACGAGTTGCTCCGGTCAGTATCGCGGACGAAGTCAACCAGCGTGGAGCCTCCTGGATATGATCAGTGGTGATGGAAGGTAGTAGTTTCCCTTGCTTCCTGCTTGCCTTGCAAGTAACGTGATGAGCGACGTGAATAACTCAGTACTTCTCAGCACATAGGCACACGAGGCATGTGCTGCAACGGCCAGCAAGAAATCGTCAATCAGGGATGCGAGCGATATCAGAGAAACGTCAGCCGTGAGGTTGTGAGGATTGACACGAGATAACGAATTCCACGTCCAGCCTGGAAACGGCCAAGAGCGTCAGTTGGTGACATGCACCGCATGGATACCAAGTAAGAAAAGAGAGCTTCAACTGCCTGGGGATTATGGCTCCCAGGCGGGCACGTTGCATTCAGAGGATCGACCATGACACCTGCGGCTGGCGAGCCTGGCTATCATGTGGGCTATCCAGGCACAAATTAATGCCCGATTTCAGACGGGTAGTGGGGTCGTGCGCGCGGGTTCGGGTCGTCCAAATACTAGAAGACCTTGAGCGCGAACCTTCGGACGACAAGCTGAGGTTTCAGCACAAAAGCGCGGGATGTCGAGTTGCCCATTCCATCTCTGTGTCATTCACGCTTCTTGTTGTATGTGCGATTGAGTATTTGTTACGCAAGCAGCAGGGCCGACTTCCACGACATTCTGATTAGACTTATTAGCGCATGATCGTGGCTGAACCGAGCTTGACGCAAATTGACGCTTGTACGGTAGGAATGAGGATCGTGCATTGCAGGGGCTTAGGGTGAAGTGTCGAGGTATTCTGCCTGTATTGATAACACTTAATTATTACCATCGGTTCGGCGTGATCGTCGGTTAGCTGTAGCACAAGCACGATCGAACCTCTATCACCAAGGAAGAAGACAACTGGGTCTACAAGCGCAACCGTTGTTAATCACTAACCGTGGGCTGACGAATCGTTGGTGCGATGTCGCAACACCGGGTTCTTTGAACGTAACAGATCTCAAAACACAGAAGACGTCGTACAGCCTCCATGCCGTATTACGTGTCACGAGTTGACTCTGTGTAACAACGGCTCGACGGTGGAAACAGGGTGGGATGTCCATTGAGATGTGGTCGTTACAGCATATGACTGTCTTCGTCGCCGACGAGTTTCGCAGAGATTGCCTTCTGATGGTTCTCGATGTGCTACTGTCGACCGATTCTACAGATACCGGTGTAGACGTCCGACATCGCATATGCACATGACTCTGCACTCCTGGTACTGCAATCAATCTTGGAAGCGAGCGGCACCAACGAAAATGCTGTTACGATACCGTAGTATAAGCTAGGATAGAAGATCATTGATGGTGTGACCTCGCTCTCACAAGCGACTGATTGACTACCAACCACGCGGCCCCTGTCTGCAACCTCAATTTTTCCGAGCTGTTTCAGTAGCATGGCATAGACATAAGCTATATGGCAAGAGGCATAGTTTTCTCCACGCGCGAACGCTCTGCTCAAGCCTATCAACCCAACACAGCCCGAGATTCGAAAGCGAGCTGCCTTTCAGAATATTCGTCACTAGGCCGTGGGAGCACACCTTGTTCATTGCTTGTCGCTAACACGTCTTCGTGCTTGAGCTTGCGGCTTCAAAGCACTCTCAATTGGCTCCAGTCTCGTCTATGCAAGCAGCAGGCCACTTTCGGCATGTCGACGAGGTAGACGTCAGGCCGAGATTGGGTACTTGTGTAGAAGACCCATCACAAGTCATGAACCGAGCTCCGTTGCAACATCGTAGTACGTCTTAACATCGTTGTCTGAAGGTACTCGAGTGCTCCAGACACCATGTTGATTGACCAGCTTACTAGCCCTGCCGGTATCTGTCTTCGACTGATCATTCGTTTTGCTCAAGTTTCATGCACTCAAATTCAATTTCCTCTGCCAGATGACGCATGATATATGCGCAAAGTTTGTGCGCGTCGTGTGTCTCAAACAATCACAGGAATCGTTCCACAGCCTGCAGCGAGGCTGGATCCGAGAGCCGCTCCCGTCCATTGAGATCCACGCCACTAAATCTAGCACAGGAAGTGCATGATCGAAGGAATCCCTTTCGCCCTGAAGTCGCTAGCGAGAAGGCGATACCGGATCCCCATATCCGGAACAGATGGCCGTGGAGAATCAAGCGAGAAAATAGCCTGAGTCGAAAATGCCAGTGAATAGGCACCGAGCTACCAGTGAAGTCGCTCTCGGGCGAATGTTCAACAAGTGCACTCTCCTTTAGGCGGTAGCATTTGTGAACCCGAAAAAGTACCGCCCAAAGCAGAGCTGAGAGAACGAATATGACTGTGGTGGTGAGACAAAAAACCCATAGACGGGGTCCGCTGCCGTTGAGCTCGTCGAGGTCCATGCCGAACGTAGATGTTCCAATACTTAGCGGCACGAAGACAAAAGCGAGGACAGTCACTAACAGCGCAAAACAGTTAGTCTTAGCATCCGAATGAGTTGTAGGGGGTGACAAAACATACCAAGCTTCGTACGTTTGCTTTCCTCCAGCGCGATTTTCGAGGAATACAACTCATAGTTTTCCACGTCGCCAGAAAGCATGACATCCACGATCGCTAGCACAAAAGGCTCTCTCGCTGATCTACCCTCGTCGCCCCTGGCGAGCCATTCTAGGTAGGGTTCAGCGGCATTTTCACCCGACCAAAGCCTGCGGTATGCGTCGTTTTCGTTCATTGCCGTATAACGCTCCTTGTTTATCCTCACTGGACACTGTAGAGCTGGTACTGATACGTATGTATCGGTACGCTGTAAGTGGTGTGTAGGTTGGTGAGGCTTGGTGGGCCAAGTCGGTAGTTGATGTAATGACGAAGTCGTACTTGCCCAATACACACAAGATTGCGACAAAAGACGGGCGCCCCCCCAGGACACTGCTTGATAAAAATGCTCTACAAGCATCCCTATCACCTCGCCTATGGCATACAAGCAGTGTGGTGCTCCCACACAACGCCACGGCGGTTACGGTAGACTGGGCAGGCGACCTCTCCGCAACGGTTCGGTCCAAGCCGTAGAGGACAGTCATGACTTGTCAGTGCAGGGTATAGCCATTATGTCCGCCTACCACGGGTCTCTGACAATGAGGTGGACTAATTTTACCGTGGCTTCGGTGGCTGTGAAGGCTGCGGCGGCATGCACCTACTGGTTACTACTTGACGCGCTGTAGTGGCCGACCTGAACCACCCGTGCCCATCGCTGCTTTGCTCACACTTGGGCATATCTCTGGCCTGACTTGACACGAGCAAGGCACATACCTGACTGTGGGACGTGTTCAAAAGGCACGTACGAGCATTTGAACGTGGTAGAATATGGACTCCTTCAACCAAAAGTAGACTGCTTTGCACACATATTGAGAAGAGCCCGAAGATGCAGGGGCTGTTGCCACTCCGGCCATACCTCGAGCTTGAGATGTGATGAGAATTTGGGAGGACCACTTGAAAGAGATTCGTGTAGTGTCGCTGGATTGCGCGATCGAGCTGTTAGTGTTACCGTACAACAATTCACACTAGCAGTCAAGCAGATCCTTGTGTTCGCACCTGCAAGCAAGCGCGCGCCGGTGTTGTCCCAGGATGGCTTTTTGACAAGCCACAGACGTGAAGGATAAGCTCTGAAAGCCAGTCTGTAGATATTTAACCTCCGTTTGCAGGCGGAACGTTGGACAGTTATTGTAGCGTGTGAGGGTGAGGTCTGTGCCGCCATAATACTGGGGAAGCCAACCTCGAGCATGCAGTCCACGCGTTAGGTTCCTTGTTCACGTCCAATCATTGCTAAGCTAGCGCGTTTTTGGCCCTGAAGAAGATTTTCCATCTTCACTACTCTTGACACCTTAGGGACAACAGTAAATGCTCCTCGTGAGTGACATGTCTCTGGCAGACCACATGGTAGCTATCGTCGGCAAGGTGCTCAGAGCGCAGCACGTCTAGCGCTGACGAAGCAGAGCGTTCTCGCATGACAAGCTTTGGTGTACGCAATGCCGAGCACGCCGTGGTTATCACCATTATTAGTATTGGGGATGGCTGCGCCTTCCAGTCGAAACTAAGCACTTGCTCTTGAGAATCGTGACCCGAGCACTGCCACGACCACACTTCGCCTTTCCACTTATTCTCCCCTCCCCATCTCCTGTCGCATCTGCATCACTCTGACTGTTAGTACCTTCGTTCGGAGCGCCGTTCGCTACAGGGCGTAAACGCATCGAGTCTCTCGCACGATTAACTCAAAACCATAATCCGCCCATCTCCAACTCCCCGAGACACCGTGATAAGCACGAAGATATAACAGACAACCTATCGCATCCCCTACAACTTCACTGGGAACACAACACTAGCCTCAAGATGGCCGACCACAATAAGTACG
>Ga0210040_10011155_pt1 | contig 10210 bp, 13 predicted proteins | sample CryGeyCG12114_NA_FD_185462 | JGI IMG/M metagenome (GOLD analysis project Ga0210040, IMG submission 185462) | Groundwater microbial communities from aquifer - Crystal Geyser CG19_WC_8/21/14_NA (SPAdes) (version 2) | ecosystem: Environmental > Aquatic > Deep subsurface > Groundwater | place: USA...
CCGCCAGCATCCTTTACCGGTGTGCCGGGCCAAACGGCATCTGCAGCAATGAATGGGCCACCGGCTTGGGCAGAGAAGGCTTGGGCAAGGTTAGCGAAGATCTGGTCAAACACGGGCTAGCGGTGCCCATGCTAGGCGAGGCCCGGCGAAGTTGCGCCTCATCAGCCTGAGGTACTCGCGCCCGTAGATTGTCGAATAAAATCCCACCCTGGAAGCCGCTGCGTCAGTCATCGTCGCGCTGAACGTGCCCGACTTGAAGCTGGTCACGCCGGCAGGGATGCCGCCAGTGCCGTGTCCGCCTTCAGCTATCCGATGGGCCGCGTAGAGGATGCTGCCCCGATTGCGGGTTGCATCCGACCAGGACGCGGTTTCTTCAGTGCCCTCGACGAGCCACAACAACACCGTCGAATCCGCCACCTGGGCGAACTCCGGGTGACGCGTGCGGAACTCGTCGATAGTGACCATTAGACGATCAGACCGACAAGATAAGCTGTGGTGCCCATCCGGATCTGCCTCGGACGAATGGGCAAGCTCTGGCCGGCTTGAACGTAAAACGTCACGTCCACCCCATCCAGCCCCCGCGCGACAATGTCTCCTGCGTCGTTAACATAGATCGCGTCAGGAATGACGGGGAGGTCCTCGTCGGCAGGCGTAATTGCAAACCACGAGTTAGCGCCGACCAGCGACTGTATCGCTGCGGTAGCCTCATCCTGCTTGGCGGCCGTGGCCGCATCGGCAGGCAGGGGAAGTGATGCAGCCGTAATGGTGACTGCACCGGAGACCAACTGTGTCTCAGGGTAGAATGTGCCGGTGACAGCCAGCGCGCCAGGGGCAGTGATCGGCATCGGGTTAGCAGCCGAGACATCCGCCGCGCTCCCGTCAGCGCCGATGCTGATCTTGGTCCGCGGATAGTGAACGCCAGCGATTTCATCGGTTGCGAAGACGCCGCCAGATGCAGGCGCAGTGATGTTATCAGCCATCGGCTATTCTCCTGCACGTAAAGGTGAAAACGCGCCCCTCGGCGCCCCAGGTCGTCACAACCCAGTGTTCCCCAAGGACCTTGAATTTCTTGCCGGTGATGCTGGGGCTGGAAAGGAGATCGGTCGCGAGCACAGCGATATCGAGCGTGCTGCCATCCCGCATAGCCCGAGCCGATTTAGCCAAGCCTTTAATCTCGATCTTTTCGCCGTGGTCGACGCTAATCTTCATCGTTGAGCCACCCTGATCAGGACTGTGCGCTGCCACTTGCGGGGAGGCATGCTATCCGTGGTGGCATAGACCTCGAAGCCGCATGTCGCGCCTTGGCCAGACCATCCCGCGCTACCCTGATCTTCCGGCGCGATCTGCGGCCAGATGCGGATATGACGATCATCGAGCTCGAAGGCGCCGTAGGGCCCATCTTCGGGGATCTTGAACCCCTGCACAGCACTGGCCGGCAGGACTGCGATTTCTGCACTTACGAACCGCTCTCCGGCCTCCAAGAGTGGCGACAGGTCGATTTCGTAGTTCAGCACGTCGTAAGGATCGATTGCGTGGCTGGCCGTCGTGAACCCATTGGTGCGCGAGAGGAGGATCGTGCGCGCTAGGGGCGTGCTGATGGCGCTGGGCTGCTGGCCGCCGTTGCCCGGCAGTCCGGTGGCGAACACGCCGAGGGCTAGGAGGAGGGTCAGCATGGTTTGATGCCTGCCTTAGAAGTCACGTACTGATTACCGCCGCCGGTCAGGCCTGCGCCGGACGTTCGAAGTCAGGCCGGGCGGCCTTGATCTGCGCGCGCGTCACGTTCGCGCCAGTAATGTCGGACACCGCATCGACTGCGGGCAATCCGGCATTGGTCCAGTGGTCGTCATTGGCGGGATCAAGCAGATCGAGCGCCGCGGCGATGTCTACGTCGCCATCATCTTCCTGCGAGATCTGAAAAAGGCCGTAGCCCTTCATCGCCTCTATCTGGACGTCAGAGAATTGGCCCGTGACCTCGCCCATTGCAGGTAGCCGCACGAAGCTGTCCACGTCCTCTAGGTCGTAGGGGGAATTCGTCAGGTTCTTGACCTTGTGCATTCGTCCATCTCCAAGAAAAAGGCCCGCCCGGTTAAAGGCGGGCCCTCAGTGTCTTATTGGGGCGAGCTTCAGGCCGGGACGGGCGTGACCGCATCGCCGTAGCTGATCGCATTCGGCCGCATGATGTCGAGCGGGCCGGTACGAGCAATGCCAGGGACGGTGAAGTTTAGCGGGCCATCCTGGTAGACCGGCAGGAAGCGGTAAGGCATCGGCACCCACAGCTTGAGCATGTCGGCATCGTTGCGATAGGCAACCGCGCGACCACCGCCGAGGATATTGACAGCGGCCTTGTCCTTGAGCTCATCCAGCGAACGAATGACGAGCTGCTGACCAGTGCGGCGCGTGAACTCGTTGTTCGCCACGATGTACTGCATGACGGTCTGGTTCGGGTTGGTCACGCCGTACGGGGTCGAAACCATGTAATCCAGAGCGGCATCGGGCAGCAGCAGCGTGTTCTTGATCACGCGGCCGGGCCCAGGAGCGCCCAGAAGCAGCATGTTCACGTCGCGAACGATCTGCGCGGAGGTCTTGTTACCGACCGGCGCCTCTGCTGGGCCAGTGACCCAGGCCGAAGTGCCATCGGTGCCATCGGCAGGCAGGGTCACGGGGGTGACGTAGCTGCTGTTGACGAGACCAGTCCAACCCTTGACGGCCGAACCGACCAGCAGGTTATCCCACATGAAGACCTGCGAGCCGAAACGGGCGGCTGCGGCCTTGCGCTCGGTCAGCGGGAAACCCTGGAACTGAGCCTTGCCCAACTCCTCAATGTTCCACTGGTAGCCGATCGCGTACATGTCGAAGTCGAGACCCACCTTATTCAGGTTGACCTCGGCAAGCGGAATGTCCTTGGCGGCGCCGGACTGCCATTCAGCCTTGCCCACCTTGTCACCGATCAGCGTGTCGACACCGCTCACCCACTCAGGCAGGTTGGTGTCGACGCTGACAAGCGCTGCGACATCCATCTCTGGATATTCGATCTCGTAGACGCGCGCGTTAACTACCCGGCTCGCCTGACTGGCGAAGCTGAAGACTTGCGCCGCGTCCCTCATGTTCATGGTCATCTGCGTAGCTCCTCTTAAGCCGCGGGCGGAATGCGACGCAGGCGGATGGGGACGAGGCCGCCGGCAGATACCGTGGCATCGAATTCGGCGTTCGGGATAAGCGTGTTGGTGCCAACGGTGCTGGTGTAGCCGCGGTTGGTGGCGTTCCAGTAGACAGGGGTACGCTTGGTGCAGTCCTGGTAAGCCGAGCCGGCGATCACACCGCTCTCAGTCACAGGCACGTTTGCGCCCTGCGCGAAGAGTTCTGCTTCGCCAACGTCAGGCGTCCATTCGGTGATGCCGCGAAACGTTCCGGTGGTGAACGGCATCACCTGCTCATCGAGAGCGCCGTCCTGAACTGGCTCAGCAATGCCGATGTCGCCGGACTGAGCGATGCCGGTGAGGCCGTTCCACTCTTCCATGTTGACGCGCCGGCCCTTGGCGTAAGCATCGGGACGGTCGCTAAAGGTGGTCTGAAAAGGGGGCATGTCCGTCGCTCCTTATGCGCGCTTTTGGCCGGTGAGGCGGTCGATCATCCGCTGATACGAAGCGTCTTCCGCGGTGGCGGCGGCATCGCCCACATTGTGCATCGGGACGATGTTGTGGACGGCCGTCTTGGCGTCGGCGGTCAGAGCGTCGAAACGTGCCTCGACATAGTCGTCGGACTTGTCAGCCACGCTGATGCCCTTAGCGTCGCAGGCCATGCGGCGAACCTCGGCAACAGTCTTGCCGGCCGTGTCGGGCAGCTTGTCGCCACAAACGGTCTTGGCTTTCTCGACCACTGCGGCTTTGGCGTCTGCCAGAGCATCGATGGTGACCTGGTCGACTACCTTGGACTTGAGATCGTCGATCTCGGCATCCTTGGTAGCGAGGGCCTTGTCGTGCGCCTTGTTGGCGTCGGTGAGGGCGGTTTCGGCCGTGGTGGCCTTGTCCTGCAGCTTCGTAATCGCGGCCGCGACAGCATCCGCGTCCGAGAGATCGACCTGCAGACCGTCGAGCACGATCTTCTTCACTGCGTTTCCTTTCACATCGGTAAGGGATGCCTTGAGCTGGGTGAGCCTGTCGGCGGTGATGGCGTCGCAGGCGGCGAAGCCGTCTTTGATCGCGCATTCGGAGCCAGCGCGGCCCCGATCCACTAGTGCGACGTGATTGCCGCCTGTGATCTTTAATTGGCGGGCATCGCAGATCGTGCCGCACGGCGCTTCAAAACGGCCGAACTCCAACTCAGCGCCATACCCATTCGAAAGCTCGCGCTTGCCGGCGTTGACCGCATCGATTGCCGACTGGTCCGTCAGCAGCAGATCGAATGCGACATATTCACCCTCGCGAACGGCGCCCATGATCGTGCCGCGCGCGTGATCGCGCCAATTGCTGGAATCGACAGGAACAGTGGGGTGATCATTGGTGACCGGCTTACCGATGAAGCTCTGAACCGCCGAACGGTCAAACACCGTCTCGTCATCGCGCAGGACGTTGACGAGAGCCTTGTCGCGCAGACCGTGCTTGTCGCTGGGGTCGACCTCTGGGCCGGTGTAGTGATACACGCCGGTTCTACTTGCCCGCGCGCGAACAGCCAGATAGCCATCCTTGGTGCGCTTGGGCGCGTCTAGCGTGAGGCGATCCGCAAAATACATGCGGACGCGATAACCCACCGCATTTTAGACTTTTACCGCCGCTTAGAACATCGCCAGATTAACAAGCGTCCACTCTTGGCCCTCTGCATCCGGAATTACATCGGCAATGAACTGCTGACGGATGGTGCCGCCAAAGCCGTTCTGTGCGTCGACATGCGACTGCACCGTGAACCCACATTGCCCACCAAACATTTGCGGCGTTATGATGCTGTCGGTTATCGAGGCGAAGTCAGCGGACGATGGGCTGCGCAACTGGTTCTCGACGAGCTGCTTGGCCATCGTGAACGCCATAACGTCGTTCTCGCAGGGCGGGGTGGACGAGCAGGCGGCGAGGGCCAGGGGGAGAAGTGCAGCTAGGCGGGTCAATAAACTGCTTCCTCAAATGTCATGCCTCGCCTCATCCGAGCATGAACCGTTTTGTAGCGGTCGACAATGCCAAGACGACGACAAGCTTCTCTGAGGGCAACTCTAGAACCATCCAAGTCGTCCATTACGTTGTGACGCACGTTCTGCATCTGCTCAGACGGGGTAGCCCACCGGCAATTGCCCGGCTCATAGTTGCCGTTGACATTGATCCGGTCGATGCTGTGGCCGTCAGGACGCGCGCCCATATCCTCATAGAACGCCTCAAAGCTGTCACGCCAACGTTCGCACACGGTGATCCCGCGACCACCATAGTTCGGCCAGTCCTTGTTGTTCGGATTGAAGCAGCGTTCCTTCAATTTGGCCCAGCAACGATGCTCTGCTGTGTAAGACATGCCGTGAGTGATATTCCGAGCAGCAATGTACTGACCCATTTTGCACCCGCAGTGATGCGTTTGCTTTCGCTTGAGCGAGTGAATAGGTATGTCCTTAAGGCACCCACAACAGCACCGGCAAAGCGCCGTGCGTTGTACCCCGCCCGGATGAGGCTGGCCGTCCGACGTCGGGCGGCGATATGGCTCACCCTCGGCTAGAACCGTCCAATCGCCTATTTGCGTTCTTCCGTTGAGTAGCTGAACCAGCGTCTGTCGGGGCTGACGGCGCTCCAGCGAGCCTCCCCGGCTAAGGCGGGCACGATGCATTTCGCAGTATTGCGAGCGCGCGGGCTTGATACAGTCGGGAGCGGCGCATATGCGCGAATTAGCCATGCCGTGTTACCTCACGTTGTGGTTAGGGCCGGGCGCTGTTTCCGCAGCGTTACCGGCCCGTTTTCATAGCACAATTCAATCCAAAACCAAACATGCTTGAGACGTACAACCGCAGAAGGGCTCAAAACCAGGTAGTGTAGATGGCGGCTGCCGAATGGTCTTGCCCTGATATTCCTGCCCGATGCGCGCGGGATTGTCGGTATAAAGATTGCCGTTTCGCGCCACATGTTCTTCGCGCGGGTGGGCTTTCTGACTGTGCCGCCAAAACCAGCAGTCAATCCCCGCCTGCCTGCGCCGCTCCTCGTTCAGGCTGGACGAGATCTTTACAAGTTGATCGCTTGAGACATTCAGCGCCCGGCGCCGCGACATAGCCACGACCTCACGCAGTTCCTTCGCCACCTCACGCGCCGGCTTGCGCTCAGTCAGCCCGCGGAACACGCTGTCTGCAATCCGCTCACGTGTCTGATCCGAAACCGAGCGGACAAGGGACACATTGCGCTCGATCACAGTCTCCACCGTCTCGCGCACATCGTTCGCGCCGATCAAGGTGCCCAAGTCCACAGACGTTGCCGATAGCACAGCGCCTTGCCAGCGACGCCGGTGCCATGCCTCGAACCGCTGGGCCCAACGCTCAACCCGCAGGCGCGCGGTCAGGACCAGCACAACCGCCTGCTGCTCGATCTGGTCGATCTCGAGGCGAAGGTCTGCGGGGCTGTCGGTCTGCATCTGCATCAACGTGCGGGCATAGGTCTGCACCAGCCCTTCAACCGCCTCGGCCCACAGCGCCACAAAGGGGGCATAGGCTGAGCGGTAGAGATCGGTGGCCTGGACTGCAGGCGGATTGATCTGACGCAGGGTGATTGCCGAGCGGCGTGGGTTGCGGGCCCGGCGAGCGAGGGTGGCTAGGTCGAAGCGCACGGCGCTAGGCCGTGATGGATTTGACCGCCCACATGACAGCCTCTTCCATCTTCGTCTTCGCCAAGGCCATCTCTCGGGACTGGCCACATTCGTCGGCATATCCAATGAACGCCGCACCAGCGTCCTTAAACCAGAGCATTGCAGCCTTTTCGCTTTCGTCGAGTACTCGGTACTCGTGACGCACAACGTTGTTGGCGGTGCGATCATCCGACGCGCTATTCACTGTTCGAGACACATCATTTCTCCTTGAGATTGGCCTTCCAGTCCTCGTCGAGTTCTTCGAAGATCTCGGGCCCAAACCGCAATTCGCCGCGATACGGCTCAATCTGGGCTACATCGACTTCGCCGGGGTCATAAGTGATCGTGACGTGCGACTGATATTCGGGAAAGTCATGGCTCGCACCGTTGCGCACCATCTCTTCGTGCCTCCACGACAGTGTCGACGAATTAAACAACAGCACCACCGCGCCACCGTCGAATTGCTCGATCAGCCTGGCACCGCCGGCCGACACCGTGAGCTCGCCGCCGCCGAAGTCCTCGCCCATCTTCATCCAATCGACGTGCGCCTTTGAGTACAGAACAGTGACGTGCATATCCGCTGCGGGAAGCGTGGTCTTGAAGCCTTGACCATTCGCCCAGCGGAGCACCTCAGCAGCGTTGAGCAGCTTTCGGCTCACATAAAGCGTGCGCGGCTTCGCATCATTCGCAGCACGGCGGAGCGGCTCGGCTTCCAATCCTACGCCGCTCGCACCGGCAGATGGCTCGATCACCTCCCTTCCTTCCGCGCCCCCAGAGGGCTGGATGCCGTAGCGTTCATCGTCCGACAGTTTAGACAACGCCGCTTCAAGCTCTGGCAGATAGCCTTCCTCGATCATCAGGCTCTGCAGTCCACGTGCGAATGCCTGATCGGGGATGGCACTCAGATCGCGCAGTGTACTTGCCGCTTCCATCTGCGTCTTGAACCGGGTCGCGACCTTCTCCTGGTCGGGGGTATCGAGCGGCGCGAAGTCATAGGCCACAGAAGACGGCATCGAGCCAATTGCGCTCGGGATCAGGTAACGGTCAAGCCGATCAAGGCACGGCCCAAGGTCAAGCGTCTGGTGCGCGCGGATCTTCTTATTCCAGTCGGCCTGCTGGCTCTCGCCCGACGAATTAAGCCCCTCGGGAGCACGACCAAGCAGGCGGGTCGCTGGGATATCGGAGATTGCTGCGACGAACTCGGCATAGTTGTTGAGCATGTCCTTCGCGCCAGTGAAGCTATACTGCGCATCGGTGATCGTCTCGCCACCCTTGCCTTCGTCATCGCCGGCATCGAACACGATCGCGTTGTGGATGCTCTCGGCCAGCGTGATCATCTGCAGCCGATCGCTGATGACGCTATCCTGGCCGGCTGCGAGCATCTCGTAGAGACCGCGCACGCCTAGGCGCAGCGAACGGGCCTTGTGTAGGATGGCGGCAAAGCTGGCGCGGGCGCTGTCGTTGTCCTGCACCGCATCGAGTACCTGCTGAACCGTACTTTCACCCCAGAACGCGTCTGCTGTCGTCCAGGTCGACGGCATGGCGAGGCTGGCGGTGGTATCGGCGCGAAACGGGATCACGCGGCTCGGGTGAAGGTTGTCTTGCCCGTCCTTCGTCTTCACACGCCACATCGCCGGCTCACCGAAGCCGGGGAGGCGCGCATCGTCCTGCATATCCTCAAACGTCAAGGACCACCGCGAGACCACATTGACGTATGCGAGGCCGTTCTTGCCGGTGATGTCGGGCGCGGGAGTTTCTGGTAAGCCCGGCAGGCCAAGGATCAGCGCACCGCCACCCATGCCCCGCAGCGTCTCGACCTGCTGCACCTTCTGCCGGATGGCGTGGCGCTTCTCCTGTTCGAACACCGCTGCAGCTTGCTCTGCATTGAGGCCAGTCCAATCGCGCCACTCGCGCACCACGTCGAGCGCGGGAATACGGACGATCTTCCGCATGAGACCAGAGGCGGAATAGGCCGCGGCAATTTCAGCCTGGCCCAGCGCTCTTGAGACGTAGTGGTTAGCGGTGCGGGCGTCGCGGTTCGTACCGGTGCCGGTGATCGCGTTCTTCAGGCCGTCGAAGAAGGAAAGGACGTTGCCCATGCTGCCGCTTGTGCGGATTTGGTGGGCTGGGTTTACCGCCGCTTAGATGACGTCCGCCAGACCGGGGCGGTGTTTGCCTAGCATCAACTCGCTTAGCGCCCAGACCAAAGCATCAGCACGATCAGGGCTGTTCTCGCCCACGTATCCGGAAGGCGTCATCGCGCAGCACTGGTCCTCAAGGGCAGCGAAGCCCCCAACATGCGACACCTTACCCTGCTCATAGAACGCCGCGATCGGCTCAGCACGAGCTACCTTGCCGCGGCTTGCCGTCACCATCTTGACTGGCAGCGTGCCGTCAACGGCGCGGATTACCGCTTCCACCATTGCGCCGCCGAAGTTCTTCTCAGCAACGATGCGGTCAGCCTTGTGGATCGAGTAGGCTTCAGCAACCCGCCGGGCCCACCCCTCCGGCGATAGCTGGCAAGAATAGTCGCCTAGCACATAGCCGCGCCCATCATCACCCAGGCCGGCCGCGATTATGCCGATGTCGTCCCCCTCTCCGTCCCCAGAGGTTCCCGATGGATCGACGGCAATCACCACCCGGCGAAGAGGCGGCGGATCCTTCACGCGTGTGGCGTCGAACATTAGCCGCGTCCAAAGCGCACCCGGCACATCGTCGAGCATCTCAGCATCGAGCTCTTGCCTGCCCAGACGCGTGCCAGCGTATCGATCGACAATCGCCTTCATGAAGGTGGGCGCGAGGTTCGCGGCGTTGTCCATGGTGGAGCCGCGCGTGATGACGGTATCGTCGGCCTTCAGGATTTCCTTCAGTACAGGGATCGGGCGCGGGGTGGTGGTGACGACCACCTGCGGATGCTCACCGAGGCGCATCCCGAATTGCAACTGATCCCAGGTGTCGCGGGCATAGCGCCACTTGGCCAGCTCGTCACACAGGGCTGCGTCATGCTGCGGGCCGCGTAGCTGATCAGGCTCCACCGCATTGAACATCGTTGCCATCGCACCGTTGGGCCATGTCAGGCGGCGCTTAGATGGCTCGTAGAGTGGGCGGAAGTCAGGAGGGTGTACGGCGAGAATGCCACTATCGCCTTCAACCAGTACGTCGCGCGCATCAGCCGAGGTCTCAGCCACGATTGCTATTCGGCGATGTCTGCCGGGTGCGAGAGGGGTGGATCCGCACGCGACCTTGCGCACCCATTCAGCGCCGAGACGGGTCTTACCAAAGCCACGGCCGGCAATAGCTGCCCAGGTGCGCCATTGGCCCTCAGGTTCTAGCTGGTTGGGGCGGGCGTGAAATGACCAGCGCCACCGAAGCTCAGCCTTCGTGCTAGTGCTTAGTCCCGCCAGCCACTTCGCCC
>Ga0210040_10011156_pt1 | contig 10210 bp, 9 predicted proteins | sample CryGeyCG12114_NA_FD_185462 | JGI IMG/M metagenome (GOLD analysis project Ga0210040, IMG submission 185462) | Groundwater microbial communities from aquifer - Crystal Geyser CG19_WC_8/21/14_NA (SPAdes) (version 2) | ecosystem: Environmental > Aquatic > Deep subsurface > Groundwater | place: USA...
CATCACGTCTGCAGTCCCAGCGCCAGCGAAGAAGCCCGCCGTTATCGTTTCGTGATGAGGATTGGACCCGTTGGGGTTGACATTCTCGAGAATGTTCGCCGGAGACCAATCCTGAGCCGTCGGTCCTCCGAACCGGAGGAATTGACGACGCCGGCACGCGCGTCCTGCAGCGCCGACGACCCGGTCCCGACCACCCGCCCCGGCGCGCGGGAGCTCCACCGCTCGACGTCGCGCGGACAGCGGCCGCGCGTCAGGCGCTGGCCAACCAGCGCGCTGCGGTCTCGGCGTCGTCGTGGGCGAACCGGAAGCCGCTGCCCAGCAGGACTGCGGGCAGCACGCGCTGGCTGGCGAGGACCTCGTCGGCGAACCCGCCCAGCGCGACGCGCAGCGCCGCGCGCGGCACGGGCAGCAGCGTCGGTCGCCCGAAGGCGCGTCCCAGCGCGCGCGTGAGCTCGGCGTTGCGCACCGGCGCGGGCCCGGTGAGGTCGACCGGTCCCTCGACGTCGGCCTCGAGGAGGTGGACGAGGGCGGACACCTCGTCCTCGAGGGTGATCCAGCTCCACCACTGCCGACCGTCCCCGAGCGGTCCGCCCAGACCGAGGCGCAGCAGCGGCACGAGCCTGCCGAACGCTCCCGCACCAGGGGCCATCACGAGCCCCGTGCGGGCGAAGGCCGTGCGGATGCCGGCGTCCTGGGCGGCCCGGGCGGAGGCCTCCCAGTCGACGACCACGTCGGCGAGGAAGGTCGACCCCGGGGACGACCGCTCGGTGAGGACCTCCTCGCCGCGGTGCCCGTACACGCCGATCGCCGAGCCCTGCACGAGCACCCGCGGGCGGGGGCTGAGCCGGGCGAGCGCCTCCGCCAGGGTCCGGGTCGGCTCGGTGCGCGAGGCCAGGACCTCCCGCTGGTACGCGGGCGTCCAGCGCCGGTCGCCGACCCCGGCTCCGGAGAGGTTGACCGCCGCGTCCACCCCGTCGAGGGCGGCGGCGTCCAGCTGGCGCCGGGCGGGGTCCCACCGGACCTCGCCCGGGCCCGCCGGCTCGCGGCGGACGAGCTGGACGACCTCGTGGCCGTCGGCCTCCAGCCGCGCCCTCAGGGCGGTGCCGATCAGCCCGGAGGCGCCGCAGACGACCACCTTCATGCGAGTGCGCGCCTCTCGTCGTGGGGTCCCCACCTCGCTGGTCGCGGGCGGTCGCAGAGCTGCCGGAGGGCGGCCACCGCGCGCGGTGGCCGCCCTCCGGCAGCGTCCGTGCCTAGAGACCGACCTCGGACTCGAAGTCGCCCTCCTCCAGGCGCGCCTTCAGCGTCGACAGGAAGCGCGCCGCGTCGGCGCCGTCGACGATCCGGTGGTCGTAGGACAGGGCCAGGTACATCATCGAACGCACGGCGATCGACTCCCCGCCGTCGCCGTCGGCCACCACCACCGGGCGCTTGACGATGGCGCCCGTGCCGAGGATGGCCACCTGCGGCTGGTTGATGATCGGCGTGTCGAAAAGGGCGCCGCGGCTGCCGGTGTTCGTGATGGTGAAGGTGCCGCCCGCCAGGTCGTCCGGCGTCACCTTGTTGGTGCGGGTGCGCTCGGCCAGGTCGGCGATCCGGCGGTTCAGCCCGGCGAGGTTGAGGTCGCCGGCCTCCTTGATGACCGGCACGAGCAGCCCCCGCTCGGTGTCCACGGCGATGCCGAGGTTCTCCTGGGCGTGGTAGACGACCGAGTCGCCCTCCACGCTGGCGTTCACCTGCGGGTAGGCCTTGAGGGCCTCGCAGACGGCCAGGGCGAAGAACGGCATGAAGGACAGACGGCCGCCCTCGCGCTGCTCGAACGAGGTCTTCGCCCTGGCGCGCAGCCGCGCGATCCGGGTGACGTCCACCTCGACGACGCTCGTCAGCTGCGCGGAGACCTGGAGCGACTCGACCATGCGCTGCGCGATGACCTTGCGCAGGCGGGACATCTTCTCGGTCGTGCCGCGCTTGGAGGCGACCGCCTTCGCCGTCTCCTGGGTCCTGCCCTTGACCGAGCCGGTCGACCCGGCGGAGGACTGCGGCGAGGCCGCGGGCGCCTGCGCGGTCGCGGGCTCCGGCGCGGAGGTCTCCTGGGGCTCCTGCTGCGACACCTGCTGGGCCCTCTCGGCCGCGTCGAGGACGTCCTGCTTGCGCAGCCTGCCGCCGACGCCGGTGCCCGTGAGCGTCGACAGGTCCACGCCGTGCTGCTGGGCCAGCTTGCGCACCAGCGGCGTGACGTACCCGGTGCCGGAGGAGGCGCCGGTGGTGTCGCCCGCCGCCGAGGTCGTCGACGGCTGCGGCTGAGCCGTCCCCGTGGGCACCTGCGGCTCGGGCGAGGTGTAGGAGTCGGTGTCCTGCTCCGGCTCGGACTGCCCGGCCGGAGGCGCCTGCGGGTCACCGCTGTCGTCGCCGCCGGACCCGCGCGAGGCCGTCTTCCGCTCGGCGTCCTCCTCGGCGGCGACCTGGGCGCTGGCCTCGTCGCCGAGGTCCTCGGCGTCGTCGGCGTCCCCGGGCGGGGGCGCCGCGGCCTCCTGGGCGCTCCCCGCGCCCCCGTCCGCGGACGAGCTCTCGCCGGAGGAGCCGCCGTCGCCCTGCTCGGTGCCGCCGACGATCGCCAGGTCGGTGCCGACCTCGACGGTCTCGTCCTCGCCGACGAGGATCTTCGTGATGGTGCCCGCCACGGGCGAGGGGACCTCGGTGTCGACCTTGTCGGTGGACACCTCGAGCAGGGGCTCGTCGAGCTCGATCGTGTCGCCCTCGCTCTTGAGCCAGCGCGTCACGGTGCCCTCGGTGACGCTCTCGCCCAGCGCGGGCATCACCACCGGCGTCCCCGTGCCGCCGCCGCCACCGCTGCCGCCCGGCGCGGGAGCGTCCTGCGAGCCGGAGGACGCGGGCTGCTCGTCCTGGTCGGACCCGGGCTGCGACGGGGCGTCCGCCTCGCCCTGGCCGGCCGACTCCTGGCCGGCCGACTCCTGCCCGCCGTCGCCGTCGCCGTCGGCCTCACCGTCACCGATGACCGCGAGGTCGGTGCCGACCTCCACGGTCTCGTCCTCCTCGACGAGGATCTGCTGGAGCGTCCCGGCGAACGGGGACGGCACCTCGGTGTCGACCTTGTCGGTGGACACCTCGAGCAGCGGCTCGTCGACCTCGACGGCGTCGCCGACCGACTTGAGCCAGCGGGTGACGGTGCCCTCCGTGACGCTCTCGCCGAGGGCGGGCATCTGCACGGACTGGGACATGGGGTCTCCTGTTCCTTCTGGGGTCGGGACGACTCGGTGCGGCGCTGGCGGCCCCGGGGGGCCCGGCCCTCAGCTGTGGCTGTGCAGCGGCTTGCCGGCGAGCGCGAGGTGCGCCTCGCCGAGCGACTCGTTCTGGGTCGGGTGCGCGTGCACGAGGGAGGCGACCTCCTCGGGGAAGGCCTCCCAGTTCACGATGAGCTGGGCCTCGCCGACCTGCTCGCCCATGCGGTCCCCGACGGCGACGAACCCGACGACGGGGCCGTCCTTCTCGCGCACGAGCTTCACGAAGCCCGCGGTACCCAGGATCTGGCTCCTGCCGTTGCCGCCGAGGTTGTACTCGAGGACCTCGACCGCGTCGTCGCCGTAGAGCTCGCGGGCCTGGCGCTCGGTCAGCCCCACGGAGGCGATCTCCGGCGTCGAGTAGGTCACGCGCGGGATCATCGCGTCGACGATCGGCGCGGGCTGCTGGCCGGCGATCTCCTCGGCGACGAAGATGCCCTGCGCGAAGCCGCGGTGCGCCAGCTGGAGACCGGGGACGATGTCTCCGACGGCGTAGACCTTCCCGCCCGCGCCCGTCTCGACGCCCGTGCGCAGCCGCTCGTCGGTGATGACGAAGCCGCGGTCGAGCGTGACGCCGGCCTCCTCGAAGCCCAGCCCCTGCGTGGACGGGCCGCGACCGACGGCGACGAGCAGGAGGTCGGCGTCGAAGGTCTTGCCGTCCTCGAGCTCGACGTGCACGCCGCTGTCGTCCTGGGTCACGCCCTTGAAGCGGACGCCGGTGGAGAACCCGATCTTGCGCTTGCGGAAGGCCCGCTCGAGCGCCTTGGAGGCGGCCTCGTCCTCGGCCGCCACGAGACGGGGGAGCGCCTCGACGATCGTCACGTCGACGCCGAAGGACTTCCAGACGCTCGCGAACTCGCAGCCGATGACGCCGCCGCCGAGCACGATCGCGCGCTCCGGCACCGAGTCGAGGCGGATGGCCTGCTCACTGGTGATGACGCGACCGCCGATCTCCAGGCCGGGCAGGCTCTTGGAGTAGGAGCCGGTGGCCAGGACCACGTTCACGCCGCGGTAGCGGGTGCCGTCGACCTCGACGGCGTCCGGCGCCACCAGGCGGCCCTCGCCCTCCACGAGCGTGATCTTGTGCGCCTTCACCAGGCCCTGCAGGCCCTTGTACAGGCGGCCGACCACGCCGTCCTTGTACTTGTTGACGCCGGCCATGTCGATGCCCTGGAGCTGGGCCTTGACGCCGAAGCCCTCGGCGTGGCGGGCCGAGTCGGCCACCTCGGCGGCGTGCAGCAGCGCCTTGGTGGGGATGCAGCCGCGGTGCAGGCAGGTCCCGCCCAGCTCGGCCTTCTCGACCAGGCAGACCGACAGCCCCAGCTCGGCGGCGCGGAACGCCACGGAGTAGCCGCCGCTCCCACCCCCGAGCACGACGACGTCGTAGACGGTGTCTGCGGGGGACTCGGGCACGCGGGGCTCCTGGTTGTCGCTGGGTCGCGGGACGTGGCGTCCGCCCCCGCCCGCGGAGAAGTCCGTCCGCAGCACCGGGGCGACGCCCATCCTGGCACTACCCCGGGCGAGCGCGGCAACCGGACGCGGTCCGGGCGACGGGCGGGACCGGGTCGCGCGGGGCCGCAGGACGGCGCCGCGGCCGCCGTCGGAGGACCGCGGCTACCGTGGGCTCGCGGTGGGTGCCCACCCGCCCGCGGACGGAGGTCGGCATGGCGTGGTGGTCGCGGCTCCTCGGTCGCAGGACGGGCACGTCGCGCCCCGGGTCCGCGAGCGGGCCGTCGGCGCGCGCCGAGCGCGGCGAGTCGTCGGCGCACCTGGCCGAGTTCGCGCGCGCGAAGGTGGGGGTCGAGGCCTACCTGGAGCCCGCGACGAACGACACCGGGCTGACGCTGCTGCTCATCGCCACCGACGGGGAGTGGACGCGCCGCCGGGTGCCCGACGCCGGGACGGCGCGGCGGTTCGCGCAGGACCTGGCGATGCCCTTCTACGACGTCAACTTCACGGGCTACCCGCAGCGGATGCGCGACTACAACGCCCGCCAGCGCGCAGCGGAGAAGGCGCGGCGCCGGGGCTGAGGGGCGTTGTGTACCAGGTGATGTGCTTGCCACCCGGTACATGAGGCGTTACGTTCGTCGGGTCGGTCCGTCGCTCTCCCCAGGGGGTTCCCGTGCTCGTCGTCTGGACCGCCCTCTCCGCCGCCCTGCTCCTCGTCACGGTCGGGACCGCCGTGGTCTCACGGCGGCCGTCGTGGCGCCGGTCCCGCGTCGAGGCGGTGGCGCTGCGCGCGGCCCTCCCGGCGGACCCGGACCTCGTGCCGGCGCCGCTGCTCGCGCGGGTGGGCGCCCGCATCGCGCGGCGAACGCTCGCGGAGCGGACCGGAGCGCTCGTCGGCGCGGCCCTCGTCCTGGCCCTGCTGCTCGCCGGTTCCGACGCCGACCGCAGCGGCGTCGTCGTCGTCGTCCAGACCGGACCTGACGGCGCCTTCGGGGTGGTGCTGTCCTCGCTCACCCTCGTCGCCCCGCTGGTCCTGGTCGCCGGCCGGGTGCTGCCGGTCCTCCTGGTCGCCGGCCGCGACGCGCTGGCGCCCCCGGCCTCGTCCGGCCCCCGGCTCGCGCGGACCTGCCCGCCCCGGCGCGAGGACTACGTCCCCCGGATCGAGACGGTGGTGGTGCGGGCCCTCGTGCTCGCACCGGTCGGCGTGCTGGTCGTCGCCGCGGTCGTGCGCATGGTCTCGGGGCGGTCGCTCGCCGACCTGGTGCCGCCGGCGGCGCTGGTCGCGGTCTCCGTCCTCGTGTGGACCGGCGTCGAGGGCCTGTGCCGGCGCCTGCTCGCGCAGCCCCGTCCGGCGGCGTGCCCCCTCGAGCTGGCCTGGGACGACGTCCTGCGGGCCCCGCTGCTGCGCGAGATGGCCCAGCTGCCGCTGCTGCTGGCGGCGGCCGCCGTCGTCGTCGTGGTGCTGCAGCTGCTCACGCCCGCGGGGGGTGCGGACGCGGGAGCGGCGGTGCTGGCCCTCGCGGTGGTCGTCGCGGTGGTCGTCGCGGGTCTGCTCGGCCTGGTGGTCTCGCTGGTGACCCGCTCACCGGAGCGGTACGTGCGCGCGCGGCTCTGGCCGCTGCCCGCCGACCCCGAGGGCGCGGACCCCGCCCTGGCCCCCGTGGGGCTGCGATGAGCCTGCTCGTCGTCGACGGCGACTCGCCCGTGCCGCCCTTCGAGCAGCTGCGGCGGCAGGTGGTCGAGGCCGTGGCCGCGGGCGACCTCGCGCCGGGCGAGAGGCTGCCGCCGGTGCGGCGGCTCGCCGGCGACCTCGGCATCGCGCCCGGCACGGTGGCGCGGGCGTACAAGGAGCTGGAGCAGGACGGCGTCGTCGAGACGCGCGGCCGCGGCGGGACGGTCGTGGCCGCCGGCACGAGCGCAGAGGCCGAGGCGGTGGCCGCAGCGGGGGCCTACGCCGAGCGCGTGCGGCGCCTCGGCCTGGACGGCGACCGGGCGCTGGCGCTCGTGCGGGCCGCCCTCGCGAGCGGGTGAGGGACGGCCGGGAGGCCGGTGCCCCGGAGGACCGGCGAGCGGCGCGTCGGTGGCTGGGACCGACGGACGGCGCGCTCCCACCACGGGGAGCGCGCCGTCCGTCGGTCTCGAGCGCACCGGCCCGGGCCCGGGGCCCGGGCCGGAGGGGTCAGCGCCTGCCGGCGTCCTCGAGGACCTGGATGAGCGTGCGCACGGCGACGCCGGTGCCGCCCTTGCCGGTGTAGCCCCAGGGCTTGCCCTCGTTGAAGGCCGGGCCGGCGATGTCCAGGTGCGCCCACGGGATGCGGGGGCTGCCCTCGCCGGCGGTGCGGCCCACGAACTCCCGCAGGAACAGGCCCGCGACGAGCATCCCGCCGAAGCGCTCGCCCATGTTGGCGATGTCGGCCACCTGCGAGTCCATGCTGGCGCGCAGCTCCTCGGGCAGCGGCATCGGCCAGAACTGCTCGCCGGAGCGCTCGGCGGCCGCGACCACGCGCTGGCCCACCTGCAGGTCGTCGGCCATGACGGCCGACACGCGCGAGCCGAGCGCGACCATCTGGGCGCCGGTGAGGGTGGCGACGTCGAGGATGAGGTCGGGCTGCTGCTCGCTCGCCGAGACGAGTCCGTCGGCCAGCACGAGACGGCCCTCGGCGTCGGTGTTGAGCACCTCGACGGTCCGGCCGCCGTAGGTGGTGATCACGTCCGAGGGGCGCATGGCGCCGCCGGAGGGCATGTTCTCCGCCAGGCAGAGCCACGCCGTCACCTCGACGGGGAGCTTGAGCCGCGCAGCGGCGACGACGGTCTGCAGCACGGCGGCCGCGCCACCCATGTCGCACTTCATGGTCTCCATCGACGCGGCCGGCTTGATGGACAGGCCGCCGGAGTCGAAGGTGATGCCCTTGCCGACGAGCGCGACCTTCGCGGCAGCGCCGCGGGGGGACCAGGTGACGCTCACCAGGCGGGGCCCGCGCGTCGAGCCCTTCCCGACCCCCGTCAGGCCGCCGTAACCGCCCTTCGCCAGGGCGACGTCGTCGAGGACCTTGACCTTGAGGCCGTGCTCCTTGCCGGCGGCGACGGCGATGTCCGCGAAGGACTCGGGGTACAGGTCGACGGGCGGCGCGTTGACGAGGTCGCGGGTGGCCGCCACGGCGTCGGCGACGACGCGGGCGCGGTCGACGCCGGCCCTCAGCTCCTTGTCCCGGGGCGACGGGGTCAGCAGCACCACCTCGCCGACCGGAGCCTTCTGCGCCGCCGAGGTGCGCTGCTTGTACGTCGAGTAGGCGTAGGCGCCGAGCAGGGCGCCCTCCACGGCGGCCACGGCGTCGTCGACGTCGGCCGCGGGCAGGCCGAGCGCCACGACGGGCAGGCCCGCGCAGGCGCGGGCCGCCGCACCGGCGGCGCGGCGCAGCGCCTCGCGGCCCGGGCGGTCGCCCTGGACGCGGCCCACACCGGCCAGCACGAGGACGCCCGCCGAGGCGCCGCCCGCGGAGGGGACCTTTACGACCTCGTCCGCCGAGCCGGAGACGCCCAGCGAGCCGAGGGCGCCGGGGAGCCAGCGCAGCGCGCGGGGCAGGTCCGCGAGCAGGCGGGGGCCGTCGTCGGTGGAGGCGACGGCGAGGACGACGGCATCGGCCGACACCGACGCCACGTCCTTGTTCTGGAGGTTCACGGAGGTCATCCCCGCAGGCTACCGAGGGTGCGGCGGCCCGCGACCCGCGTCCGGTCGGCCGGGGCGCGGGCGGCCCGCAGCGCCGGGGCCGCTCGCTAGGGTCGCGGCCCGTGAGCACCGACCCCGGCCCGACCGCCCACGACCCCGCCGTCCCGGGGCCCTCCTCGGGCCCGAAGGGAGCCGTGGAGGACCCGCGCACCGCCGAGGACGGCGCCGCCGCCGCGCGCGCGGCCGACGTCGCGGCGGGGGAGGTCGGGGCGATGCGCGCCGAGGCGGCCGACGAGGTCGTCGCGGCGCCGGGCGCCGCGCACGGCCCGCTGCACGACCGCCACCTGGCGTCGGGTGCGAAGATGGCCGACTTCGGCGGGTGGTCCATGCCCCTGGAGCACGCCGGCGGGGGCGTCGTCGCCGAGCACCGCGCCGTCCGCGACGCCGTGGGCCTCTTCGACGTCAGCCACCTCGGGAAGGTCCGGGTGCGCGGACCGGGTGCGGCCGCGCTCGTGGACCGCTGCCTGACCAACGACCTCGGCCGCATCGCGCCCGGGCGCGCCCAGTACACGCTCTGCTGCGACGCCGACGGCGGCGTCGTGGACGACCTCATCGCCTACCTGCGCGGCGACGACGAGGTCTTCACCGTCCCGAACGCCGCCAACGCCGGCGAGGTCGCCGCCCGGCTGCGCGAGGCGGCTCCCGCGGGCGTGGAGGTGCTCGACGAGCACCGCGAGCACGCCGTCCTCGCCGTCCAGGGGCCCGAGGCCGAGGGCGTGCTCCACGCGCTGGGCCTGCCGGTGGGCACCGACTACATGGGCTGGGTCGAGACGTCCTGGCGCGGCCGGCCCGTCGTCGTCTGCCGGACGGGCTACACGGGGGAGCGCGGCTACGAGCTCCTGCCCCGCTGGGAGGACGCCGGCGACCTGTGGGACGCGGCGCTCGAGCAGGTCCGGGCCCGGGACGGGCGCGCCTGCGGGCTGGGGGCCCGCGACACCCTGCGCACGGAGATGGGCTACGCCCTGCACGGCCACGAGCTCACCCGCGAGACCACGCCGGTGCAGGCGCGCGTCGGCTGGGCCGTCGGGTGGGACAAGCCGGAGTTCTGGGGCCGCGAGGCCCTGGTCGCCGAGAAGGAGGCGGGCCCGGCCCGCCGCGCCTGGGGGCTGCTCGCCGAGGGGCGCGGCGTGCTCCGCGCTGGGATGCCGGTCAGCGACGCCGCCGGCGCGGCCGTCGGCACGACGACGTCCGGCACCTTCTCGCCGACGCTCGGGGTCGGGATCGCCCTCGCGATGCTCGACCCGGGCGTGCAGCGCGACGACGTGGTCGGCGTCGACGTGCGCGGCCGCAGCCTGCGCTGCCGCGTCGTCCGCCCGCCGTTCGTGCCGGACCGCACGCGCGCCTGAGCGAGGACGTCGGGGCCGGGGCCGGGGCGGACCCGCCCGCCCGGTGCTCGCGGCGCTGACCCGGGCCTGCGGCGACCTCGCCGCCGCGGTCGCGGCGCTGGACGCGACGACGTGCTGGGCGCCCACCGGCTGCCGCGGGTGGTCGGCGCGCGCCTGGTGCACCACCTGCTCGGCGACGCCCAGCGCGCGCTCCTCGCGCTGGCCACGTGCCTGCCGCCCGGGTCGGCGGTGGCCGACCGCGACGCCACGACGCTCGGCTAGGTGTACCCGGCCATCACGTTGGTGACAGGCGGCTGACGGGCGGGAGTCCTCCGAGGGCGCTGTGGCGGCGTCGAGTGTTGTACTTCTCGAGCCATGGGGCAAGGGCGTCGGCGCGTTCTTGGTTGCTG
>Ga0210040_10011158_pt1 | contig 10209 bp, 10 predicted proteins | sample CryGeyCG12114_NA_FD_185462 | JGI IMG/M metagenome (GOLD analysis project Ga0210040, IMG submission 185462) | Groundwater microbial communities from aquifer - Crystal Geyser CG19_WC_8/21/14_NA (SPAdes) (version 2) | ecosystem: Environmental > Aquatic > Deep subsurface > Groundwater | place: USA...
GTCCGGCGATCAGACGAGCACGGACGCCGTCCGCGTCGAGCGACGGAAGCTCCTCGGCTCCATGATGGACGAAGGCCGGGTCGTCCTCCTCCTGGTCGGCCGGCAGGGCCATCCAGGTCTGGATCCCGAAGAGCTTCTGGCCATGGCGCTTGCGCTGCTCCGAGGTGCGCTCGGAATGCACGATGCCGCGCCCGGCCCGCATCCAGTTGACTGCACCCGGTTGGATCGCCTGCTCCGTGCCGAGCGAGTCCCGGTGCAGGATCTCGCCTTCGAAGAGGTAGGTCAGGGTGGCCAGGTTGATGTGCGGATGGGGCCGGACGTCGATCCCTTGGTCGGTGAGGAACTCCGCCGGGCCCATCTGGTCGAAGAAGATGAAGGGGCCGACCATCTGCCGCTTGGTGGACGGCAGCGCCCGGCGCACGGTCATCTCGCCCAGGTCGACGGCGCGGGGCACGATCAGGGTCTCGATCGCGTTGGCGGTGGATCGGTCGCCCAGCACGGGATCGGGACAGGGACTCCAGCTCATCGGTCGCCTCCTAGTGGATCGGGGTCGTTCGTCTGCGGCATCCTAGCGCGGTGACCGAGCCGCTCACAGCGGCTTCGGCCCGCGCGCGGACTTGGCACAGGGCCCCGCTGGACAACCACGTTGCCACCCTGGACCGCTCCTCCGTCCTCGGTAGGCTGCAACGCACGGCACATCGCTGCCCAGGTCCTCCCGCGCCCCGGACCTCTCACCTGCCCGTAGCCTGTATCGGGGATGGCCTTAGTGACCGCGCCGATGAGCGTCGACGAGGGGACCGCTCCCCTTTTGTCGATCGTCGCAGACCCGCCCTGGCACACCGATGCCGTCGGGGAACGGTCACATCATCGACGCCTCTCCAGCCCGAACGGTCGCACCCTTGTCTCATCCGCCAGGCTCGGGAATGCCCCTGCTCAGGCTTCGGTCGGAGGCTCCAGCCCAGGCAGGCTCGTCCTGCCGCGCTATCGGCAGCACCAGCGCGGCCCGAAGCCCTCCCCCTGCGCGGTTGCTCAGGTGCACTTCGCCGCCATGGTCCTCGGCGATGGCCTGGGCGATGCTGAGGCCGAGGCCGGTGCCGCCCGAGTCCGAGGAGCGGGCCTTGTCGCCCCGGTAGAACGGGGCGAAGACGGCCTCCAGCTGATCCTGCGGAATGCCGGGCCCCCCATCCTCCACCGCGATGACGGCGCGGTCGCCAGTTCTGGCCACGCTCACCCGCGCCTCTTGGCCATATTTGATGGCGTTCTCGACGAGGTTGGTCACCGCCCGCTTGATGGCGAGGCGCTTGCAAGAGACGATCAGGCCCGACGGGCAATCGCAGTCGATCGCCGCGCCGGAGTCGGCGAGGTCGTCGCAGATGCTGTCGACCAGGGCGCCCAGATCGATCCGGCTTCGCTCCTCCGTCTCGTGCGACGCGCGCGCATAGATCAGAAAGGTCCCGATGATCGCGTTCACGTCGTCCAGGGCCCGAAGGTTCTTCTCGCGCTCCTCGGAGGCCGGCATCATCTCCATCCGCAGCCTGATCTGCGTGAGCGGCGTCCTCAGGTCATGCGAGATCGCGGCCAGCAGCTCGGTCCGCCCCTGGATGAGCTTCACGAGCCGGTGCTGCATGCTGTTGAAGGCCGCGGCGGCCACGGCGACCTCCTTGGGACCTGCGATCGCGAGCGGCTTGGCGTAGAGGTTCTGGCCCAGGCTTTCCGCCGCCGCCGCCAGGCGTCCGAGAGGCGAGGTCACCCGGTTGACCAGCCAGAACGCAACCAGCGCGATCCCGATCACGGCCGAGATGATGTTGGCATAGAACAGTCCCTCCGGCAGGGACCGCGACCGGTTGATGAGGCCGAGGAAGTTGATCCACTCGTCCGGACCCTGCCGGATCGAGATCGCCACGTTGGGGGCCTCGAACGGCACGTTCACGGCCCAGGGCGGCGAGCCCGCGCGACTGGCCGGATCGAACGGCGGTGGGATCACCCGGTAGCCCGTCTCCTCGATGAAGCGGACGCGCAGGCCGTTCTCCGAGATGCGCGGAACCTGAGTGCGCAGATAGGCGGCCACGTCCAGCTCGGCCTTCGTCGGCTCGGGCACGATCACGGCCGGCTCCCGGGAGACCCAGACCCGGAAGGCGCGGCTGTCGGAGGACCGGACGAGAGCGTTGCGCCAGCTGTCCGGGAGGTCGTGCAAGAGCCGGCTGATGCCGGCGGCGCGCTCGGCGCGGTCGATGGCTTCGGTCATCGCCAGGGCGCCCTGCCGGTCGAGGCTGTAGAAGAGCAGCCCCGCGGCGTGCGACAGAAGGAAGCTCACGACGATGATCGCCGCCGTTTGGAAGCGCATGCTGCCGAAGGCCATCAGCTCACGTCCGGCGTGAAGAGATAGCCGTCGCCCCAGACCGTCTTGATGATGCGGGGGGACTTGGAATCGTCGCCCAGTTTGCGGCGCAGGCGGCTGACCTGGATGTCGATGCTGCGGTCCGAGATCACCGCCGAGCGGCCGCGCGTGGCATCCAGCAGCTTCTCGCGCGAGAGGATCATCTGCGGCCAGGTGACGAAGGCGATCAGCAGCTCGAATTCCGCGCTGCTCAGGAGGACGACGACGCCGTCGGAGGAGACGAGCTCGCGCTTGGCCGTGTCAAGGCGCCAGCCCTCGAAGGCGATGTGGCGGCGTTCGGCGTCGAGGGAGCGGTGTCCCTGGCCCTCGCTGCGCCGGAGCACGGCCTTGATGCGCGCGAGGAGCTCGCGTCCGTGGAAGGGCTTGGGCAGGTAGTCGTCGGCGCCCATCTCGAGCCCGAGAACCCGGTCGAAGTCGTCGCCCTTGGCCGTGAGCATGATGATGGGAGTGGCCACCCCTTCGGCCCGGAGCTCACGGCAGAACGTCAGGCCATCCTTCCCGGGCAGCATGAGATCGAGCACGATGAGGTCCACCGGCCCGGAGTCCAGGACGTGCCTGCCGACACGGGCGTCGGCCGCGCGGCTGACGCCATAGCCGTCAGCCGTGAGAAGCTGTCCCACGAGGTCCACGATCTCCGGGTCGTCATCCACGACCAGGATATGGGGCTGCGGGTTCATGCAAATCCTCCCTAGCTCCGAGCAGGCCCGCTGTCCGGGGTCCGGGCAGGCTATTGGTGGAACTGCCCGACCCCAAGCGGAATGAGGTGTCAAAATGTGTCGGACTCCGCCTCGGACACAGCTTGCTACAAATCCGAAAGAGTTGGTCCGAATCCTATCCCTTCCTGTCCGCTAGCCTTGGCCCTCTAGCGAGGCTGAAGGAGATGTCGAATGAGATCTCGTAGCGCAACACAGCCCCGGCCCCCTGTTCGCGGCGGGCTCCGTGGCACGGAGCGGGTGAGGATCGACCGCGCTTCGGGTGGCTCGCTGGCCTGGATCCGGTCCCTCGCGGATCGCTGGGGACGAAAGGGACGGCAGGACGCCGCCGGGTTGTGGGTCGCCGCACAGGAGGCGCCCGGGCTCCCTCTGGCGGTCCGAGTCAGGGCCGCCACCTCCCTCGATCCGTTCCACCGGTGAGTTGCCTGCCCGGAAAGGGAGAGGCCAGACGTGGCTGCGCCTCCGAACCACCTGAGCCATTCGCGGCTCGCTTCGCGTGAGGAAGACGACCATGACCCGATCAGAGCCAGTTCCAGAGAGCGGCCCGGCTCCACAGGTGCGCAGCCCGCGTGAGCCGACCGGACGACCGAGCGGACCGAGCGAGCTGCCGGCCGGGGCCGAGGTCCCCCTGCTTCCTGACACGGCGCGCCTGCTCACGCTCCTTCAGGAGACAGAGGCGCCGGACCGCCTTCCCACCCCGGCCGAAGGTCCCGCGTCGCGGACGGCAAGCTACTGCGCGCGGCCCGACGAGAGCGGCCCGTTCCTGCGTTTCCACGTCGAAGAGGCCGACGAGTCCCTCCTTCGACTGGTCCGGCGCAGCGCACCGGGGTTCGAGGTGCTCCAGAGCCATCGCGACATGTTCAAGTATCACTGGCGCGGAGACCTCGCGCGGGCCTTCGAGGAGGAGGTTTCGATCCTCAGCCGCTACTGGGCCTTCGCCGGGGAGCGGGCCATCGCCGTGGAGCACCTCGTCGCTCCCGTCATCGTCCGGCACCGCGTCCGCGAGTTGCGCGGCTGGTTCACCTTCAGCGAGGAGATGACAGACGGCGCCGGCCCGATCGGCAGGATCGCCATACTCCGCAGGCCCCTGCGCTCGCGCATCGTGCGCCTGCACGACTGTCCGCGGACACCATCGACCCTCGGGGGAGGTCCCGATCCCTCCAGAGGCAACTGGCGGGGAACCCTGCCGCTGGGGCGGCTGGTCTGAGGGGGCGGCCACTCCGGACGGCAAGGCCGTTCCCCACACCTCCCGGGCCCCTGCATCAATCAGGAAAGGACAAGCCATGAGCAGCCCTGCCGAAACGCACGACTCCAACCCGAAGCGGCCCGAGCCCGCTTCTGGAGCGACTCCTGGGGAACTCACGGCGGGCCCGCCCACGGTGGCGCCTTCTCCTGCGCCCCTCGCTCTCGGACGCCGCTCGCATCTCGGGTTGCCTCGCGTCGCATCCAGCGCCTGACCCGCAGAGGGGCGGGCCCGCGCCAAGGGCCAGGGGGGCGACTGCCCGGTGAGGATGGCCACACCCGGGTGCCGACATGGTGTCCTGGCGCGGAGCGGTCCAGCCGGGGGAAGGACCCGACGATGCGGTGCCCTTTTTCCTGTTGGTTTTTCCGCCAGATCTCTCGGGCCCAGCCTTGGCACCAGGGACCTAAGCCGGCCCGGCATGGGGGTGGACGTGGCGGGGGGGTGGTCTTCATCGGGGCCCCCATGGATGCCCGCTACGCAACTTGGGGCCCTCTCGCGCGGCCATGGCCTGCGTCAGCACGTCACTCCCGACCTGCTACGGGGGATCAGCACAGGTCCAGCGTCCGTGCCGCCCTGCACAGCGCCTCCCGATCCGACGGAAGGGTCAGGGCCTGTTCGGCGCGCGCCATCGCCTCCCGGGCCAAGGCCCGGGAGGCGGGCCCGAAACGGACAGGGTCCTGGGCCACCAGCATCCCCAGGGCCTTGAAGAGCCAGAGCTGCACCTCCGCCATCTTGGCTCCGTCCCGGGCCACCCACCGGAAGGCGTCTTCCATGAGATGTTCCACGGTGAGGGGCTCCACCCGCAGGCGCGGGCAGCGGACGTGAGGCTCCGCCCGATCGACCCCTTCGCTCCACTGGCACAGGAGCCGTGTGGAGGTGGTGATCACGTCGATGGCCGTGCCGGGGTCGTTGACGGCCGGGGAGAGAGCGCGCGAGGCGATCTCGGACAGCACCACGAAGCCGAAGCGGGGATCCGCCTCGAAGGTCCGGCGATTGCCCACCACGAACGTCTGTCGCAGCTGATTCCGTTCTTCGTCCGAGACGGCCCGGCTGGCCAGCAGGAGCGGCTGACCCGGGCCGACCCAGGCCCCCGGCCGGGCTCGGATGCAGAGGTCGAGGTCCAGCTTTCCCGCCAGGGCGCTCAGGTCGTCGATGTCGATGGCCTGCACGAAGCCGGTGGCTCCGGGCCCGACCTCGTGACCTCCGGGCGCAGCGCCCGCAGCCGGCACACCACCCAGGAAAGGCTCGGCCGCGAGGTCGAGCAGCGCCCGGCGTGTGGCCTCCTCGGCAAGGTCGACGGACTCGGCGATGCCGCCCAGCCGGCTCAGCCGCCCGATCCATCGTACCAGGGCCACGATCAGCGCGAGGATGAGCAGGCAGGTGACAAAGAACATCAGCACCTTGGCGGCATCGCTGTAGTATCCCGTCGACAGGATCACGATCCCGACCACGGCGAAGACGAAGCCGCCGATGAAGGTGGAGATGGCGTTCCGGGCCGTGCGGTCCTCGGCCAGGAGAGGCCGCACCCGTGGGGTGGCCCCCTGGGCCGTGGCCCGAAGCGATGCGGCCAGGATCCCCAGCGAGAAGATCGCCACCGTCAGCAGCGTATTCGCCAGCGCGTTCAGGAGGTCGTAGACCCCCTCGAGCCCGATGAGCTTCATCAGACCGTCGGGCAGCATGGTCGCCACATAGGGCGCCAGCAGCAGCACCGCGAGCGCCGCTGCGGCGTAGAGTGCCGGCCGGAACCAGAGCGATCGCAGAATGCGCGAGGCGAAGAGGTGCAGCCGCGAGCGGGTCACGGCGAGTCGCCCGGGCCCGCGGGCGAGGCGACGTTCGCCAGGCTCGACATGCTCCCGCCGGAGGCTGGGCCGGTCAGCACGGACAGAGATCCATCTGTCTCGATCAGCACGGTCGTTGTGGCGTCGACCATCCGGGCGCCTTGGCCGCGCAGGGCCGCCAGCACCTCCTCTTCGGTGACGCGCTCCTGCTTCATGGCTGCCCGCTGCCACTCGCCCCGGTGCAGAAGGATCGTGGGCTGCGCCTTGACGATATCCTGGATGCGCTCGGATCGGACGGACAGCCAAGTGACCGCGTACTGAAGCAGCACCAGAAGCGTCATGCCGGCCAGGCCTTCGCTCAGGGGCACGCTCTTCGACAGCATGGTCGAAGCCAGGGCCGAGCCCAGCGCCACCGTGACCACGAAGTCGAAGGCGTTCATCTTGGACAGCGTACGCTTGCCGGTGGCGCGCAGTACCAGCAAGAGACCCGCATAGGCCAAGGTGCCCACGAGCAGAACGCGAAGGAGGCCGGACCAGCTTCCGAATAGGTCGAAGGACATCGTCATCCTCTCGTGCAACGCTCTCGGGACTCGGGCGCCGGGGGTGTCACTGCTGGCCTTACCGCTCGCGGGCCTCCGCGCAGATACGGCAGGCCATCTCGCAGGCCTGAACCTCGGCGCGGATCACCTCCACGTTCAAGCCCGTCCGACGGCTCGCGGCGTCGCCCGTGATGTCGCCGAGGCCGGCGCCGTCGAGGTTGAGGCGGATGCACTGCCGGAGGTGGTCCACCGTGGACCCCGCCAGACAGGCCCCGGCACAGGCGGTCTAGGTCTGGGCACGGACCTAGCATCCTTCGATGCAGCGCAAGAGCCGGGCGGCAGGTTTCCCTCGGAGGTCGGGGTGGGTCGCGATCGTCTGCTGGACGTACATCTGTCCCTCCTCTGGAGCCGCTGACATCAACGCCGCGGCGTGGCCGACGGGTCCGGCGGGTGAACGTCCCGAGAAGACGGCCGGTCCCCGCCCCAAACCTGGGTGCCAAGCCGTTACATTCTGTTACAGTTCGGACAAGAATGGGACGAAGCTCCCCTGCCACTCACGCCTAGACTTCCCTTCGGCGCCGCCTCGGTGGCGGCTGGGAACCGGCTAAGGGCGTCAGCGATGAGCACCAGCTTCGGCGAGATGATCGACACGTTGCGCGAGGCCCAGCACGTGGTCCGGGCCGAGATCGAGTGCTTCGAGCAGGACAGGGGACGCGACAGCGAGGTGTTGATGCAGCTGGGGCGCCTGGTCCGGAAGCTGGCCGGGCAGGCCGACTCGCTGCTCGTCGTGATGACCGATCGGGACGCCGCCGACACGCTGGTCGAGGTGGCCGAAGAGATATTCGACTTCTTCTCGGGCACCGAGCAGAAGATCGAGAACCTGCTTCGGGCGGGGTGAAGGGCCTATCGCAGATGCCGTCCACCGCACCGGGGCTGGCGAAGCGCGCATCCCCTGGACATGCCATCCATGGCCTTATCGCCTCCCGCCCTGCCGATTTCCGCCACTCGGGGCGCCTGTCCGGGGTTGGCCCTTGCGGTATCCGACGGTCCTTGCTTCGGTGCGGCAGGCTTCCACCGGGGGCCGGTCGCCGCAAGTCCGCCTTTGCACGAAAAGGGTTCCCGGCCCCTCGACGACCGGGAGGCGCCTTCCTGGTTTCTCCAACCACCAAACCGAGATGCAATGATGCTCTTTGCCCCTAGCCCCGCGGGAGCCGCAGTCCATGACCCGGTGCCCCTGGAGGCCCCGTCCCGCCTCCATGCGGTCCTGGTCCTCTCCACGGGCGAGATCGACTTCGACTGCCCCCACGTGGACGCGCGCGCCGACGGGCAGCCGCTCTTCTATGATCAGGAGCCGCTCTCGGTCTGGGTCCTGGCGGACGGCGGGCGGGAGCGGCTGGAGTTCGGGGGCCTGCACGACCTCACCGGCTCCTCCCTCGATCCCTGGCCGGTGCTGGAGCAGGAGATCTACCTCTCAGACATGCTCAAGCGCGACGAGGCTTCGCTCAACATCCTGGATCTCTACCTCCTCACCGTCCGCGAGGCGGTCCGGCGGAGCGCCAGCGACGCGCTGGTCCCTGCGGCCCTGCGCGTCTGCTGCACCCGCGACCTGCTGGTCCTGGACGCGCGCGGATCCGACGGCAGCCCTCTGCGGCCCCGTCTTGCTGACCTGCGCGGCTGCCTGGACCCGCTCGCAACCTGGCTCGGCGACGACGACCTCGTGCTCCCGGTCTTCGATCGCGGCGTGAGATCGGCTCAGCCCGGCAGCCCCGAGGCGCTCCGCCGCCGCTTCTCCGTGAACGCGCAAATGCGCGCCCTCCTTGAAGTCGTCCGCGCGCCGCACGAGATCCTGATCGACCGGCGGTTCTGCGCCTGACCCGCCGCCGCCCGGCGGGTGGACGCCAGATCCGGCGGCCGACGCCCCGTTTCGCCGGGCCAGACTGGCCGGCCGTAGCCTCAGCAGGTGCCCCGATGTCCTATGCCCGTCTCGGCCTGATGATCCTCGCGTCCACGCTCATCATGTATGTGCTGATGTATCTCAACACCTACGAATGGGACCACATCGCCTGGAGCCAGACGCGCGGCTGGATGGCGCTCCTGATGGGGGCCGTCATGACGATCGTGATGCTGGGCTTCATGTGGGGGATGTACAGGAACAAGGCCGCGAACGTGGCGATCCTGGCGGGGGCGGCGGTCGTGGCGGCGGGCTCGCTGTGGTTCGTCCGGAGCCAGCAGACGGTGGACGACGTGGCCTACATGAGCGCCATGATCCCGCACCATTCCATCGCGATCCTGACGAGCGAGCGTGCCCACATCCGCGACCCGCGCGTCCGGAGGCTCGCCGACGGGATCATCGAGGCGCAGTTGCGGGAGATTGCCCAGATGCGGGACCTCATCGCCGACCTGCGCGCCAATCCGGTGCCTGAAGGGGCGCCGGACCTGTCCTCCTACCGCGACCTCGGCCTGGACTCGCCCGAAGCCTCGCCAGTCCCGAACCAGGCTGGGACCGACGGAAACTGACCGGAGGTCTTGATCGCTGTCCTGCCCTGGGCAGAACGATCCTCGCCACTTCGGCCATGCCTTCCCCGGAGTGTCTAGGTAGGCGACGCATTCAGGTCCGGGCCCCGGCAGCAGAAACCAGGGCCAGGCTGGCGAGGTCATTGCGGGCCAGCCGGTCGTGTCGAGTGGCGATGCGGCGCCAGTTCTTGAGGCGGCGCCACATGCGTTCGATCACGTTCCGGCGCTTGCAGGCCTTGCGGTGGCCAGGGACGGGATCACGGCCTTGATCCGTCGGCGCCTGAGCCAACACGCGGCCGGAGTGGCGCGCCGGCATGGACCTCGTCGAGCTCGACGCCGCCGCAGAATGGCCCCGGCACGAGAGTGCCCTCGGCCGTCATCGCGCGGATCCGGTGGGCAAGGCGTCACGCCACTTCGTAGGTGACATCCAGCACCTCCCCCAGCCTCTTGGCCGAGATGCCCTTGGTGGTGGAGGCCACCAGCCAAATGGCCCGGAGGCGCCGTCTGAGAGGCCGCTTGGTGCATCGCCGCCCCCGAGGTCAGCGAGAACTGCCGCAGGCCTAGAGCCCCGGCCCCGAGAGGTGGCGGACGAAGCCGGAGCTCGGACCGCGGACGCCGCGCCAGCGACCTCCTTCATCGGGGGAGGAAGAGCATCGGCCCGACGCCGGGTTTCGGCACGGGGCCGTTCCGGGACGGATCGGGCAGGCCGACATCGCGGCGCAGGTGACAAGGCACCTCGTCTCCAAGGCCTGAGGGATGGGACCAGTCGAGCCAACAACGAGTGGCGCGCGAATGTCCGACTCGCGGGCAGCGCAAATCGAAGCTGCAGAGTCATGGCATCTTCTCCGAAAGGCATGGATGACGTCGGGGCGGGGCCGCAGGGCAGCCCCGGCCGTACGGATCGGCCGTTCAGTGCCCATGGGGACGTGGATCGTCCGGCAACCCCTCGATCATGTTCAAGGTGAAGCCCGCGTCCTTGAAGGTGTCGATCCTCCCCATCGCCTCCATGGCCTCGAGATCGAGG
>Ga0210040_10011159_pt1 | contig 10209 bp, 7 predicted proteins | sample CryGeyCG12114_NA_FD_185462 | JGI IMG/M metagenome (GOLD analysis project Ga0210040, IMG submission 185462) | Groundwater microbial communities from aquifer - Crystal Geyser CG19_WC_8/21/14_NA (SPAdes) (version 2) | ecosystem: Environmental > Aquatic > Deep subsurface > Groundwater | place: USA...
AGCCTTTCCCACTCCGACTCAGGCCTGCCTTTGAAAAGCCTTTCCCACTCCCACCACACTCCCCTCGTCCAGATTAGAAATGATCCTCCAGTAAAAGCGCCAAAAGCGGAGTTTTTACACATCGTACGGAACCTTTTCGCGTTGCAGCTCTCGGTTCAAATGAAATCACAGGTCTCACATGCTACTCTTTTGTGGACGGAATTCCTTTTAATGTTTTTAGAGTTTTGAAGCCGCGTTGGTGGCAGTGGAAGATGAAATAACTTATAGTTTGTGCACAATTTATTTCATCTTTCACTGACATTTTATTTATTTTTTTCCATGGTAACTGTCCGGGGACAGGAAAATTTGGGCTTAGACGGATAAGGTAATGATTAATATTAATAATATAACACAGACAACCGCTTTTGTTCTAACTAGCTACCGCATTTCAAAACATATAGATATAAACGGCTGCCTATCGCGACGTCGTTCTCTTTAGGTCGTCTTACTCTACGTCGCCGACTCTTTAGGTCGCGGTGTTTTACGTCGCCCAGAAGGAAATAAGCATGTTAGAGTAAAGTAAACAAACAGATTAAAAATAATTATAAATAAATGTTTATGCTTTAATTACAATTAAGAATTTTTAAAAAATCATAAAAATTGTCATGCACAAAAATTAAATGACTTTGCTCTTTGGAAAGTTTGGTGGCCCTTAAAAGGGCCATTTGTCATGGAACAATAAAGAACTAATATAAAATATTTACAATTGAGTGAGTGATGATAAAATTTTATGCTTCAAAGTCAATGTGGAGGTGGACTACAACTACTTTAATGTAGTCCAGGATTTACCGATTTTCATAGTCGTCAACCACAGTAAGGAGCCTTTCTGCTGACATCTTAGGTTTTTTTGTAATTTTTGTACATGATCATTTTTATGATTGTTTAATAATTCTTAATTGTAATTAAAGCATAAACATCTATTTATAATAATTTTTATCTGTTTGTTTACTTTACTCTAGCATGCTCATTTCCTTCTTGGCGACGTAAAGAATCGCGGCCTAAAGAGTCAGCGACCTAAAGAGTCGGCGACCTAAAAACGGCGACGTAGAGTAAGACGACCTAAGGAGAACGACGTCGCGATACGCAACGGATATAAACGACGATACTAGACACCACACAACACAGTTACTCACTTATTAACAAGTTCTTGAACCCATTGAAGTAACGCCTTTCTGGCACCTTGTTTCCATCTTTCTGCAGGAGTAACTCTTCCATGCTTTGTTACGCTAGTAGGAGACTCGGAACTTAACCTAGCTGAGTCTGAGCGTTCAAATTTTTCAGAATTCACAGGGGTTCCACCATATCGATATCCAAGACTAGCCAGAACTTTAGTATTTTCCTCGATCTTAAAAACAAAAAACGGAGAAAATAGAAAATACTCAAAGTAAATACGTTGAACCAGTGCGTTACAATTCCTGAAAAAAAACCTTATACACATAGTGGATCAACCTTTCATAAAATTATAAAAAACAAAAGCAGAAACAAATGAAATTAATATTCATACTTACTGTGAAAAATTAAAAATGAAGTTTTGTGACATGCAGTCGCAATTTATTAAAAAATCATCTAAATTGTTAAAAAATAATGATTTGAACTACAAAAAAATCACAACGAATAATCATAAATAGATCCGGAAAGCACCATGCGGATTCTTCATTTATTTCTTTAATTTAGGCACACTTGAAGATATTAATCATCCTTCCCAACTTCTAAGTTTACAAGAACCCCTGTATAAAAACTAAAAATATAGTTCATTTAAAAGTAAAAAAAAAGTTGCCCCATGTTATTCGACTATCCCCGATAAATGGTGAATTCACAGAAATTAAATCACAAAATGTGTGAAACGGTGGGGTAACAATAATAAACAATGCCAGATAACCAACCGAAAAAAAAATTCTTTTTTTCATTGAAATCGACTGTAGTTCTCATAGTTATCAAATGTGCCTTGAATAGCCAATGAATAATGACTTTCATTTTCATTACAATGAACGTATAGCACAGTATGTCTAGTATGCCAGTCATTACTTGCATGTCATGCTTTTCAAGGAAAGTAAACTTCAGGAACTATCAACTTAAGCCAAGTAAAACTTAATGTAAACAAGCAGTGCAGAAAATCACGGTGTATAACTTCAAACAACAACGGATTATGTAGTAAACAATTGTGTTGATTACAAAACTAGCTAACATACCACAGTTGGATTCCTACATCGAAGCTATGAAGAAGAAAATTTCAAACAATGAATGTTCATTTGCATAAATAACCGTGTATTGTATTATATGTAGTAAAATTACGGTAATTCTTGGCCATAATTGCACTACACGATAACTGAGCATCTCATTCATCCTTGTTTCACCCTAATAATGAGAACATTATGTTTCGTAACTCCGATTACGAGAATTTGACCCTTCGTTTCGTTAGTAGAGAAGGGTCAAATTTTTACACTTCTTCCTTCTCCTTTCTTTTAAGTAAAATTTTTGCAGTTTCCTTCACCTTCCTGAGGGTAAAATTTTGGCGCAAATCTCAACAATCCTTCTCTAACCCTTCCTTCTCTGAAGGATTCATTGAGAGTGCTCAAATATTTTTACATCAATAATACACTTTCCATTTTTCTATGGATGGGCGAGCGTCAGAGTATCTCATCTCTCCAAATGATTTTCGCCGCAAAAATCATTTCATAGCATATGGACCTACCTCGACCAAACCTTCAAACTCTATCTCCTCATTCAGTTTTGAAGCTAGAGCTTCCCCTCCAAAAGTTATTAGTAGATATGGCTCGTGTCCACAAAGTAACGAGCCCCCTTTTTTACCACTTTTTGACCGTCAAGATTGCCATGAATGGACCATCCGAGTAAAGACCAGGACAAAACTGGAGCATTTGTTTGACCCTAAATTACTTCACGTGGGATGATCAAATTGCAGTTGTCTTGACCAATGAGACACTCGGGCGAGCATTCAACAGTTCAGTCAGGTCCACATATGCAAGGTGAGTCCATCGTTGTTTGAATTTTTGAAAATTGACCCACTGTAATGGCAAATTCAAATTTTTAACCCTGCGCACATTAATTATTGTGTGCTTGCAAGTTTCGTGTGATCCTTGGATGTCCACCGTAACTCTCATGGAAGTGTTGTCTAACTGTGTGGAATTATCAGTCCACTGCAATTGAAGAGGATTTCTCATGCCAAGCAAGCCAAGTGTAGATGCCAAATCGTCATCCATCATGGAAACAGTGGAGCCTTAATCAAAAACGGCGTAGGTGGATACAACTTCACGTGGACCAAAGAGTTTCATAGGCAGTAATCGAAGGAGTACTTTTGGAGCTGTCGATGAAGAAGGTGCCACATCATGAGCATATTTACCCCCCTTACGGGGAACTGTCAATGAAGTAGACACACCTCCATTTACAGTCTGAACCTGAACTCCTCCGCTGTCTTGTAGTAATCGATTGTGAAACTTATCGCATCCTCCAAGTCAACACACACGTTTCCGACAACAATCTCGAACTTCATGCCCGGCTTTCAAACACGCGAAGCAGAGTTGACTGTCTCGTACTGTCATACCCATTGTCGTTTATCTTGTGTATTCAGGTTGAAAAAGGAGTGACAAGAGTATAGGACATGACCCATTTGGTCACAAAAGCTGCAGGTAAGTTTGTAATCTTAGCAAACAATAAGTGTCGTATTGCTGGAGTAAAGTGATTTGGTTTAATTTCATGTTCCTTATCTCTTCTAGGTAAGGGTGGCAACGGATCGGATCGAATCAGTTCAAATCCGATCCGATAATCCGATAGTCTTGTCCGATCGGATCAGCTCAAATCCGATCCGATAGGAATTATCGGATTTCGAATCGGATCACCTCAATCCAATCCGATCCGATAAAAATCCAGTAGGCAAACAATATTTTAGAATGAATAAAAATTGCCAGTGCATTCTAGGTTTGTCTAAATTTTATAGATCAACTAAGCTTTGGCATTTGATTCATCGTCCGCTAAAACTTCTTCGTCTTGATTTTGACTTTGACTACTATTTTCAATCTCACTTAAACTTGCCATTTTAGTACAATAATGGCACCACAGTTCTGTTTTATTATATTATATTTTATTTTGGCAAATTTTTGAAATCTCTACTATTAAATGGATGACCAGCATGCTCTATGAAAGTCTCTCCTTTGATTCAAAATAGTGTACCGTCAATGTGTAATAGTGCAACATACTTTAATACGCAAACTGCCGTGTTCAAGTTTTATTTACCTCATGAATTCATGAATGTGTCGCTTAAGCTGTGCAATGCAATAGAGAAGAAAGCTCTACTCAAAGTATCGCATGGTCACTCGTTTCAACATTGTTCTATAGTATTATTGAATAGGATCACCCCAAATCCGATCCGATAGAGGCTATCGGATGAAAAAGCTTGATCCGATCCAAATCCGATCCGATATGATCCGATCCGTTGCCACCCTTACTTCTAGGTTAATGTCCACTTTGAGGAGGAGAAGTGATGGCAAAACTTGCTGCAAAAACAATATCTTCCAGCCAACTGGAGAAATCCTTGAGATTATGTTGTTCTCTGCCAACTGTAGCTGCTATCATTCCCCACTGCATTTTCATTGATATTGCAAGTTTGTGAATGAAATGCTCCAGTAGTTGTTGATTAGTCATGTGACCAACGGAATTCAGAGTCTCCATTTTAGCGACTAGATTTTTCACGGAGGTAGAAAATTTGATGATTGACTCCATCCGCTCTTCTCGGTTGGTTTGAATGCCCCTTATTTTCGAGATCATTCTTTTATGATTGTTCCCGGTCGTCCAAAACTCACGTACAAGTTTTGGATAATATTAGCCAATTGATTTGGCAAATAAAGAATGGATTTCACAGACTCTTTTGCTTTTCCTTTCAGACATTTTTGGAGTCGGAGGAGATTTTCTTCCTCAGAAAAACCGCACATCTTTGTTGACTGCTCGAACATGCTGTAAAATCCTGGCCAGTCTTCAGATTTTTCAGAGAATGTGGGCAGTTCTTTCCCAGCTACATGTCGGGCAAGAAATTTCTACATTTCCTCGGAATCATCGGATTTTCGGTTTCCAAGGGCACAAAATGGGGCTGTGATTTAATGAATAAGTTTCTTTATTCCATTTTCATATGAGTTTTCTTTGTGATTCTCTTGGACTCATTCATCTGTTCTGTTCTTTTCAGGTGTCATAGAAACCCTCGGACTGTTGACTTGTTTGGATAAATCAACTCGAGAAATAATTTCGTGCACTTCAATTTCGTCTTGGATCATAGCTTTTAGCAGCTCCAGACGGCGCAAAATCATGGCTTTTTCGCACTGAATGATGGCTTCTTGAGCTTCTATTTCAGCTTGTAGGGCTGCGTTCCGTACGCTGACTTTGGATGACACGAACAAGACACTGGATGGACTTCTTGGAGGATTGGGAAGGATCGGGCCAGCGGAAGGGATTGGAAGGCTGCCTATGTTGCATGCATCAGTTCTGCTTCGTAGAATTCTTTCCATTTTCGCTCCTGTTATTCCAGTTTCGCTCAAAGTTTTTCCAGTTCTCAGCTGCATTATGTTTCCACAGGACGGTTCACCAATTGTAGTTTCGAAGGACCATATATTCGAGAATGTTTGTGCTTGCCTTGCTTACTATGTTTATGGGCTTATTTGCTAAAGTAAAAGGCTAAAGCGTAATTGTAATTGGTTTATTTGACAAAAATTGTGTGCGACTGAACGCGGTAAAGTTTTAAAACATTCTGAAGCAATGTAGATTTGTGCGTTGGGACTAACAGTTTATTACTAACTAAATAATCGTATAAATTGGTATGGCAAATCATAGCTGGGCACCTTCCTTCAGAAGTAAAGGTTGGAGAAGGGTAGGGTTAAGGAAGGATTGGTTTTTTTGAAGGCAGAGAAGGGAAGGGGAAGGAAGAGCTGGTTCAAAAAATTCTTCTCAGAAGAAAAAATGGAGAAAAGTTTTGAAATTTTGAGAAGGAAGGGTTAGAGAAGGCTTTCTCAAGTTTTCAAAATCGTTCATTTTCATGCAAAAATTGGCCATTTCGGGGCTATTTTCGCAAAAGTTTTCATGTTTGTTGGAAAAAATTTGTTTCAAGTTCTTGTTCAGACGTTAAAGTTGTACAAACTTTTAATTTCATTTAATATTTGCCGCCAAGTATACTTTTGATTAGAAAATATTTGAACCTTTTTGAACGAATCCTTCAAAAGGAAGGGTTAGAGAAGGATTGTTCAGATTTGGACCAAAATTTTATCCTCCTGAAGGAAGGTGAAGGAAACGGCAAAAATTAAACTGAGAAGGAAGGAGAAGGGTAAAAACTCGACCCTTCTCTGCAAAAAGAAGGAAGGGTAACTGAAATGCCCATCTATGGCAAATTAAAATATTTTCGAATGTGCTCTTCATTCAACAACACTTTTCACTAAATCTTTGATTCAAAGCTGTCAGACTCTAATGCCGTCGAACTTTTATTTTACATTTTCCACCTTTAATTCGATTTGCTTCAGTTTCTGGTTTGTACTTGGTATGCAACCATTTGGGTTGATCTCCGGTACCACCCTCTAATGTTCGGCTTTAGTATCCTCCCTAAAGAGGGGAATCCCTAGGCCGTAAAACAGACTCATATTGCTATCCAACCGCCCCTGGAACTCTTTCCTTAACCCTATAATGTCTTTTCTGAAACTGCTTCAGATTTAAATTCATATTTTATTTTCTAGTTTTCAGTTTATTTTTTACTAGTTACAAATTAAACTTTTGTTTGCACCAAAAAAATCATTGCAAACCAGCAAAACCGCTTCGTTTTATTTTAAAATGGACAGTAGGTGATGTGAAAAAGTAGGCACGTACGCTTACTTCCAAATAACGATAGCAACCAAACTCTGATCTGAGCAATTGACTTGATTAATTGCAGCTTAAACGTCTTTAAATTTTATTTCAACATGTTATTTCTTCACATATTTATATGTTTGCGCATAGTAGAAAATACTTTCCACAAACTCATACACCTAAAAACGTTTGGGGCAGTCTTTTTTCCCACCCTTATATCGGATAGAAATTTGAGCTTAAATTCAAAATTCCAAAAAAAGACCGTTCCTAAGTACAACCCAGGTCAGTTTTTTCAGTCATTAATTTTTCAACCACTATTTTTGGATTCAGAAGAGTCAATTTTAGCTCTGCTTTCAAATTTTATTTAAATTAAGGTGTAGTTAGCTGTAAAATCATTAGTTGAAGATTTCGGGAGAACATGTGCAGTGCAGTTACTGCACACTTTTTCACTGCCTTTTTATGTCAAAAATTCAGTCAGAAAACAGAGGATTATATCTCTGGCCGTAGATTTGCAACACCGACGTTATGCAACTCGACGGCCCTCTGGCTAGGAGAGACCTTGCTACACACACTATACTGCATACTACACTGCTATAATTTTTAAAAAAGTAGAATATTATCTGTTTTACTCAACAGATATTTGAAATAAATATCTGGCAAAATATACAAGAAAATTGCATTTTAAAAGTTGTATTGTTACCTGGAAGTAGAGAATAATAGTCCAAATCAAGCCCAAAACAACAGCAGGTCGTCCATCAACAACGTCGGATGAATTTATATTGACTAATTTGATCTAAAATTGTACGAGTTTAATAATATTTAAAAATTCACCATGAGATACGTGATTAGTACACATAGTATAATTAAAGTTAAAAAACAGTAAATAGTTAATGTAGGTAAAAACGAAACAATGCATTAGCTTACCCTTTTACTTTGCAAGAATTCGAGTGCTGTATTGCAATTACTGAGAAAATGAGGCCTTCGTAGGTTCCTACCTTTCTCCACTGCCTAAAAATAAAAAGAGAAAGTTTACTTAAAACGATTGCTGCACTGACGCTAAAATCAGAATTCGTGAGTCTGAATGGCAAAATGCGACAGTGGACGACTTTATTGACTCCCTGGCTGTTCTTTCAGCCGCATAGCATGTCTTGATCTAATTTAAATCTAGATTGGCTTTGCTGTTACTAACAAGTTTTTTCCAAACATTAAAGAAATAAAAGAGATGAGGAGGTAAGAAATCATTATTAGAAGTAAAAATTAAAGATTTTTACTAACGTATAAAGTCAAATTGTAAAGAACTTGTTGAATATCCATCGAAATCACTCCATGAGTGCAGTCAAAGACTATCATCAATTCCAACAACTAAAGATATAGTGAACCATCGTTTGTGAAAGTTAAGCTGCTTTGAGAAATCTTTGTTGAGAAATGGACTTGAATAGTGAATAGTATACATTCAGTAGTCGTTTATAAATTTCGCAGAAGTTCAATTAGAATGGCTCTGATTCTGATAGACAATGTTCTCTTGTTTTCCTTCAATTTTAGTCAGTGTTAATTCAGAATTCCTATAGCGGCCAAGTTGAATACGGAGTTATAGAGCCTTCAGAATTTTTCGTAATTATGCATACTTACCAGTTTTTCTCCAGACAGTACCTCCAGCAAAGCTAATAGTCTTGTCCCATCTTGTAAGTCATCAATAAGATTTACTAAATGTAACGGAGGTTCATGCTGCGAATACAATGATTGATATAATAGTACATTAGCAACTTATAATTTTGTCGCCGATGCGCGTTGCCGATATGCATTATCAATTGTCATTATATATATTTAATTACAACGACGATGCGATGAGAAAGTAAAATAAATTAGATTAAAAAGGTAGAGAATATTTAGTATATTCATTTTGTTTAGTATATTTAGTATGTTAGGTTTGGGTTTCATTGATTGAAGAAAGTGAAATAAGATAGTTGAGTGTGTAAGCAACAGTCTAATGAAAACATGCAGAAGAAGAAAGCTATTTTAACGAACTGTCATGCTACTCATAGTCATACCATCACAATAGAGCATTGAATTTAGTGTGTCAGAAAGCAATTCAGTCAGTTTAGAGCTTGAACAATGAACATGCACGATTTCTAGATGACCATTATAAGCTACACCACATCTGCATATACCAGTCACGAAAGTCTAAGGGTTATATAGTAACCTACTTCTATGGGGTTAGCTTCATAATAGAGTGAACAGGAAATCTGTCATCTGCAAATTGCACGCATTATTTAAGCTGGCTAGAAAGCAATATAGAGAGAATATCATAACTCCTTATCCAGAATCAAATCATAAAGCTACGCAAGACTACTGCATACTTCTTAAATTTGAGGATTATTGAAATTACGGGAAGTAATAATATTAGTTACTGTCCGTTTCAATGGAATACGGAGTTCCTAATGTTAAATTGGCTATCTAGGCTTGTTGGATGATCACCGTGAAAAAGATAAATTTCGTAAAAATTGCCTGGGTAGCCAAAATATGTTCTAGATTTTAAGTCCCCATGATAAGATTAAGACGAATTTATTATTATTATTTATTATTTATTTTTTGCTCACTGATAAACAAACTCTGCCAGGTAACCATTGAAAAAATTTACTCCGTATTTCATTGAAACGGACAGTAGTAAACCATTAATTTCAGCGGAAATTGTATCAGTAAAACTCACTTTGGCCAGGTAAGAGTTGATCCAGTTAACAAATGTCTTCTTCTGTACCCGTTCTTGCTCATCTATATTATAAAACCAGATATTGTAATAAAAATTAATTTTATAGTTTCAAATCTAAATCATCTGCCGTACTATGCTCATTCGTCATTTAGCCGAAGCTTTTGGCAATTAAAAAGATACGTAAAAATATCATTCACCACCCATATTCATAGTTTCAAGCACTAAAATCACTTTTTGTCAATTTTTTTCGAAAGTCAAGAATTAGAATAAAAAATTAACTCGGAAAAACCGACAAGATCTATGGATGGGGTCCTTATAGTGGCCGAAAAAGTATTCAACAAGAGTATTTATTAACAACGGTAGTTACTTAATATTTTCAGCAATGTCAAGCCCATACATGGCCCGCATTGAAGATTAATGAAAGAGTATGAAGTATCCAAATAACTTAACGTCTACAGTACAGCAAAAATTGTACATCAAATTTAAAATATTAAACTTTTTTAAATCTTATTCTTAAACAAAGAAACAATAGCCTGCTCTGCATTTCCGAACCCTACATATTTTAGCCAGAGCCTGCATAGAATATATTTATATTTGCATAGAAGTGTTAATGAAAATTTGTTTGTACTACA
>Ga0210040_10011160_pt1 | contig 10209 bp, 10 predicted proteins | sample CryGeyCG12114_NA_FD_185462 | JGI IMG/M metagenome (GOLD analysis project Ga0210040, IMG submission 185462) | Groundwater microbial communities from aquifer - Crystal Geyser CG19_WC_8/21/14_NA (SPAdes) (version 2) | ecosystem: Environmental > Aquatic > Deep subsurface > Groundwater | place: USA...
GAAATCCAGGTAGTACAATCTCATCGGTTGAAGTGGCCTGAAAACGGCCCTGGAGGAAAAATTTTGCTTTTACGCTGTTCTGCTGTGCATCGGTCTGCGTCTGATCGTACAGTTCCTGAAACACATAGCGGTCAATCAGTTCGGGGCGGCCTTCCAGTTTGCTGGCCAGGTAGCTGCCAAATGGCTCTACCTCCGGAAAGAAAATGCGCCCTGTTTCCGGATCAATCGTTATGTCTGGCAGAAAATCGAAGTTACCGTCGCTCGGTTTGTCGTTGTTGGTGTTTATGTTATCTAGGTTCATCACCTCCACCAACGGCACATTTTGGATAGGGCTGGGTTCTTTCAGGCTGGTAATGTCTACGCCTGTTTCATCATCTTTGTAGATGATTTTCATTTGGAAGTCCTCACGGTTTATCTGTGTGGCATCCAGGCTGTAGACGTTTTTCATCATCAGGTCCCAGGTTGGGTAATCTAGCGAGGGGTTTGTGGCCTTCAGGAGCTTCATCTGTATCACCTGCTCATCCTGCAGATTCTGATAGTCCTCCATCAATTCGCCCACCTTGTAGGTTTTGCCGTTGTAGGTATATTCAAACGCCACACCCAGCACCTGGTCCGGCAGCAGGGTCGTATTCAGAGAAATGTAGCCCAGCTGTGCGTTAAACTTATACTCCCCCGGATCTAGCCTTCGGGCGCGCACGTGCTCAAAGTCAATGCCTTTTTCTAATCCCTGGCTGCGCAGGTAGTTATCCACGTTGGCATTGTCGCGAGCCTGCTGATTGGTGAGCAAAGCATACAGGGCGTTAGCATCGTTGCTGGTTGGGGCAGTGGCCGGGCGTGTGGCAAACTTGTCACGGTAAGGATCAGCTTCGCCCAGATCCATGTATGCCACCATATTGCGCAGGTTTTCAGTAGAGCGGTTGCTGTTGGTTACATATAGCTCCAGCCTCCGAATAACAATGCCGGAATTTACCAGCGGCAGGTTCTTGAGTGCGTTGTTGTAACGGTCCCTGAAAAATTGCGACAAGTAGAAGTGGCGATCTTTGTCATAATTGTCTATCCTGATCTCGAAAGGCTTGTTCTGTGCGCCATTCTGTACAATCACCTCGTCGTTGCTTCCGCGAACGCTGGAGGCAATGGTGGTAACGGCCAGGCGGCCGAACTGCAGTTGAGCTTTGATGCCAAACAGGTTCTGGGCACCCGTAATCAGAGAGTTGTTGAGCGGCAGGCTAACATTACCGGCTTCTACTTTACGAATTATTTCTTCCTCATAACCAGTATAGTCCAGCTTCATGTTGTTTTCAAAATCGAAGTTGGCGTTATTGTCCCAGTTAAAGTTGATGCGCATTTTTTCGCCAATTTTGCCTACCAGGTTCAGAGAAATATTCTGGTCGAACTCAAAGTCGCCGGTGCGTTGCTGGCGGAGCGGAATGGTAGGATTCTCGTTGCGGTTAAAGCGGGCTCCGAACTTTAGCGATACGTTACCGTTCGGCTGAATATCCACAAAGTTGCCGCCAAAAATACGGTCAAAAATAGGACTGATGTAGATTTTCGGTACCAGCCGGTTGCTGCTCACCACGCTTTCTCCGTCAAGCCCTGCCGATTTTTCGCGCCAGTAGCTCCGGATGGCCTCCCGCTGCTGCCACTCCGAGTATTGCTGCATTGTCATAGACGAAGGCGTACGGTAGTTTACATCGCCTAAAGTCTCTGTGATGTTATATTGTTGCAGGCTGTCATCCAGATCTACGTTCAGCTTCAGGTTGCCGGGCTGGCCCAGCAGCAGAGGCGATACACTGGGTCGGGTGCTGAAGGGGCTGCCACGCCGATCAGAGGGTACAAACGTAGGGCGCCGACTCGGGATATAACGTTGTAATTTAGTGGAGTCTACTTTAACTGTATCCTGCAGAAGCAGGTTGTGTAGTGTAGCAAGTTCTAACCGGCCAGGCGCGCGCAGTGCTGCCGCAGGCGATAGCCACGCCAGCATAAAAATAGCTGCAACCATAGCAAGTAGCAGGCCGTTCTTTTTACTTTTCCAGATCAAAAGATTATGTGCTCTTAAGAAGATTTTAATGCAAATTTTATCAGCTCCTCTACGCTCAGGTCACTGCCTTCACGCTTGATAATACTGTCCAGCGTTTTCTCGGCTACATTTTTGGCGAAGCCCAATGTAACTAACGCTGATAACGCTTCAGCGCGTACCGTATTGCGCGCGCGCGCTGGTGCTGATAAGGTCTCTGTCGGCACCAGCTCTTTCTTTATTTTATCCTTCAGTTCAAGTATAACACGCTGCGCAGTTTTGGCACCAATGCCCTTTACCTGCTGTATGGTGCGCACATCCTCCCGCACAATGGCCTGCTGGATTTCCTCTACCGACAACGATGACAGGATCATCAGTCCAGTGTTGGGACCGACACCGGAAATGGATATCAGGAGCAGAAAAGCCTCCTTTTCGGCTACCGTGGTAAAGCCATACAAAGTATGCGCATCTTCTTTGATGTGCAGGTAAGTTTGCAGTTTGCAGCGCTCCCCGGCAGGCAGCGAGGAGTAAGTGCTCAGCGGTATTTTAATCTGATACCCCACGCCATTTACATCGATGATGACGTAAGTAGGGTCTTTATAAGTTAGTTTGCCATCAATGTAGGCTATCATACATTTAATATATACTGATTAGTATGGTTTTGCGCATCAACAACGGCAATAGTTACCATATTTACAATGTCCCGGATAGAGCTACCTAACTGCAGAATGTGTACCGGCTTGCGCATGCCCATCAGTACCGGCCCGATTGTCTCAGCGCCGCCAATCTCCTGCAGAATCTTATAAGCTATGTTGCCCGAGGTAAGTGTCGGGAAAACAAGTGTGTTCGCTCCTTTCTCTGCCAGTTCGCTGAACGGATAATGTTCGCGCAGCAGATCGCGGTTAAGGGCTGTATTCGCCTGCATTTCTCCGTCAATCACTAACCCTGGATAACGCGCTTTTGCTTTCCGTACGGCCTCAGCAGCCTTGTCTGGTATGTCGCCGCGCACAGAGCCAAAATTAGAATATGATAGTATTGCCACCCGTGGCTCCGTATCAAAGAAGCGGACAGTACGGGCGGTCAGGCCAATGATGTCAACTAATTCATCTGCGGTTGGGTTCACATTTACCGTGGTATCAGCAAAAAAGTATGGCTCTTTTTTATTCAGGATGATGTACATACCTGCTACTTTGTTAATACCTTCTTCTACGCCAATTACCTGCAGGGCCGGAAGTATGGTTTTGGAGTAGTCGCGGGTAAGGCCGGAAATAAGTGCATCAGCAGCGCCGGTTTCCAGCATCATACTTCCAAAGTAGTTACGGTCCCGCACCAGACTGCGTGCATCGAACAGCGTAAGGCCTTTGCGGCGGCGCTTGGCATACAGCAACTGGGCAAACTTTTCACGTTCAGTCTCTTCTTCAAAGGGGTCCATAATGGTAACGCCCTCCAGTTCCAGGTGATTTTCTTCAATAATAGCCTCAATCCGTTTGCGGTTGCCCAGCAAAATAGGGTGGGCGATATGCTGGTCGCGCACGATTTGGGCGGCCTTCAATATTTTAAAGTGATCTGCCTCTGCAAACACCACTATTTTCGGCGCTTTCTTTGCCTGGTTCGTGATGCGTGTCATTAGCTTCTGATCCAAACCGATGCGTTCCTGCAGTTCCTGCTCGTAGGCCTCCCAATCTGTGATAGGGCGGCGCGCTACGCCGCTTTGCATGGCTGCCGCGGCTACAGCCGGCGATACTCTGGTTATCAGGCGCGGGTCCAGTGGTTTCGGTATCAGGTAAAATCTGCCAAAGTTAATGGTATTGTCGCCATAGGCTTTAAGTACCAGGTCTGGTACCGGCTCTTTGGCCAGTGTGGCCAGGGCGTGTACGGCAGCCAGTTTCATGGCCTCGTTTATTTCGGTGGCGCGCACATCCAAAGCACCCCTGAAGATGTAAGGGAAACCGAGCACGTTGTTTACCTGGTTTGGATGGTCGGAGCGGCCGGTGGCCATAATCAGATCTTCGCGCGTAGCCATGGCCACCTCGTAAGGTATTTCCGGATCTGGGTTAGCCAGTGCAAAAATAATAGGGTCTGGCGCCATTAGTTTTACCAGCTCGGGTGCCAGCACATTACCGGCCGATAAGCCAATAAACACATCAGCACCTTCCATCGCCTCGGCCAAAGTATGAATATTGCGGGTGGTAACAAACTGGGCCATATAAATATCCAGATCGTTGCGCTCGGGGCGAATGACGCCATCTTTATCGAACATCACGATATTGTTGATGTTTGCCCCCAGCGCCACATATAGCTTGGTGCAGGCAATGGCAGCAGCGCCGGCGCCATTTATCACCATTTTAATCTCGCTGATTTTCTTGCCGGTCAGTTCCAGTGCATTCAGCAGCGCTGCCGACGAAATTATAGCGGTGCCGTGCTGATCGTCGTGCATTAGCGGGATTTTCATCTGCTCCTTCAGCGCCATTTCAATCTTAAAGCTTTCCGGCGCTTTAATGTCTTCCAGGTTGATGCCGCCAAACGTTGGCTCCAGCGATTTTACAATGCGGATAAATTCATCAGGGTCTGTGCAGTCTATCTCAATATCGAAAACATCAATGCCTGCAAATTTTTTGAACAGAACGCCTTTGCCTTCCATAACAGGCTTGGAGGCGTCCGGACCGATATTACCTAAACCCAACACGGCGGTGCCGTTTGAGATAACACCTACCAAGTTACCTTTGGCAGTATACTTATAAACCTTGTCTTTATCGGCGGCTATTTCTTTGCAGGGCTCGGCTACGCCAGGTGAGTAGGCCAGTGCCAGGTCGTGCTGGGTGCTTAGCATCTTGGTTGGAACAACCTCTATCTTTCCCGGTTTTCCGTCTGCGTGATAGTTCAGAGCATCCTGTTTGTTTACTTTGATCATTGTATGCGGTATTTGTGCTGTTATTTGGTGCAGTTTGATCAATGCGCTTTCTATTCATTCCAGGCATGACTGCGCTAAAGACCAATTTCATAAGAAATTGCGGTTAATCAAAATGCAAGCCTCAAAGATAAGAGCTATAAGTGCTACTTGAAGCAGAAAGTATGATTTTTTTAACATACGCGGCCCAGAATCCAAGTATAGGCAGTTATACATATAAAAGCACCTTCTGGAAAGAAGGTGCTTTTATATGTATAACAAGTGGTATAATTAGCTGACGATAAGCTTTTGCCCCGGCTTTATTTCGTTTGATTTTAATTTATTCAGTTTTTTGAGCTGCTCCACCGTCATGCCTTTGTAGCGTTGCGAGATAGTCCAGAGCGTGTCGCCGGGTTGTACGTGGTAAATGGAGGCATCTTTTATAGGACGCTCAGTTGCTGCTTTCCGGCTTGTGGCAACTGTGGCCTTTTCGGGAGCAGCTGTGTTAATAGCCAGTAGCGCAGTTGCAGCTTCTTCTCCTTGCTGATATACAACCAGCTTCTGGTTCGACTTTATACTACTACCACTCAAGTTGTTCCATTCCTTCAGTTGGGCTACTGTTACATGATATTTGGCGGCAATCTGAATCAGGTTATCGCCGCGCTGCACCAGGTATGTTTTCGTTTCCGGCGCAGAAGCCGGTGGTGCAGCAGGAGCAGAGGCTGGTACTTCTTTTTGTATTTTAGTGCTGGCAAGTAAAACCGGCGCTTTTTCAGAGTTGGTATCTATGGCTGGTGCCGAAACAGGGGCAGATGCCAGTAAAATGCAGCTTCTGTCTTTGGAAACCAGGGCCATCTGTTGCGCCGGAATCCGTAGCGGATATTTACGTATATGTGCCGGCAGTACGGTTTTTTTAATTTCCGGATTAAGCGCCAGCAATGCCTTTGACTCCATATGCAGCTCTGCTGCCAGCTTCTCCAAATCCAGTGACTGACTTATCAGCATCGTATCTACTTCTGTGGCATAAAGTATAGAGTCGGAGAAGATGTTGTGATCCGGAGCATACTTCATGGCATAAATTACGGCCGTCATAGATGGTATATAGCCGCGCGTTTCTTTGGGCAGGTAAGGGAAAATCTCCCAGAAAGTCTTTTTGCCGCCACCGGCTTTCCGAATGGCCTTGTTAACATTACCCGGGCCGCAGTTGTAGGCAGCCAGCGCCAGTTCCCAGTCGTCGTACATTTTATATAATCGCCCGAGGAATTTCATGGCTGCCTCCGTGGATTTTTCAGGGTCCATGCGCTCATCAAAATACTGGTTCTGGCTCAGCCCGTAATCTTTGCCTGTGCCGGGCATAAACTGCCATAGCCCTACAGCACCTGCATGCGAGACTGCCTTGGGGTACAGGCTTGACTCCACAATAGAAAGATATTTAAGGTCCTGCGGCATGTTATACTTAGCCAGGTACTTCTCAAACAGCGGGAAGTATACATTCTGTCGTGCGAGTACCGTGCGGGTATACTTGCGGTTGCGGATGGTGAAGTAATCGATAAAACTCCTTACATAGTTGTTGAAAGCCAGCGGAATGGTTGCCTCAATACAGCTTAACCGGTCGGCAATTACTTCGTTTGGCTCGTTGGGAATATACTCCACCAGCAGTGCCAGTTCCTCAGGCGTCAGCAGGGGAGCATCAATTTTAAATTTAAGTGAATCTCCTGCGGAAGGGTTTTCATGCGAGCGGCTGTAACCTGCAGCTTCCGCATGATAAGCGGAAATGCTACAGATTACAGCCGCAAGTACTGTAAAAAGTTTTGTACAAGTCATGGGCAACGATTATTCTTCAACAGTTATCTTATCCAGGATATAATTCGAAAAAGCGAGCAAAGCAGGCTCCCCGAATGAGCGGGCCATCAGCTGTAATCCAATGGAAAGGCCGTTTGCATCGCGCCCAACCGGAATCGAAACAGCCGGTACACCTGCAAGCGAAGCCTGAACAGTAAAGATATCGGCCAGATACATAGCCAACGGATTAGCTGTGTTCTCCCCCAGTTTAAAAGCGGTGGTAGGAGCGGTAGGCAAGATAAGAAAATCGTATGACTGGAGCAACTCGTCTGTTTTTTCCTTTATCAGACGACGTACTTTCTGTGCTTTGGTGTAATAGGCATCGTAATAATCGGCGCTCAGCACGAAGGTGCCGAGCATAATGCGGCGTTGCACTTCAAGGCCAAAACCTTCTGCCCTGGTCTTTCTGTACATCGAGGTCAGGTCGGTAGCATTGTCTGAGCGGTAGCCGTACCTCACGCCGTCGTAGCGGCCCAGGTTAGAACTGGCTTCTGCGGTTGTCAGGATATAATAAGTTGGTACAATGTAATCGAGGTAGGGGAAATCTACGGCTTCCACGGTATGACCTGCCTCGCGCAGCATATCCTTTACACTTAGAATGCTGTTTTTAACTTCGGCATTCAGTCCTTCGCTCTCAAAGCAATCGCGTATGTAGCCGATTTTATACTTCTTGTCAGTTGCTAGCAATTGGCTGTAAGCAGGCACCTCGCGCTGACTCACCGTGCTATCGTATGTATCAGGGCCTGCCATCACCTCCAGCAGCAAGGCAGCATCTTCTACATTCTTAGCAATAATGCCAATCTGGTCGAAGGAAGAAGCATAGGCGATAAGGCCATAGCGCGAAATACGGGAATAAGTGGGTTTAAGCCCTACTACACCGCAAAAGGAGGCTGGCTGGCGCACAGAACCTCCGGTGTCGGAGCCGATAGAAGCCAGACATAAATCTGCCTGCACAGCTACGGCCGAGCCACCAGACGAACCACCGGGTACACGGCTGTGATCATCAGCATTGAGTACAGGACCAAATGAGGAAGTTTCGTTTGAAGCGCCCATGGCGAACTCATCACAGTTCTGACGGCCAATAATAATGGCATCTTCGGCGAGCAGGCGCTGCACAGCTGTAGCAGTATAAAGCGATTTAAAACCGTTCAGAATCTGGCTTGATGCCTGCAGGCTGTGGCCTTCATATGCCAGCACGTCTTTAATGCCGATAACCATGCCTGCCAGCTTACCGGCAGTACCATTGGCAAGTTTCCGGTCTATGGCATCTGCCTGGGCAAGTGCTTCTTCGTCAAAGGTCTCCAGAAAAGCATTCAGTTCGGCCTTTTCCTTTATATTCAGGAGGTATTGTGTTACCAGTTGCCTGCACGTAACCTGGCCATTTGTTAAATCCGTGCGAATGTCGCGTAGTGAATTGTACGGTCTCAACCTATCTTTGGCTTGTTTTCATCGTCCTTTACAGAACGCTCTAATTCGTTTTTGATTTCGTTTGTTGCATCCTTAAATTCACGTATGCCGCGGCCAAGCGAGCGGGCAATGCCCGGAATGCGATCAGCGCCAAACAACAGAAGGAAAGCAAAGAAAATAACCATCATTTCGCCTCCTCCCAGATCTCCCAGGAAAAGGAAAACAGTACTTACAAACATATCGGATAAAATACGTTATTGCTTACTTAACGCGCGGGTCCTCTTTGGCTGCCGCCTCGAATTCGTCTTTTACATCTTTCGAAGCATCCTTGAACTCACGAATGCCTTTGCCCAGGCCTTTGGCCAGTTCCGGAATACGCTTAGCGCCAAACAGCAGCAGAATAGCGAGAAGAATCAATAATACTTCTGTGGTGCCTAAACCGCCAATTAATGCGAAAATGTTGGTAATACCCATGGTTTAAATGTTTTGAGTGTTAATACAAAATTAGAGGTAATATTTTAAATAAACCCACAACAGCGCAGATAAGTTTAATGCCTTGCCAGGTTATATCCATACTTACGGCGCCGGTGCTGTGTTAGATTTGCAGACAGAACATGTTATCACAGAACGCGAGTAAAGGTTGAAAGAACAGACGCGGGTTTAGGAATGTTGGTATTTTATACTTCAAATAAAACACATTTCTCTTTAATTACCATGTCTGCCACTGCTATAGTATGCATTTGTGTGGGCATATACAACGTTTTAGCCATACTTTTTTCACATGCTAACTTTTAGATGAAGAATTTTTTATCAGCAAAAGCATCTTTGCTGATAAAGCACACGATGATTTACTCACCAAGGCATAGCGGAACATATAATTGGTAATCTAACATAAACTTAGGATCTGGTAATTAAAGTGCTTGTGAAATGCTATGATTCAGCAGATTGGACTTTGAGTTTATTACTAAATAAACATAAGCAATTGGTTATTTATCAATGTTTCTAAGGCTACATCTCCCAAAATAGAAGAAAAAAACAGTGATATTAACATTATAGACCCTAAAAAAGGAAATTTCATAGATTATTTCCTTGGTTCACATTAATCTAAAACTTATGTCCAGGAAGGCCCGGCAGGTGGCGCTGGAATTACTGGAGGGTTGGAACTTCCACCTGTTTGTCGTCACGGCCGACAAACAGGAAGAAGTTCCAATCCTGCATGTATAAGTGAGGTGTTGGAGATATCCTTCTTCGCCCACTCTTACTACAGCCGGAAAGGAGGACCATGAAACTCTGAATAGGTTGATATGTCAGTAGGTTTCCAATGCGCAACTTATTTTGATCGGGTAAGCAATGGGCTTTATCATCAGGATGTAAGAAGAGCTAAAACAACTGGCATGAAAAGATTTAACTTTAAACTTTTAAAAGATATGTTTAATCAAAAAGTTGCGTTTTTCATCTGAATTCAATATATAAAGTTTATTTTTTGGATAGTAAATTTAATTTATTAGCTTTAAGGACTCGTAGTGAAAAATCAATTGTATATATTTCTATGAGTTTTTATGCAATCGTTTGCATAACTGCATCTATTACTTCGGGTATTTGCTTTTTCCTTAAAAGGGATCTAAGGTGAACTTTATGTTAATGGTATAATAGATACGGCTACGTCTTTGATATGAAGTTGAATAATCAAGCAATGCCCACTCATTATTTATACTGGTAAGAATAATTTTAATAACATAGGAAAAGGTAAAAGCTCTTAGGAACCACGGAAGAACATCTGCTCTGGCCACCATATTTCCTAAGTTTAGCAATCAACTTAAATACTCTGATACAATGAAAAAAAGCCACCTCTCTGAGTTACTTATGTTGTTCTTTATCTCCGGCGCCCAGTTCGGATGCACCTCTAAGGGTACGCAAGCTGTACAAAACACTGATATAGTTGAGCGTGCCGACGCGACAGCGCAGGATGGCTGGACAACCTTATTTAACGGCAGGGACCTGACCGGCTGGAAGCAGGTAAACGGCAAGGCCAGCTATAAAGTAGCAGACGGGGCTATTG
>Ga0210040_10011161_pt1 | contig 10208 bp, 7 predicted proteins | sample CryGeyCG12114_NA_FD_185462 | JGI IMG/M metagenome (GOLD analysis project Ga0210040, IMG submission 185462) | Groundwater microbial communities from aquifer - Crystal Geyser CG19_WC_8/21/14_NA (SPAdes) (version 2) | ecosystem: Environmental > Aquatic > Deep subsurface > Groundwater | place: USA...
TGGAGCGTGGACGGATCGTGGAGAGGCAGGTACAGGCAAAACCAGATGCGATGATGCATGCCACCGTCACGGCAGGACCGTTATGAACCCGTTCATGATCGTATGGGCGATGGCCCGACGCCATCCAGGTACGACCCTGCTCTTTATCGGCGTCATCGCCGTCGCAGTTTCCCTCGGCGTTGGTGTCACTGCGCAGGAGCGGGCCTTTCGCCAAGGCAGTGCCATGGCCTCAGATCGCTTCGACCTCCTGATCGCAGCCCCAGGCAGCCCGTTCGAAACTGTTCTGAACACGATCTTCCTGCGCCCAAGCGCCGTGCAATTGCTCGACCCCGAAGTAACCGCCAAGGCCCTGACCGACACAAGGGCCGAATATGCAGCCCCGATCGGATTTGGGGACAACGTACGCGGCCTGCAGGTGATTGGAACCATCAGCCAGTTTGTTGACCGTCTGAGCGGCGGCGTACAGGACGGCAGGCTTTTCCAGCATAAGGACGAAGCAGTTTTGGGGGCAAGTGTGCCCTTCCAAATTGGCGACGTCCTGGAGCCGAATCACGGCACCACCGCCTTTGTGGGATCGACCGGTGAAGCCATCGAGCAAGAAGGTGAGCATAAGCATTACGAGCTGACGGTGGTTGGACGAATGAAGCCGACCGGGAATCCCTGGGACCGCGCAATCATTGTTCCCATCGAGTCAATCTGGGCAGCCCACAACCTTCCCGATGGCCACCCGGAAGGCAGCGGGGCAATCGGCCCGCCTTACGATCCCGCGCACACCCCTGGCCTTCCGGCAATCGTTATGAAGGGGCGAACGATCGCCGATATGTACGGCTTGCGCGGTGAATACCGTTCCGAGCGCAGCATGGCTTTCTTTCCAGCCGAAGTGCTCCTGCAAGTTTATGACTTGGTGGGCAATGTGCGGCAGGTCATGTCGGTGATGGCAGTCGTAACCCAGGTCCTCACCTTTCTGGCGATCTTTGCCGGGCTATTTGCATTAATGAAGCTGTTTGAACGGCAGTTTGCAGTCTTGAGAGCTCTCGGGGCTTCGCGCAGTTATGTGTTTTCTTCAGTCTGGCTGTTCGCGTGCCTGATCATCATCACAGGCGTGGCTCTGGGACTTGGCCTGGGTTTTTCGGTTGCTCAGGTCGCGTCTAACATATTGGCGAGGGCGACGAGCATATCACTCTCGGCAGCGCTCGGGCCTGACGAAATGAGTCTCGCCTTTTTGGGGGCAGCGCTTGGCATTGGTCTTGCAACAATACCTGCGGCTTTGCTCTACCGGCGCCCAGTGGCTGACCTTTTGCGCTAAATTTCCGACGCTGCGACACACAGGGGTAACTTAGCGAAAAGTCTATGTCGTTGTGCCTTGTGCGGAACGGCGGATGGGAATAGGCAAACCGACTGAGGGAGTATTCGAGTGGCAAAGAAACTCCCGAGCTCACAGGCTCAACACAACGCTTCTAGGGAGGATTCATGCGCTCATTAGCCCGATCTCGTAATTTGCTGCTTGCGGCCACAGCACTTGCGGGTGTCACACAGGTCGCTGTCATGTTGCCCGCTTACGGACAGCAGGCTGCTCCTTCGGCCCCCGCTGCAGCGGCTCCCGCGGCCGCGCCGGCAGCAGCGCCGGCAAAGCCTGCTCCGATTGAGGAAGGCAGTTTTGCGCTCTCCGTCACCAACGAGCGCCTGCTGAACGCTATTAACGAGCCGCAGAACTGGCTCACCTCTAACGGAAACCTCGAGTCTTGGCGTTATTCTCGTTTGTCGCAGATTAATCGCGACAACGTTTCCGACCTGCGGATGGTTTGGGCAATGTCCCTGGGCGGCGCCAACGACGTAGTCGGCCCGAACGGCCCAAATATCCAAGGCAATCCGCTGGTCGATAACGGCATGATGTATGCCGGCGCTGAGTGGGGCCGGGTGTTCAAGATCGACGTGACAAACCCGCAGCGGGGCGACATGCTCTGGATCGCCGATCCCGTCATGGAGCACGAGAACAACCAGTCCATCTCGCGCGGCATCGCGCTCTGGGGCACCAACGTTTACAACACGCTGCACGATGGCCGGGCTGTCGCGATGAACCGTGACACTGGGGAAATCGTGTGGGACCAGCAGGTTGCGACCACGACAGAGTTCGGTGGGCAGGAACGCTTCGTGACGCAGCCGATCGCGGCTGAAGGCAAGATCCTGGTCAGCAACGGCGCCGGCGACGCTGGCACCCGCGGGTGGCTTGCAGCGCTCGATGCCAATACCGGTGATGAGCTGTGGCGCTGGTACGCTGTTCCCGAGCCCGGCCAGCCCGGCAGCGAAACGTGGAAAGACACCAACGAAGCTTGGAAGACCGGCGGCGGCGGCATGTGGACCGCTGGTTCGTATGACAAGAATACGCGTTCTGCCATTTGGGGCGTGGGCAACCCCGTTCCAATCTATGACGCGGAATTCCGTCCCGGAGACAATCTATACACAGACTCCACAGTTGCCATCGATATCGATACGGGCAAGCTGAACTGGTATTTCCAGTACACTCCTAATGACGCGTGGGACTATGATGAGAACGGCGTTGCGATGGTGCAAACGCTGAACATCAATGGTCAGCAGCGCAACGTTATCGGTCACTTCGGGCGTAATGGCTTCTATTACAATCTCGATGCCAAGACCGGCGAGTTTATCAACTCCAACCAGTACTCCGACGTTATCACCTGGACCGCAGGCATCGACCAAGCGACCGGCAAGCCTGTGGAATACGATCCGACACTGGCTGTTCAGACCTATATTCCGGAAACCCGTACCGTTCGCGGCGACACCAACGAAACGGCATGCCCGACATGGCACGGCGGCATCGCCATGCAGCCGCCGGCCTACAACCCGGACAAGCAGATTTCCTACGCCGTTGGTACGGAAGGCTGCTTTACCCAGAACGGCGGTACCGGTATCGACCCGAAGGGCCAGATGGCTGGCCGGACCTTCACCAGTGATTTGTACTATGGCGGCCTGAGTGCCGTTAACGCTGTGGACAATAAGCTGGTCGGCAAGGTCGTCACCGATACCGAAATCCGCTCTGGCGTGCTCGCCACGGCCGGAGGTATTGTATTTACTACCCTGACGGGCGGCGATATCGTTGCGTATAATGACGAGACGCTGCAGGAACTCTGGCGGTTTAACGTGGGTACGCCGCTCAAGGCTGCACCGATCACGTTTGCTGTTGGACCCAAGCAGTACATTGCCTTCCAGACGAGCGGCTTGCACGTTCATCCGCGCCGCTTCTCGGACCTGATGCACAGCGCCTACCTCTTCGTCTTCGCTCTGGACGACAGTGCTGAGGCCGAGCCGGTCAGCCTGCGTCGCTAGGCTGATGAACAAGCTTCGATCGGTCGGGAGCAATCCCGGCCGATCTTTTTGCACGTACCTATCTCGTAGGGGCAGGCGCTTGCTGGTTGAACCTCATAACGCCCCTGCCCTTTCAGCGCGGCTTTGACGCTTTCAATGACGTCCCAAATCAAAGTCCGGCTTCTTCGCAAGTCCTTCGGCGTGATCGAGGCGGTAAACGGCATCTCTTTCGATGTCGGAATGGGAGAAGTGCTGGGTTTTCTCGGACCTAATGGCGCCGGCAAGACTACAACCATGAAGATGATCACCGGTTTTATGCCCATGAGCGCCGGCGACGTGGAACTGTGCGGCATCGATATTCGCAATGACGTCATCAAGGCGCGGCAACATTTGGGATATCTTCCCGAAGGGGCACCCCTTTACGGGGAAATGACACCCCTTGCTCTGCTCAAATTCTGTGCCGCGATACGGAAGATGCCGAGAACCTTGGGGCGCCGGCGCATGGATGACGTGATCGGGGCGCTTGAGCTCGAACCTGTGCTGATGCGTCGGATCGACACCTTATCAAAGGGCTTCAAGCGGCGCGTCGGTCTTGCCCAGGCCGTTCTGCACGATCCGGATGTGCTCATCCTTGACGAACCAACCGACGGTCTCGATCCCAACCAGAGGCACCATGTTCGCGGCCTGATCCGCGCAATGGGGAAGACCAAGACTATTATCATCTCGACGCATCTGCTCGAGGAGGTTGATGCAGTGTGCAGCCGTGCCCTGATCATCGACAAGGGCCAGGTCGTCCTCGAGGGCACACCGGAGCAATTGCATGCCAAAGCCGGGGCTACTGGATCGGCACGTGTTCGCGTGCGCGATCAGCAGGCCAGACAGGCATTGGAGGTGCTTAATATTCTGCCGCAGGTTTCCGAGGTCAGCGTTGCTGAGCGCTCCGACGACTCGCAACTCCTTCGCGTTTCCGGAACAGGAACTGTTCCATTGGCCGAGATCAGCACAGCTCTTGCTCGCCAGGGAATCGAAATGCTTGAGCTGTCCACTGAAACTGGAAGTCTGGAGGATGTGTTTCGAAGCGTGACCTCGGGAAGCACCGAACCGGTTCGTGCGTCGTGAGCAACGTGTTGATTATCACGCGCCGGGAACTCGGGGCGTACTTTTCCACAAGCCTTGCGGCCGTGTTCCTGATCGTGTTTGTGGCCGCCGCGGGCGCCCTGACCTTTTTGGTCGGTGATTTCTTCGCCATAGGCCAAGCCAACCTCGTTGCGTTTTTTACCTATCATCCCTGGCTCTTTCTGGTGTTGGTACCAGCGGTGGGAATGCGGCTCTGGTCGGAAGAGCGGCGGCTTGGCACAATCGAGTTTCTGATGACCTTGCCCGTTAGTACTTGGGAAGCCGTGTTAAGCAAGTTCTTGGCCGCTTGGGTCTTCATCGGAATTGCTCTTTTTTTGACGTTTCCGATCTGGATTACCGTTAATTACCTCGGGTCGCCTGACAACGGCGTTATCGTCGCCAGCTATCTCGGCAGCTTTCTTATGGCCGGCGGCTTTCTTGCGATCACCTGCTGCGTTTCGGCGCTCACCGGCAACCAAGTTACAGCGTTTGTGATCAGCGTTTGTGTGGGGCTGCTTATGCTGATGGCCAGTCAGGACGCAGTACTGAACCTGTTTTCCACTTGGGCACCTGCCTTTTTGCTCGACCTCGTGGCCTCGCTGTCCTTTGCTCGTCACTTCGACGCGATCACGCGCGGGGTGGTCAACGCACAGGACATTTTGTTCTACCTTTCTCTTATTGCGTTGTTCTTGTTCACCAATAAGGAAATTCTGGATTGGCGTCGGGGAAAATGAGCCGATCCCGAGCTTACTCAGCTGGAACCCGTCCAGCGATCGTGATTGCCCTGGCTCTTATCTTGTTCCTGGCGATCAACCTGGTGGCCAGCTTGAAGCTTGGGCAAATTCGCGCCGATCTGACCGAGCGCTCGCTTTATACGCTGTCCGCCGGCAGCCAGAAAATTATCGGAGATCTTACCGAGCCGGTCACAATCAGGCTTTTTGAAACACGGCAGCTGCTCGATTCTGTTGCCGCACTTCAGACGTTTTCAGTCCAAGTCCATGAACTGCTCCGAACGGTGGAGCAAGCTTCCGATGGCAAGGTGCATCTTGAGGTAACGGAAACTCTGCCCTTCTCGGCGGAAGAAGACCAGGCAATCGGGTTCGGCCTTGCGGGCTTTAGCCTCAGCCGCGCCGGCGAACGAGGATATTTCGGTCTCGTGGGCACCAACACGCTTGATACCCTGGAAACCGTTCAGTTCCTCGATCCGGCTCGTGAAGGTTTTCTCCAATATGACCTCAGTCGATTGATCTACCGCCTCAGCCGCCCACGGGAAACTCAGGTCGCGATTATCGACGGGCTTTCAATGTATGGGTCAATGACAACCCAGCGCCGACCATGGGCGATCCTGGATCTGATCGGCCAAGATTATTCTGCGGTCGCAGTTCCTGCAGGGGCGGATGCCGTTCCTCCAGGAACTGATGTGCTGCTTGTTGCTCATCCGGCAACTTTATCGGCGACGCAGCAATTTGCCATTGACCAGTATGTTCTTGGCGGTGGCTCGGCCTTGATCTTCGTGGATCCCCTGGCCGAAAACAGCCCGCCGGACGTTTCCAATCCGGGCCGACCGCAAAATCCCTCATCCAGCCTTGAACGGCTGGCTGCAGCGTGGGGCGTGCGCATAGATCCAGCCAAGGTTGTTGGGGACCGCACCCTGGCAATGGAAACTGTTGGCGTGGCAGGCCAACAACGAGTCGTGGCCGATTATCTCCCGTGGCTTCGGCTTTCAGGTGAGGCATTCAACAGCGGCGAGCCAATGACGGCACGGCTTCAGGCCATGCGCATGTCGAGCGCGGGCAGCATCACAACCTTGCCGGACGCAACCACAAGGGTGACCACGCTCATCCAGAGCACGGCAAACAGCATGCTTCTGGATCGCGACCTGGTGATGCAGCGACCTAACCCCAACCGGCTCCTCGAGTCCTTTGTTGCTTCCGGACAACCGCATGCTTTGGCCGTGCGGGTGACCGGCCCAGTGCATACGGCGTTTCCTGATGGTCGGCCGGCAAATGAGCAAGGCGCCGATCAGCCACAACTTCCCGGAGCTCAGGCCGATCCACCACTGGTTGATGCGGTAAAACCCATAAACGTCATCCTTGTCGCCGACAGCGATCTTCTGGCCGATAGCCACGTCATCGGTAGCGATGGACGGGTTACCACAAGCAACGCCGACTTTGTTCTCAACGCACTCGGGGATCTTGCCGGTGGAGATGCCCTTATCGATGTTCGTGGTGGAGGGCAGATCAGCCGGCCATTCGCAACTGTGCAAGCCATGCAAGATAAAGCCGAGGCGAGTTATCGAGCCACCGAGCAACGCTTATCGCAAGAATTGGCCGACATCCAACAACAGCTGCTGCAATTGCAAGGACATGATGCAACAGCGGCCGCCAACCCTGTGGCTTTGTCCCGTGATCAGCAGGCTGAGGTCACGCGCTACAATCTTCGTATTGCCGACCTACGTGGACAACTGCGCGAAGTCCGTCGCGCCTTGCGGGCCGATATCGATGCCCTGAACCAGGCCATGCAGTTCATCAACATTGCACTGGTCCCAGTGTTGTTGATCGTTGGTACGGCGCTGCTCGCCTTCTGGCGCAAGGTACGCGTCCGAGATGCTCTGGGCAGGTATAAACTGAGGCAGCTGTCGGCAGGGCAACACTGATGGCAAGGCGCGGGTTATTCCTTCTCACCGTGCTGGGGGTGTTTGTCGCAGTGTGGGCGGTTTGGAGCGAGTCTGCTCCTAGTTTCCGCACGGGCGACGGCACGGAGCCAATTTTTCCAGCCCTTGCTGGGATCGACCCGGAGATCAGCGGGCTCAATGTAGAAACTCGCGACTACACCCTTCAGCTTAAAAAGGCCGGAAACAATTGGACGGCTCGCTCCCATGCGGACTATCCGGTTCGCAGCGCGCCTGCGATGAGCTTAGTGTCGGCTTTAGCTGCTATGCGTCCGCTCGAAGCCAAAACTCGGAACGAGACGTGGTATCCGATTATTGGAGTTGAAGACCGAGCAACCCCCGATTCAAAATCTCGGTTAGTGACCATCACCGGCAATGAGCGTGTGCTGGCGGAAGCGCTCGTCGGCAAAGTCAGCGCAAGTCTCGGAGCGGATCTGATTGGCGGAACTTTTGTCCGGAAACCCGGCGACGTGCAGAGTTGGCTTGTTACAGGCGTCGCTGAGGTACCCGGTTCGCTTCAGGAGTGGTTCGAACCGCTGTTCAACATCCCTGGCCCATCTCTTAGCCGCATCACCATCACCGAAGGGGACGAGGTGCTGCTGGCTGCCGTTAAACCGGCGCCAGACGCATCGTTTCAGATTGAGACGGTGAGCCCGTCATTGGCGAACGAAGGTCGGGTGCTTGAACAAGTGCTGATGCGACGCATTGCCGGCGTTCTTGTATCCGCACAATTTAACAACGTCCGACCTGCTAGCGGCGTAGCCGCCCTCCCCAACAAGCGGAAAGTAGCGTTTGTCACCAGTGACGGCCTCGAATTAACTGCCGAGGTGAGCCAGCTGGACACCGTGCCTTGGGTGGTTTTCCATGCGAGCGCGCCGCCCCAAAGCAGCAGCGCAACACTTGCGGCGGAGATCGCCGGGCGCACAGAGGGCTGGGCGTTTCAACTGCCACAAGGGGAAATGCTGGCCCTACTCACCAAAGCTGAAGACTTGCTGATGTCTGAACAGTCGACGGCTCCCCAGGACGCCCCAGGACGGATCATAACCGATCCCGCGCAGCTTCCGTTTCAGCAGCCCGGAGCACCGGGGGGCCGCTGAAGCACCTAGTCACTGCCTTCCACCATCAATTGATGATCAGCAAGCAAAGCTGGTCCGCTACCAGAGCCATCCTCCTGTGCCATTGGAGTGACTAGGAGAGGGGTCGCAGGTTGCCGCACTGCAACGGTCGCTCCGCTGGCTGAAATCCTACCATCCTTGGCGAGACGCCGGTGATGCAGTTCGAGCGGCACAAGGTACTGGAAGACTGGCCTATGCACCCGTCGTCTGGTCGTGCTCGATGCGCGCGAGACGCTCAAGCGTGGCGATGAACTGCTCAGCCGCGACCGACAGCGATTCATTGGCCCGGGTCAGGATGCCGAACGGGCCAAGATCGGAGTTGAGATCCAGATCGAGCCGGACAAAGGCGCCGCTCTCAAAGCGCGATTGGAGCAGCGACACCGGCAAGGCCGAAACCATGCCGAGATGATGCACGAGGCGCAGGGTGGCATACACCGATGTGGTTTCAACAAGGCGCTCGAGGCTGCACCCTGCAGCGGAAAACAACCGCTCCACCACCAGCCGCAACGGAGAGGTGATCGGTTGCAGCACCCAGGAGTGATCCATGAGCTCCGCCGGAGTGAGGATTTTTCGGCCTGCCAACGGATGACCGGCGGCAACGAAAGCGCAAACTTCCTCATCCACTAGCGGCCTAAAGGCAGTTGCCTGGCTGGTCATCTCGGAGGGGCGCCCGACCACGAGTTCGACCCTGTTCTGCAACAAGGCAATAACCAACTGGTCGCTGGTGCCGGTCAACAGGCGCATCGTCAGCTTGGGCCGCGTTTCCCGCATCTCAGCCATTGCCGCGGGAAGCAAATGTTCGACGGCGGCCATGATCGCGCCGAACTGCAGTACGCCCTGCCCGCCTTCGCGCAAAACCCGGCTGTCGTCCAGAAACTTGATGGCCTCATCGATGGCGCGATGGGCGTAAAGGATCGCGACCTGACCGATCTCGGTGGGTCGCATCCCTCGAGGTATGCGTTCGAACAGTGGGCTGCCGATGATATCCTCGACTTCCTGCAGCATTTTGGTTGCCGCAGGCTGGGTCATCACCATCTGCTTGGCCGCCGCATTCAGGTTGTGCGTGCGCCCGAGCACGGACACGAGCTGCAATTGGCGGAAGCGCAGCCGCGCCATGGCCTTGTGGTATCGCTTGTCAAACACCGATCACCCCAGGTTATCGATTGCTCACCCAAAGTCATTAGCCGGCATGACGGGTTCGGTCTAGTTTCCTCCAAGTCGCGCGCAATGAACCAACTAAAATCGATAAATGCGTCGGCTTACGGGAACGGGAGGAAAATGTGGATCTTCGATTGAATCGCCGCGCCGTGCTGGCCGGCGGCGTGAGCATGCTGGCCCTGACCAGCCTCGGGCTGACACGAGCTATGGCGCAGGAAACGCGGCTGCGCATGATGTGGTGGGGCACGGACCGGCGCAACAAGCTGCAAGCGCAGGTCAACGCGCTGTTTCAGGAGCGTAATCCCGGTGTGGCCGTCGACGGGGAGTCGGCGGCGTTCAACGATTACTGGCCGCGCCTTGCAACGCAGGTCTCCGGCGGCAATGCCCCGGACATTATCAACATGGATTACCGCTACCTCGCCGATTACGCCAATCGCGGCGTGCTGCTCGAGCTCGACTCCTATGTCGGCAGTGGGCTCGACGTGGCTGATTTTGGCCTCAACCTCGACAGCGGCCGCATCGACGGCAAGCTTTACGGCATCAACACCGGTGTGAACGCCGCGGTGATCCTGGTCAACGCCGCCGCCTACGAGGAAGTGGGGCTGACACCCCCGCATGCCGGCACGACCTGGGCCGAATATGCCGACAATGCCGAAAAGCTGACCAAAACTACCAAGCGCCCGCACTTTTTCGGCGCTAATGACGGCTCCAGCCGCGAACCGCTGCTGGAAGTCTGGCTGAGGCAGCGCGGCAAGGCCCTGTTTACCGCTGATGGAAAGCTCGGCTACGACGTTGCCGATGCCGCCGAGTGGTTCGGAATGTGG
>Ga0210040_10011162_pt1 | contig 10207 bp, 6 predicted proteins | sample CryGeyCG12114_NA_FD_185462 | JGI IMG/M metagenome (GOLD analysis project Ga0210040, IMG submission 185462) | Groundwater microbial communities from aquifer - Crystal Geyser CG19_WC_8/21/14_NA (SPAdes) (version 2) | ecosystem: Environmental > Aquatic > Deep subsurface > Groundwater | place: USA...
CGCCGCTGTGCACGATCGACCAGAACACCAACCGCTTCAACCCGCTGGTGACGGTCGCCTTTGAGCCAACCCGGTCGATCAACCTTTATGCCAAATATGCCACCGGCTACCGCTCGGGCGGCGCAAGCTCGCGCTCGGTCACCTATCGCGAGTTCGGGCCGGAGGACGTCAAGAGCTACGAGATCGGCGCCAAGACCGAGTGGTTCGACCGCCGCCTGCGGGTCAATGCCGCGGCCTATCTCATGGACCGCAAGGGCAGCCAGGTCGACTTCTCGAGCGTGGTTCCGACTACAGCGGGCAACCGCAATACGCTGGAGACGATCAATGCCCCCGGCACCACCAAGATCCGCGGCGTCGAGGTCGACGTGATTGCCCAGTTGACCGACAACCTCCAGCTGTCGGGCGCCTATGCCTATACCTACACCAAGGTGCCGGACACGCCTGATCCGTTCCGCCCGGGCAATCCGCTGGTGCCGGCCTTCATCGTCTACACGCCGCGCAACGTCGCCAACGGCGCGCTCGACTATGTGATGCCGCTAGGCTGGAACGAGACCTCGCTGCGCTTCCACCTGGATGCGAATTACAACCAGGCGACGCAGAGCTTCGCGGAATATGCGACCAAGAACGACGCCAGCTTCATCGTCAATGCGCGTCTGGCGCTGGCCGACATCAAGCTCGGCGACAACCGCTTCACGCTGGCGGCCTGGTCGCGCAACCTGTTCAACGACCAATATGTCTTCCGCCGCGATCCGCTGACCAGCCTGCCCAACCCGCTGACCGGCGCGGTCAACGGCATCACCGGCGAATATGGCAATTTCGGCGTGCCGCGGACCTACGGTGTGGAGCTCAGCGTCAAGCTCTGAACGACGACAAATGGCCGTCCCGGTTCAGGCCGGGACGGTCTTCTCCGCGGCCAGCACCTGGCGCACCGCCTTGCCGAGCGCGGCGGCGCGGAACGGCTTGGGCAACAGCGCGGCCTCGGGCGCGGCGGCGCGGATCGCATCCGTTTCGCTGTAGCCCGACACGAACAGGATGGGCTGTGCCGGCCGCTCCGACCGCATCACCCGCGCCACGTCGGCGCCCGACATGCCGGGCATCAGGAAGTCCAGCACCACGAGATCGGGGGCACTCTCGCGGAACTGGGCCAGTGCGCGCTCGCCGTCGCTCGCCTCGCGCACCTGGTAGCCGAGGTCCTCGAGGCTGGCGGTGATGAACCCCCGGACGTCGGGATCGTCGTCGACCACCAGCACCTGCGCCGCAGCAGCGCCGCCAGGCACCTCGTCGCTGGCCGACGCGCCGGCCTCGGCCATTGCCGCCGCCGCCGCCGCCCGGCGGAAGTAGAGCCGAACGGTGGTGCCCTGCCCGGCCTCGCTCTCGATCCTGGCGGTTCCGCCCGATTGGCGCGCGACGCCATAGACCATCGACAGGCCAAGGCCCGTGCCGCGGCCGACGTCCTTGGTGGTGAAGAAGGGCTCGAAGGCGCGGCCGATCACCTCCTCGCTCATCCCCGTGCCGGTGTCGGAGATGCTCAGCTCGATATAGTCGCCGGGCTCCAGTTCAGGGTCGCCGGCAATCGTCATCTTGCGCGTGGCGATGGTCAGCAGGCCGCCCTCGGGCATGGCGTCGCGGGCATTGATGGTGAGGTTCAGCACCGCCAGCTCGAGCTGGGTAGGATCGGCCAGCACCGGCATCAGCTCGGAATCGAGGCTGATCTTCTTCTGGATGCCCGGGCCCAGCACGTTGCGCAGCAGCGGCCGCATGTTCTCGATCAGCGGCGACACCAGGGTCGGCTTGACCTCCAGCCGCTGCACCCGGCTGAAGGCCAGCAACTGCGCGGTCAGGCGGGCGCCCCGCTCGGCCGCTTCCAACGCGTTGCGGGCATAGCGCTGCAGCTTGACGTCCTCGGCGCGCTTCACGATCAGGTCGAGGCCCCCGACCACCACCGTCAGCAGGTTGTTGAAGTCGTGCGCGATCCCGCCGGTCAGCTGGCCGAGTGCTTCCATCTTCTGGCTCTGGCGAAGCTGCTCCTGCGCGCCGCGAAGCTCGGACACGTCGCGTGCTTCGCCGACCAGGTAGACGGGCCGGCCATCGGCGCCGAGCACCGGCTTGACGGAGGTGAGGTGGGTCTGCCGCTCGCCCGCGACCGTGACCTGCAGTTCCGCTTCGGCCGTCTCGCCTAGCGCACCGCGGCGGACAAGGTCGCGCATGATCGCCGCCGCCTCGGGATTGTCGGCCACCGGCGGCAGCTCCCAGGCCTTGAGCCGGTGCAGCATGCCGGCGGAGCAGTTGATGCTTTCCAGCGCCGTCCGGTTGACCTCCAGGTAATCGCCTTCCGGCGTCAGCAGCGCCATCATCTCCAGCGCGGTGTCGAACACCGCCCGGAAGCGGCCCTCGCTGGCCGACAGTTCGGCGGTTCGGGCCTCGACTTCGGCCTTGAGCTGCAATTCCCCCTGCTTGGCCAGCGTCACGTCGAAGGCCGCGCCGATGAAGCCCAGCAATTCGCCGTCGGGGCCGAAGCGCGGGCTCGAGACCGAGCGCAGCCAGCGCCACTCGCCGTCCGCCCGGCGGAAGCGGGCCTCGATGCTGAAGGACTGCATGCTGGCCTCGCCGGCCACGCTGTCGGCGGCGACCCGGTCCCAGTCCTCGGGGTGGATGAAGTCCTTCCAGTCGTGGTCCGCCACCCGGTCGCGCGGGATACCGGTGAACTGCAGGTAGGTGTCGTTGACGAACTCCCGCCGCCGGTCGAGCCGGGTGACCCACATGATCACCGGCGCATTGTTGGCGATGCGGCGGAAGCGTGCCTCGGATTCGCGCAGGGAGCGCTCGGCGACCCGTTGCTCCGTGACGTCCTGCACCAGGATCACGAAGGACCGCACGGTGCCGTCGGGATCGCGCTGGGGCAGATATTCTGTCTGCAACGCCAGCGGACCGCGGCTCGGATGCTCGTAGCTGGCGGCGAACCACTGCCGCTCCCCCGCCAGCGCGCCGACCAGCATCGGCTCACGCGCCGAATAGGCTTCCTCGCCCAGAACTTCGCGAAGGGTGCGACCAAGGATGGCGGTGCGTGGCCGCTCGAAGAACTCGGACAGCGCCTTGTTGCAGAATCGATAGCGCTGCTCGGCATCGATCAGGGCAATCGGCATGGGCAGCGCATCGGCGATCGCCAGCACGCGCCCGAAATCGAAGCCTTGTTCCATGCTGAGCGTACCGAGGTCCCCCATGGTCATACCGTCGTTCTACCCCAAGCCGCCGCCGCGCCAAGGGATTTCACCGCCTCGTCAGTGAACGAAGCGGGCTACCACGTCGCGGTAGGAGCGGCTGACCTTCACCTGCGCGCCCGAATTGAGGACCAGGAAGCATTCGCCGTTGGTGTGCGGCTTGACCTGCCGGACGAGGTCGAGGTTGACGATCGTCGACCGGTGCACGCGCTGGAAGCGGCGAGGATCGAGCCTCTTTTCGAGGTCCTTCATCGTCTCGCGCAGGATGAGCGTGTTGTCGCCCGTCTGGATGCACATGTAGTCGCCGGCCGCGTCGATCCGCTCGATGGTGTCGACATCGACCCGGAAGATTTGTCCCTGGTCCTTGATGTTGATCATCTTCTCGAACCGGCCGGGTCCAGGATCCGCGGGCGCGCCCTCGTCCATTTCCTCCGCCGCTTCGGGCGCGTGCTCGGCAAGGGCTTCCTTCAGCCGCTCGGCCTGGCTGGCCGCATTGCGCTCGGACAAGCGCTGGCGGACCCGCTCCATGGTGGTTGCCAGCCGATCCTCCAGCACCGGCTTCTCGAGATAGTCGACGGCCTGCACCTCGAAGGCGCGCAGGGCGTGCTCGCTGTAGGCCGTGACGAAGACGAACAAGGGCGGGTCGACGTCCATCAGCCCCTGGATCACGGAGAAGCCGTCGAACCCCGGCATCTGGATGTCGAGAAAGACGAGGTCGGGCTTGTGGGTCTTGATGGCGCGGATCGCTTCGCGGCCGTTGTTGGCGGTGGCGATCACCTCGACGTCGTCATGCGCTTCGAGGCGCAGCCGGAGCCCTTGGGTGGCCAGCGGCTCGTCGTCCACGAGGATGGTGCGAATGGTCATGCAGTTCCTTACTTCTGGGTAGCCGCTCAGCCGCCCAGCGGGCGTGCATCGAGCGGAATCTCGACAATAACGCTAAACCCCCCTTGTTCGTTCGTCCTGGTCGTAAAGCGGTGCTGCTCGCCATAGGCTTGCGCCAGACGGTCGCGGGTGTTCGCCAGACCGACGCCCGTCGACTGGGTCGCAACCAGTGCGTCCTGCCCCCCGGCGCCATTGTCCGCCACCTCGATCCGGATCATTTCGCCGACCGGAATGGCGGTCAGCCAGATGTCGGCGCCCGTCTCGCTCGGGGTCACCGCATACTTGATCGCATTCTCGACCAACGGCTGCAGCAGCAGGCTCGGAAGCCGCGAACCGATGGTCGCCGCCTCGATCCGGAAGTGCGGGCGGAGCCGCTCCTCGAAGCGCATCTTCTCGATCTCGAGGTAGAGCTTGAGCGTCTCGACCTCCTGCGCCAGCGTCACCTGCGCCGTCGGCTCGTTGGCCAGCGTGTAGCGAAGAAAGCTCGACAGCCGGGCCAGCATCGCATTGGCCCGCTCCGTCTGCTTGAGCAGCACCAGCGTCGAGATGCTATTCAGCGTGTTGAACAGGAAGTGCGGGTTCAGCTGATAGCGCAGCATCGCCAGTTGGGCCGAGCTCGCCTGGCTTTCCAGCCGCGTCCGCTGATCGATCTCCTCTTCCAGCAGCAGATAATAATTGATCCCGTAATAGAGCGCCGACCACGCCGCCAGCAGCGCGAAGTTGAGCAGGATCGGACCCAGCAGCTGCACCCCGACGGGGCTTGCCCCCGGCCTGACGAAGGTCGCGTGGCTCCAGGTCTCGATGACGGAAAAAGCGGCGGAGGCGAGGCCGACCGCGGCCAGGCTCAGGATCACCGTGTAGAGCGCCTTCATGACGATCAGCCGGCGGTAGAGCGAGGCCAGCAGCAAGGTCAGCGAATAGCCGGTGGCAGTCAACAGCAGGGTGTGGACCACGAACATGGCCGGCACCGCATTGGCGATGCCCGACAGCGTCCGGAGAATGAAATAGCCCGACCAGCCGGCCGACTGGAGCACCCAGAAGGCGCGGTTCTTGTCGGCGAAGAAGGGCGCGTCGAGGCCCACGGTGCGCGCGATCGGCCCCTTGCGCGGCTGCAGCGCCCGCGGCGTGCGCTGCGACACTGCCGGGGAGGGCACCGGCCGCTCCGTCAGGGTCGCGCTATCGGTCGCCATGGAAGCGCTCTCGTTCCGCCATGCGCCTCCTATATGCCCGTGGCGCAGCCAATGCGAGCAGCTTAGAGGCCCGGGAGGCTGATGCCCCGCTCCGCCAACCGGCTCCGCGCTTGCACCAGCGGCGGCTGCTCCCCCACTTCCCTGATCAGGGCGGCAGTGATCCTGGCCGCGCGCGGGCCCAGCTCGCCGAGGCGAGCAATCAGCGTCGGTACTTTGTTCACCAGGCCGAAGCCTGCCATGTTGCCGAAGCGGGGGCAATTCCTTGGCAGCGGGCCAAGGTCGAAGTCCGGGGTCAGCCGCCATTCGAGCAGCAGGACGCGGCTCCCGAGCAACGGCAACAGCTCCTCTTCGAGGGTCACGAACTCGTCGAGCGGAAGCGCGGCCAGCGCGTTGGCGGCAATCAGGGCCGCGAACTGCTTCCGGCGCTGCTTGGCGGCGGCGAGGGCCTGGCAAAGCTTGCGGCCGCTGCCCCGGAGCAATTCGGGCTCCTCGAGGAAATCGGCCTTGATGAGCGATGGCGTGAACTTGCTGCTGGCGATCAACTGGTCGAATTCGGCGATGGCGCGGCGCCGCTCCCGTCCTTTCTGCTGCGCGAGCGCGCACCGCCGCCGCTCGAGCCAGCCTTCGAGCGGCGCCAGGGTAGCCGTGAGGTCCTGCCGGTCCGCTTCGGTCGGCGGCTTCGATCCGATCAGCGCGGCATCCAGCATCCGCTCATGCCCGCCTTCTGCCAATGTGATCGAGCGGCCGGGGAGGAACCCCACCTGCCATGAAGCGGCCCGCGAACCGCCGCTGAACACGGCAAAATCGTAGAAAAAGACCATCAGAGGCCAGTTGCCGATCACCGCCACCCGCCCGCTGGCAAGCTGCCCGTGCTCCTGGCCGGCGCGCACCATCAACAAGCTGAAGTGCCCCTTCAGGAGCAGGCTGGTGCGCTCCTCCAGGCGAAGGTCGATCGCGGGTTTGAGCCGGCGCGCTGCGACCGGCTCGATCCATGCATCCTTGTCCGATCTGCGAAGATCACGGTCGGGCACCACCTCGCGCAGGAAGTCTGTCCCGGCGGCAGTGGGCCGCAGGTGAAGCCGGCCACGCGACCGCCACATGCCCATTTCCACCAGCACCTGGGACAGCCCCTTGCGGTGCATGAGGTTGCGCGCGGTCTGGTGGGCAAAGTCGCGCCGCCCGGGCACCCGCAGGCGTACCAGCCGCGATCCTGCCGCCACCGGCCGGAAGGCGGCGTTGTGCCGTGCAAGGCTCGCCGCGCGAAGCGGACCGCCGAGCCGCTGGACCAGGAACAGCAGGGCATAGCCGGCCGGAAGAAGCCCGTAGCCGAGCGGCTCCGTGCCCGCGACCACCTCGCCGGCGAGCAGCACCATCGCGCCAAGAAAGCAGAAGGCCTGCAACAGCGGCACCCGAAAGACGAAGGCGACGATGTTGTAGATCGGCAGCGAAAGCGGGATCGCGAGCAGCAATCCGGACAGCAGCAGGAACCGCCAGGAGGTCGGCGATCCGCCGGCATCCACCAGTCCGATAAAGCCCCAGCCTACCAGCAGCAAGGGGAGCAGCGGCACAAGCAGCGCGATCAGCGGATGATAGGGGATCGGCATGGTGAACCAGAACAGCGGCCGAAAGCCGAGCAGGCGGCCGATGCGGGTCAGCGGCAACAGCAGCCAGCCGACTGCCGCTGCCGCCCCCTTGTCGCCCCTCCTCGCCATGTCGTCCCGCCTACTCGCCTTCGCCCGCTGCGTGGCCTAGCATGGCAATCCTCACCAGCGAGTCACCGACAATGACCGAGCAGCCGACCCAAGCCCGTTTTACCGCCATGGAGGACGGCACGGCCGAGGACTGGCTGGTGATCGCCAGCCACTTCTCGCCCTTCGCCAGGGCGCTTCCGGACCGGGTCCTCGCGCACCTCCGGCTGCTCGACGGCGACTATGGCGGCTTTCCGGTCGACCGGCTCCAGCACTCGCTCCAGACCGCGACCCGCGCCCACCGTGCGGGCGAGGACGAGGACTATGTCGTGACGGCCCTCCTCCACGACATCGGCGACACGCTGGGCAGCTACAATCACCCGGACATCGCCGCGGCGATCGTCAAGCCGTTCGTGTCGGAGGAACTGCACTGGATCACCGCCCAGCACGGCATCTTTCAGGGCTATTACTTCTTCCATCACCTGGGCCTCGACCGCGACCTTCGCGAAGGCTTCCGCGGCCACCCGCATTTCGAGGCGACCGCCCGCTTCTGCGAGCTCTACGACCAGGCCGCCTTCGACCCGGCCTACGACAGCGCGCCCTTGTCCTTCTTCGAGCCGATGGTCCGCCGCGTCATGGCCGCGCCGCGCACCAGCATCTACAAGGCAGCGATCGACTGACCTTCACGCCCCGAAGGTGGATGGGCGGTTCACCTCCGGTTACACGGGCGCCCCCGAAGGAGCCCCCATGACCCGTTTCGCCATCCTGCTCGCCTCCGCCCTGGTCCTTGCCGCCGCTCCGGCCGCTCACGCCGCGCCTCCGGTCGCGCCGGTGCTCGCCACCGCCGATGCGGTCGATCCGCACAGCTTCGCCCGTCCGCTGGAAGCGCGGGTGACCAACGTCGCCCTCGACCTCGACGTGGATTTCGCGCGCCAGTCGATCGCCGGCTCGGCCACCCTCGACATCGCCCGCCGTCCGAACGCGCGCGAGATCGTGCTCGATAGCAAGGGCTATGAGGTCACCAGGGTGAACGATGCGGCGACCGGCGCGCCGCTCCCCTTCCGCCTGGGCACGGGCACGGCCGAACTTGGCCGCCCGCTCGCCATCACCCTTCGTCCAGGCACCCGGCGCATCCGCGTCGGCTATGTCGCCCGCAACGCCGAAGCGCTGCAGTGGCTGACTCCCGCCCAGACCGCCGGCAAGCGCCAGCCCTTCCTATTCAGCCAGGGCCAGTCGATCTTCAACCGAAGCTGGATCCCGACCCAGGATTCGCCCGGCATCCGCCAGACCTGGTCGGCCCGGATCCGCGTTCCGGGGCCGCTTACCGCAGTGATGAGCGCGCCCGGCCAGCGCGTCGCGGCCACGTCCGGCCCGGCCAATGCCGCGTCGGGCCAGCGCACCTTCACCTTCCGGATGGACGAACCGGTCGCGCCTTATCTCATCGCCATCGCCGTCGGCGACCTCCAGTTCCAGTCGCTGGGCGAGCGCACCGGCGTCTGGGCCGAGCCGGTCACCCTGCCCGCCGCCGCGCGCGAGCTGGAAGATACCGAGAAGATGGTCGCCACTGCCGAGCGGCTGTTCGGCAAGTATCGCTGGGGCCGCTACGACATGATCGTGCTGCCGCCCTCCTTCCCGTTCGGCGGAATGGAGAACCCCACCCTCACCTTCCTCACCCCGACCTTCATCGCCGGCGACAAGAGCCTCACCAGCCTGATCGCGCACGAGCTTGCGCACAGCTGGTCGGGCAACCTTGCCACCAACGCGACCTGGGCCGACTTCTGGCTCAACGAGGGCACTACCACTTACGCCGAGCGGCGCATCATCGAGGAGGTCTACCGCCCCAGGGTGGCGCGCCAGCAGGTCGCCCTCGGGATCGATGCGCTGGGCCAGGCGATCACCGATGCCGGCGGCCCGACCGGCGCCGACACCCGTCTCGCCATCGACCTCAAGGGCCGCAGCCCGGACGAGGGCCTGACCGATATCGCCTATGAAAAGGGCGCGGCCTTCCTTCGCATGCTGGAAAGCCAGGTCGGCCGGCAGCGCTTCGATCCCTTCCTTCGCGGCTGGTTCGACCGCCACGCCTTCCAGCCGGTGACCAGTGCCATGTTCCTGGCCGACGTCCGGCGCGAGCTGGTCCGCGGCGACGCGGCGCTCGAACAGCGCCTGCAGCTCGACCGCTGGGTCTATGGCACGGGCATTCCCGCCAACGCGCTTCCCGCCGACGCCCAGGCCTTCGCCGAGGTTGATCGCGCCGTGACCGCGGCCGCCGGCGGCGCCTTGCCGTCCGCTGCCTGGAGCGGCTGGACCACCGACGAGCGGCTCCGCTTCCTCACGCGCCTGCCCCGCCAGCAGAGCCGCGACGGCCTGGACGCGCTGGAACGCACGTTCCGCCTCAACGAAACTGGCAACAACGAACTGCTGTTCGCCTGGCTCAGCCTCGCCGTCGCCAACCGCTACGATCCCGCCGTGCCGGCGCTGGAGCGCTTCCTCACCAGCCAGGGCCGCCGCAAGTTCGTCCGCCCGCTGATGAAGACGCTGGCCGACGACAAGGCGTGGGGGCGACCGATCGCAGTGCGGGCCTATCGCCGCGCCCGCCCGGGCTACCACCCGCTGGTGACGGGCGAGCTCGACAAGCTCGGCCTGCTGTAGCGGCAACCCTTCGTGTCCCTGCCGTGCGGCACACGCCGGCGGCACCCGACTTTTCCCGCGAACTAAGTAGAATTCCCTAGTCCCTCTGTCCGGTGGCGGACTCAAATCTCGCCCCGCTACATGCTACGGAGCAGCAGGGTTCGAAACGGGGGAGTCGTGGGGTGGTTGGCTCGAAAGGCAGGGCGCTGGGTGCGGTGGTCGAAGGCGGCGCGCTGGTTCGCATGCGCCGGCTTGAGCTCCTATCCGACTTCACCGCTCGCCTGCTCGAAGGGCAAGACCCGGATCGGGAAGCTTTGCCCAAGCTCTTCTCAGGTCTGTCCGCTCTCCTGGGGGTGGACAGCTCCCTTGGGTACATCGTCGCCGAGCAGGGCCGCGGGCTGCGCCTTACCTTTCACCACGGACTGGACGAGTCACTCGCGCGCGACGGCCTAAACCTCGACTTCGGCCAATCGGTGTGCGGCACGGTGGCCGCGACCGAGCAGGCGATCTACATCGCCCACGTCCAGTCGAGCACCGGGCCGCGCGAAGCCCTGATCCGCTCGGCCGGCCTGCGGGCCTACGCCAGCGAGCCCCTAGATCG
>Ga0210040_10011163_pt1 | contig 10207 bp, 7 predicted proteins | sample CryGeyCG12114_NA_FD_185462 | JGI IMG/M metagenome (GOLD analysis project Ga0210040, IMG submission 185462) | Groundwater microbial communities from aquifer - Crystal Geyser CG19_WC_8/21/14_NA (SPAdes) (version 2) | ecosystem: Environmental > Aquatic > Deep subsurface > Groundwater | place: USA...
AGAAAGGTGTTTTTGAAGAAAAAACCTCGCAGCAGTATTTCGACGAAAAGAACCAACAGTTTTTAGCCGACCGATATATTGTGGGCACTTGTCCGCGTTGCGGCAACGAAAATGCCTACGGCGACCAGTGCGAAAATTGCGGGTCGAGTTTAAATGCGACCGATTTAATAAATCCGAAAAGTATGCTGAGCGGCGAAAAGCCGGTAATGCGGGAAACGAAGCACTGGTATTTGCCCCTCGATCAGTACGAAGGCTGGCTGCGGAGTTGGATTATTGACGGCCATCAGGACTGGAAAACTAACGTGTACGGCCAGTGCAAATCCTGGATCGACGGCGGCCTGCAGGCGCGCGCCGTTACCCGAGACCTGGACTGGGGTGTACCGGTTCCGTTGGAAGAAGCAAAAGGTAAAGTATTGTACGTTTGGTTCGATGCGCCGATTGGTTATATCTCAGCTACGAAAGATTTAACTTCTGATTGGGAAAAATACTGGCAAGACGAAGATACGAAGCTCGTTCATTTTATCGGGAAGGATAACATTGTATTTCACTGCATTATTTTCCCAGTGATGCTGCGGGCGCACGGCAATTATATTGTGCCAGAAAACGTACCTGCCAATGAGTTTCTGAACCTGGAAGGCGATAAAATATCAACTTCCCGGAATTGGGCCGTTTGGTTACACGAATATTTAACTGATTTTCCGGGCAAAGGCGATGTGTTACGCTACGTGTTGTGCGCCAATGCGCCCGAAACTAAAGACAACGATTTTACCTGGAAAGACTACCAAGCCCGGAACAACAACGAGTTATTAGCTATATTTGGCAATTTTATAAACCGGGCTTTGGTGTTATCGCATAAGTATTATGCCGGCAAAGTACCGGGCAAAAATGACCTGCAAACCGCCGACGTAATGGTGCTGGATGAGTTAAAAGCATACCCTGGCATTATTGGAGACTTAATTGAACGCTACCGTTTCCGGGAAGCATTAAGCGAATTAATGAATTTGGCCCGATTGGGTAATAAATATTTAGCCGATACCGAACCCTGGAAACTAATTAAATCCGATCCGGACCGGGTAAGCACCATTTTAAATATTTCTTTGCAGATAGCTGCCAGCTTAAGTATTGTAGCCGAACCATTTTTGCCCGAAACGGCCCGCAAACTGAGAGAAATGCTGCACCTGCAACCTGATACCTGGAGAGCCGCTGGTGGCCAGGATTATATGATTGCGGGAAACGAAATTGGCGAAGCAGCGCTCTTATTTGAAAAAGTAGAAGATGAAACGGTGCAGGCCCAGGTACAGAAACTATTGGATACGAAGCAGGCTAACCAATTAGCCAACGCGGTAGCGGCACCGGCTAAAGAAAATATATCTTTCGATGATTTCTCCAAAATGGATATCCGGGTAGGTACTATTCTGGAAGCCGAAAAAATAACAAAAACCAAAAAATTAATGAAACTGAAAATAGATACCGGCCTGGACCAACGCACCATTGTCAGCGGCATTGCCGAACATTTTTTACCCGAGGCTATTATTGGCCAGCAAGTAGCAGTATTGGTTAATCTGGCGCCCCGCGAAATAAAAGGTATTGAAAGCCAAGGCATGATTTTAATGGCCGAAAACGCTGATGGTAGTTTAACTTTTGTGCAGCCAGGTAAGGACGTTAAGCCTGGCAGTGGAATATCGTAAGAAAGCGTTTAGCTAAAGACTATTGCCAAATAAGTAAGAAAAAGGAGGATGGGAAGTCCTCCTTTTTTTGTTTGTTGAATTTACAAAGCTTGTAAGTTTTAGTTAGTCCGAAAGCGTTTCTGGTGCTACCTCCATCCGTTGTAAAATCAGGTAAAAACCGGCAGCCGTAAGTAGCGCTAAACCCCCAGCACTCCACCATAATGTTTTAAATCCGAAAGTAGAAATAATAGTAGTACCGGATAAAGGTCCTAAAATAAAAGCCGTAGAATACGCCAGCGAGTATAAACCCATGTATGCCCCCCGGTTTTGAATATCGGAGCGTTGTACCGTGATGGTAGATAAAAAAGGCATGACTAATATTTCGGATACACTGAGAATAAACATAGAAACGACCAGCATCCAGGCACCGGCAAAAACATTCAGTAAAGCCAGCGATAATCCGGTGAGTAAAACGCCCGTTATAATAAGCTGTCGAAATTTAAAACGCGGCGTAGCGAGGTAAACCACAATCATTTCTAACGAAAAAACCACTAAACCATTCAGGCCCAGTAATAACCCAATTTGACTTTCCGAAAGAGAATAAACCTGGCGGTAGTATAGCGGCAGCGTCGAAAATAACTGGAAAAAGGTAGTGGCAAAGCCAATCGTCAATAAAAAGAAAAGTAAAAATTGCCCATCGTGGTACGGAGATTTCGTAACCACAGCTTGATTCACGGTCGCTTTTACCGGCGGTTCCGAGCCTTTTTTGTGCCGGAAGTAAAAGTAAAAAAATAAACCCGCTAACATACAAGTTACGCCATCCGCCATAAACAGCAATTGGTAGGATATGGTGGCCAATAATCCCGCTAAAACCGGACCAATGGAAAACCCTAAATTAATAGCCATCCGGTTTAAGGAGAAAGCCCGCGTAATGTTTTCCGGTTTGGCGTAGTGCGAAATGGACGATGAATTGGCAGGTCGTAAACATTCGGTTACCAGGCTAAGAATAAAAATCCCGCTTGCTACTACCTGAAACTGGTGTAGCTGCATCATTACTAAAAACAACAATCCGCCCAGCACCAAGCTCCAAAATTGCACCCGAAAATGGCCCACCCGGTCGGTAAGCCAGCCACCCAAAAATGAGCCTGCCATAGAACCCAACCCGTATAAGCTTAGAATAATACCCGTTTGTTTAAGGTTAAAATTTAAGGCTTCGGTGAGGTAAACACTCATAAAGGGCACTACCATAGAGCCGGTGCGGTTAATTAGCATCACCAAAGCCAGCGCCCAGGCCGGTTTAGTTAAGCCGCTAAAAGCATTCCGGTACAGGTTAATAAGTTGGTACATAAATTCTAAATGGCGCAAAGGTAGCATTTAAACTAAAATTGCTGGTTAATTACTAATGATTGTAATCAAGGCAGTTTTAAAGAATTAAAAGCAGAAATGATAGAATCAGCCGTTACAATAATGAACTACAAGTGTTTATATAGGAAATATTTCCAGCTCTTTTAGTACCTTTAAAAGAGCAAACTAAAACTACCCGCCCATGAATACCGATTTAATGTTAAAAGATGGGGCTTTAAAAGGCCAGGTTATAGTTGTAACGGGTGGTGGTACCGGTTTAGGCCGCGCCATGACCACCGCTTTTCTTCGGTTGGGCGCACAGGTAGTTATTTGCAGTCGCAAAATGGATGTTTTAGAAACGGCAGCTGCAGAATTAACTGCGGAAACAGGAGGCGAAGTTTTACCGGTAACCTGCGACGTACGCGATTATACGGCCGTTGAGGAAATGCTACAGGCAGCTTTGGGAAAATTTGGCCGGGTAGACGGATTAGTAAATAATGCCGCCGGTAATTTTATTAGCCCCACCGAGCGGTTAAGTCCCAAAGCTTTTGATGTGGTAACGGATATCGTATTAAAGGGTAGTTATAACTGTACGCTGGCGGTCGGCAAGCATTGGATCGAACAGAAACAACCCGGTACTATCTTAAACATAGTAACTACCTACGCCTGGACCGGATCTGGCTACGTGGTGCCATCGGCCTGCGCCAAAGCCGGGGTGTTAGCCTTAACCCGATCCTTAGCGGTCGAATGGGCCAAATACGGTATTCGATCCAACGCCATAGCGCCAGGACCGTTTCCCACGGAAGGTGCTATGTCGCGGCTTTTCCCGGACGAATTCGCCAGCAAAATTGACCCAATTAAACGGATACCTTTAAAACGATTTGGTGAACATCCCGAATTAGCAAACCTGGCAGCTTATCTGCTGTCGGATTTCGCGGGTTTTATAAACGGGGAAGTGGTTACCATTGATGGGGGCGAGTGGCTATACGGAGCCGGCGAGTTTAACCATTTAGACCAGGTGCCCGAAGAAATGTGGGATAAACTAAGTAAAGGATGAAGTAAGAAAGAATAAAATATAATAAACGTATAATTAAGTTCTGGGCGGTTGCTCAATTTAGTCCGATTCTTTCAGAAATATTATTTGTGGTTATCCTCTAAGAGGCTGTTTTGATTTTAATTTATATAAATGTTACGGCTCTAAAACAATCACCCTTTATCAAAAAAGTGTCTTTTGAAACAGGTTTACTTATAACTTTTAATCTCAAAAAAGCTACTTGTAAAGCCAAAATAAGAAATCAAAACAGCCTCTAAAATCAATTGGTGTTTTTTTGCTAGGAATACTATTAACTCTTTCGAGCTGCGATCAAAATGAGGTAAGCCCAACCACGGCTGAAGTAGAAACGGTAGATTTGGTTTTATTGGCCACCGCCAATGTGGGTAATGACTCTACGGCTACTGGCACCCGTAATGGTAGAAGTTGCAACCTGACCGAGGTAGCCGTAGCTGATTTGCCGGCAGCCATTACCAGCTATATTACAACTAACTACGCCGGTGCTACTGTGGAGCGGGCGGGTACCACCGATAATGGCAATTATATCTTGCACGTTACAATTGCGGATGGAACTTCGGTGGGGTTAATTTTTGATGCCAGCGGCAATTTTGTGAGTGAAAGAAGCCATAAACAAGTTCGCGGCACCGAAGTGGCAGTAGCCAGTTTACCCGCGGCTATTACAGATTATATTACGGCCACGTATGCCGGCGCAACTGTATCCAAAGCCATGCAGGATAGCCAAGGCAACTATATGGTTGCTATTACCAAAGCCGATGCGACCGTAGTTGGACTTGCTTTTGATGCCAATGGCACTTTTATTAGTGAAGTAACCATACAAGGAAAACAGGGTGGCCACGGCAAAAGAAAAGGTGGTCGATAATGAAGATACGCTATATTGCTCATAAAAGCTATTGAGTAAACCTTTAGGTATTAGGCTTACTTTATTAGTTAGGAAGTTTCCGGATAATAAGGGTAGTTATGCTACCCTTATTATTTTATACAATAAGCGGTATCATCAGAATTACTACTGGAGTGATAGTAGTATAGAATGAATTTATTTATTTTTCCCTTCCTGGATAAATCCTACGTAAGAATCACTGATAGGTAATTCGGTGCCGAAGCATAACTTTCCGGTTATGAATAGAGCTGACTTTAGCCACCAGCATCACAAAACCGCACCTATTTACATAACAATTGCTCAGTTAAAACCATGCGTAGGTACTTATCTTATTGGAAAAGTAAGATTTAAAGTTGTTATTGAAAATAATGCTTTAGTGAGCATAGATGCCAGGAATAATAAAACGGTTTTGGCTGCCAAACAGAGAAAAATTTCTCTGTAACCGGAAGAATTTTATTCTTACATTTCCAAAAAGATAAAGTGAATACAGTTTCCGGTTTTTATATAGAACAATATGGAAGAGAAGAGCTTGCGAAGAAATGAAATAAATGCCATTTTATAATTTTTATTAACGATAAGTTTAAAGACTGCTGTTACTTCCACTCATAGTATAGATAATCGGTACCACGCTATATAGCTGCTACTAAGCGGGCATCATGAAATTATAAGTAAGCGCTTATATCTAATTTTTTATGAATGAGGACTGAGTACTAAAAATTTCGGGTGTGGTTAAGGCCTGCTGAATCAGTAAAGACTAGAAAAAATAGAAGGATAGATTAACTTTCAAGAGAATGAATATAAAATGGATAATTTTCTTGTCAATAGTTTTTTTAACCAGTCAAGTTCAAAGCGTATTTGCCCAAGGAAGTATTCCCCATTTACAGAAAGCAGGCGACCAATACCAGATGGTGGTTAATGGGAAACCATTTTTATTATTAGCTGGCGAATTGGGCAATTCTAAGGCGAGCACCATGGAGTCTATGGAATTGGTATGGCCGAGATTGAAGAAATTAAACTTAAATACAGTTTTGGTACCTGTTTATTGGGAATTGCTAGAGCCTAAGGAGGGAAAATTTGATTACAAATTAGTAGATGATTTGATTCAGGAAGCCAGAAAGTACGATTTAAAATTAGTACTGCTTTGGTTTGGTGCTTGGAAAAACAGTATGTCAAGCCATGCTCCCGCCTGGGTGAAGTTAGACCAAAAACGATTTCATCGGGCCAAGAGCGAATCCGGGGAAAGTCAAGAGATTCTGACGCCTTTTTCCGATAATAACTTAAAAGCCGACCGGAATGCTTACCAACAGCTTTTGCGCCATATTAGGGAAGTTGATGCGGCTTACCAAACCGTTATTCTGATGCAGCCTGAAAATGAAATCGGGATGCTGCCATCGGCCCGAGATTATTCTTCTTCGGCAAATCAAAAATTCAAGGAAGAGGTTCCTCGTGAATTAATAAATTATCTGGAAAAGAACAAAAAGAAACTAAACCCGGAATTTCTAGAAGTCTAGAAAAGTACTGGATATAAAACCAAAGGAAGCTGGGAAGAGGTTTTTGGCAAAGGCTTACAGACCGATGAAATCTTTATGGCCTATTATTTTGCCCGGTACACCGACCAAGTTAGTGCTGCAGGAAAAAAGGAATACGCTTTACCGGCGTTTGTAAACGCCGCCCTAAACCGGCCCAATGCCAAGCCCGGAGAATACCCAAGTGCAGGGCCACTACCACATATTTTGGACGTTTGGAAAGCAGGCTCGCCCAACATCGATTTTTATTCACCTGACTTCTACAACCCCCAATTTAAACAATGGAACGATCTGTATGTAAGACAGGGTAATCCCTTGTTCGTCCCAGAACATAAATTCGATAACACCATCGCCGCTAAAGCTTTGTTTGCCATCGGGCATTATGAAGCTTTAGGATTTTCTCCTTTCTCCATAGAGCAAATACCAAGTACCCCTTTTAATGCTACTGAAGAGAAATTGGCTAAAGTGTACAATGTCCTTTATCAAATTAAACCACTTTTAGATAAGAATAGAGGGCAAAACCGAGTAGAAGGCGTTTTATTAGATAAAGAAGTAAATGAAACCACTTTTGTTTTAGGCAATTATGAGTTTACCGCCGGGCATACCTTTAATTTAGGGTGGGAACCAAGCGCCAAGTCAGCGGAATGGGAGCCGGCTGGCGCTATACTGGTACAGACGGGAGATAACGAGTTTTATTATGCGGGATTTGGAGTTTCGCTCAAAATGAAAAACTTGAAAAAAACCAATGACAAGGTCGGAATCCTGAAAACTGAACGTGGTTCTTTCAAAAACGGCAAGTGGACTGTTTATCAGCATTTAAATGGAGACCAGACCCATCAAGGAAGACATATCCGTTCGTTTGTTGATGATGTATCTATTATGAGATTCACCTTGTACGAGTACGAATAACTATACCAATGGCTACTTCGCCTTACAATTTATTGCCGCCAAAAAATAGTTTACTCTGTTTCTGCTTATATTAAAAGTAATTGTTATTAGATAAGTTTATCCCTTATAAATAATAAATAAGTAAACAGCTTTAGCGCACTGTTGAATATTATTTTACCTGCCCTGGTAAGTGCTTCTTCGATCAGAATATTAAACTTAATATATACTCCGTTTTTCTTTCTTATTGAAAGACCCAGGACAAAATTGCCGGTGTTTAATTTAAATAGGGTTATTTACCTTCTAAATGTCATCCCAAAAGTTAATTCATACTAAAAACAATAGTCTTAGCAATAATTTTTGGAAAGCAAGATTCCTATTGAAGAATAGAATAAAAAAGCTATGCCGGTTTACCCAACATAGCTTTTTTATTTTTTTACTAAACTTAATTCTTAACTAGCCCGGCGGTTACTGAACCATTTCTTTTTACTTTTATTATCTTGCTTAGCCTTTTCGGCGCTGGATGCTACTATTTCGGACTTGGCAATATGGGTAAAGTGATACGGATGTTCTTCGATTACCGGAATATTTTTAGCGATTAACTTATGGATATCCCGCAGAAATACTTTTTCTTCGGCATCGCAGAAAGAAAGCGCGATGCCACTGGCACCAGCGCGGCCCGTCCGGCCAATGCGGTGCACGTATGTTTCCGGCACGTTCGGAATTTCGTAATTAATTACATGGGTCAGTTCTTCTACATCAATGCCGCGGGCGGCAATATCGGTAGCTACTAACACGCGGGTGGTGCGGCTTTTAAAGTTCGTTAAAGCCCGTTGGCGAGCATTTTGCGATTTATTTCCGTGAATAGCTTCTGCCTCAATTCCGGCTTGTTTTAAGTCTTTTACCACGCGGTCGGCCCCGTGTTTGGTGCGGGTAAACACCAAAGCAGTTTCAATGGAATGGTCGGCTAATACATGATTCAGGAGTTTCCGTTTATTGTTTTTCTCGACAAAATAAACGGCCTGCTGAATGGTATTGGCGGTAGAGGAAACGGGAGTAACTTCCACTTTAGCCGGGTTGTTCAAAATGGTATCGGCTAAGTTTACAATTTCGGCGGGCATAGTAGCCGAGAAAAATAAAGACTGCCGGCGGGTTGGTAATTTGGTAATTACTTTTTTTACATCGTGCACAAACCCCATGTCCAGCATACGATCCGCTTCGTCCAGTACAAATATTTTTAATTGACTCAAGCTGATAAAGCCTTGGTTCATTAAGTCGAGTAAACGGCCGGGAGTAGCTACTAATATATCTACGCCTTTTTTCAAGGATTCGACTTGGGCATGTTGCGACACCCCGCCAAAAATAACTAAGTGGCGCAGGTTTGTGAATTTACCGTAAGCCTGGAAACTTTCTTCTATTTGGATGGCTAATTCGCGGGTAGGCGTCAGAATTAATGCTTTGATGGCTTTATTATTTCTGTCGGGCCGCGCATCCGCCGTTAATAATTGTAATATTGGAATAGCAAACGCCGCGGTTTTGCCCGTTCCGGTTTGGGCGCAACCCAACAAATCTTTCCCTTGTAAAATAAGCGGAATCGATTGTTCCTGGATTGGCGTTGGTTGGGTGTAGCCTTCTATTTTCAGAGCTTTTAAAATAGGCTCTATTAAATTTAGGTTTTCGAATGTCATGAATGATTAAATAAGGTATTTGCCGGATACAACCGGCTTTGTTTTAAAGCAAAGGAGGAAATCTGATAGAACTATTTTTCTAGTTCCAGATAAACTTCTATTTACGCTCCGGCGATTTAAAGCTATAACCCGGAATGCGAGCTAAGAATTCAATTTTGTACTTTCTTGGCCGAACATTTTAAAATAGGAATTTACGGGGGTAAAGGTACCCGTTTATTTGTCAGAAACAAAGTTCGGGTTAAACCAGCCCAAAGCTAGTCCGTCGGCAAACTCCCCGGTACGGAGCCGGACCCGGTTTTTTCGTTTACCTTCCACCGTAAAGCCATTTTGCAAATAAAGTTGCAAAGCCGGTGTGTTGTTGCTAAAACAAGCTAATTCCATTTTTAAAATCCACGGCATATTTTGTTTGATTTCGGTTTGCAGCGCCTGCAATAGTTTTTTGCCCAAACCCTGACCCTGATAATCCGGATCTACTACCATGGTAATTTGCTCAAAAACGTGGGCAAAGGTTTGCAGCCCCAGGGAATACCCGTGAATTTCTCCGATTATTTTATTCTGTTCAGTAGCCGGGTAGAGGACCAAGCTTTTTCCGCGAGCCAGGCTTTTGGTTAAAAAATCGGAAATATAATGCGCATTTATTTCGTCTTCCGTTCTACCCAAACCACCGGCAGTACTTACTTTTTTATACAAATGTACCAGGGCCTCCGTGTCTTCTAAAGTAGCTGCTCTAAGGCGGTATTCGGTCATGATTGCGGCAGTTTATGTATACTATTGGAAGCAAATATTCAAATCAGATTTTTATCCAAGCCGAATATAAGTCGGCTTATGGCTAACAAAGAATTATAAATTTGGGAGTTTTCAGGCCGGAGAAAAGCCTTTCTTCTTTAATTCTTCGTAAGCTTCCCAAACTACATCCGGTATTATTTGGGGTATTTGAAAGCCTTGATCCGGATAAATTTTGATGCGTTCTAAATCGCCCAGCATGATCTTAATTACTTCTTCGGGTGTAATCTCGTGGTTTGGGTATTGCTTAAAGGAAATCTGGGGAGAAGTAACCATAAGCTGCACCGGTGGCCCGGGCCATTGTTTCTGGAAGGTAGCATAGGCGCGGCGCTCCATATATGGTTTTTGCACCAGAATGATACTTT
>Ga0210040_10011164_pt1 | contig 10207 bp, 3 predicted proteins | sample CryGeyCG12114_NA_FD_185462 | JGI IMG/M metagenome (GOLD analysis project Ga0210040, IMG submission 185462) | Groundwater microbial communities from aquifer - Crystal Geyser CG19_WC_8/21/14_NA (SPAdes) (version 2) | ecosystem: Environmental > Aquatic > Deep subsurface > Groundwater | place: USA...
CTTTTACCCTCATAATACACAAAAAATAGTCTACTGTGAAGAAAATTGGCAAAGAATGAGCACTGATGAAGAGCAAGATCAATACTGATTGATCATGGTGTACAATCGTGATCAATTATAGATAATAGGTGGTCCTCTCTGACACAGCTGTATAATATACAAACTAGTCAGTGAGAGTTTGGTTATAGTTAGTTACAAGGAAAAAAACAACAAGTGGGTCAAAAGAACCTTTCAATTTCCAACTTCTTTCATATTATTATTATGTGTGTACGAAGAAGAACAATGGTTCAACTTGCCAGCATACAGACGGCTGCATTAATAATGCAAACAAATCACATGTTATTATTTTCCAGTACTTTATAACTGTGTGTGCACATGGCAAGTTGATACAATAATGGGAGCTTTAATAAATAAATAATGGCATTCCTGCCATTTTCAATCTGTAGCACTTCAGCAGTAGTATGTGTGCAAATGACGTGACAAGTTGACAACCATCTAATTCTATAAATATATAGAATGCCATTTGTTGTTCAAAAATAATTGTATTGGCAACTGAATCTCATTTTCCCATTCATTTCTAACTAGCCGTGTGCCCGTGTCAGATGTCATGCATGTATGTAACAAACAATTTCGTATTTATGAGCTCCCGAACAATGTATGGGTAATTTTAGAATATGTTAATTGGCGGAAAAAGGTAGGTCATGAACTCACATCAGTGTATATTATCATCTTTGCATGTGAAATTGAACGTTTATTTTTTATGGCGTATTGTAGTCATTGTCTGAATGCAAAGTAGATTGCATAGATGACAAATTGAGGATTTTAAATGACACCAGTTTAGTTAGCGCCGGGTATCTTTATTACAATGCTAAGCATAAGAATTCGTTTAAAAACTACTAAGAATTGCAAACAAAACAATCATATACATCACATTTAACTAACTAACTAACTACACGCCTCAGCACTTAACTAACTAACAATAGACTGAATATGAAAAGGCGACAAAATTTTCCTGCTGTGGTTCGGCCATTTGCTAAAGATTTTTTTCCAATCACTTGACGTAGTATAACAAAACCCAGCACTTGTAATATTCATATGTATTGTCATTAAAACGAAAGTTCCCGATTCCCCATTTTCGAAATTACTTATTTCTCATGCACAAAATTTGAAAACAAAGTAGGGAATCCTTACAATCGACTTTTGTTGTTTGTTTTCGTACTAAAGAACGAAGCCATTATCTTCCACCCTCCGTTTCTAACTCTGTACTTGAAATAAATGCAAATGGGGTTTTTCATGGAGTCTGTACAAACAGGGCGCTAAGAGTAGAGACAATAGGAAATCTTTGGATTGCTCCTTCCATTCATTTCCAAAGTGTTTTATTCAAGTACTTACTATATGCGTTCTTCTCTTTCGATCTACTGTATATGTCATATAGTACGTTTATTATTATTACTGTTGTTGTGAGTATGCAAGGAAAACAATTTCGGTATTTGCGTTGGTGGTTGTAAAATTTGGATAAAAAATTGAATGGCAAACTGCGAGTTTTAAAAAACTGCTGTGCTGTATTCATAAATGCGGATGAGTAGAGTCCCAGTATGTACTATGGTATTCTGATGCCATTGATTTTGAGTGAATCTATCGGAAGATTTTTAGACCGTACAAATTAACTAAAATTTCTAGTGAAAACTGTAATTTCAAACGAAGCTTTTAGTTAAGAATTTAAAACTGTTTGAATGAAGCAGAGAAAACTAAAATTCAAGCAAGTTCCTTTGTTTCCAGAAAATGAAATTTAAACAATCTCTGTCTTTGTACAAGGGAAAGAAAACAATTGTAAAAATTAGAATTCATTCATCAGAATAATTTGCTCACGTATACCCAAATAGTTTGCCAAGCAAATTGTGCAACTACATATATTTCAGTCAGTTAGTTAGTAAGTATCTACAACAAAGACGCCTTGAGCTATTTAAAATCCCAAGGTTACAATAAACCGGCGGAAAAAGTCTTTGTTTTCTTCTACCTGAAGGAATCATTGGAGTTTGCAGTTTTCCTAGCCAATTAAAAAACTATTTTAACTACCGAACTAAATTAATTTGCTAATTAATTTTATAAACAACAACAGCAGGAAAACTCAAAATTTGAAATATAACTTTGCCATGTATTACTTATTATAGTATAGAGCAATTGTATGATGTTAGGAGGAAAATATTTATATAAGGCATAGGCATAATCCAAATAGTTATGGATGAGTAACTATTTCCCAAATCTCAAATGTAACTGCATATTATCTTAAAGAAAACAATATTTGCTTGTGAAAGGAAGCTTTTGATGTTTCAGAGTCGGAATTCATTCTCTTTGTTTACATTGCATTAAAATGTTAGAAAAGAGATACGCGTATGATTTCAGTAGCCTGGTTTAACATCTCCGCCATGCTGGTTGCAAAAGAGCAAGTCAAAATAACAATTTCTTGGTGTGCAAAAAAAGTGAAAGCTTATAATACAACTGTAGTAGACTATTTTATTCAATGTATAACTAAAATCCTCAAAAAATGGAAACATTTTATTGCGCAGATTACTAAAAAACATGCTGCAGTTTAAAAATGAAAAGAATATGCCTAAACTTTTTCCAACTAAAAAAATAATGAGCACATACAACTTGCTGGAATCAGCAGTTACAAAATCTTCATGTAATATTCCCCTACACATTTAATTACCTATGGTGCACACATCATTGTATATTCTACTTTCAATTAACGTGAATTTCTTATCTCTTCCGCTCGAAGAGCACAAAATACTAATTCATTTTTATGGAATGAACTCTTCTTGAAAACTTGAACACTTTTTTTCTGCATTATTAACCCATCCAATTTATTTTTTATTCTCATTAAAATACGAGGAAAAAAGTCCTATCTAAACCGCCAACGCACTTACTAATCATTTTAAAATGCGATAAAATGCAGTCATCGGTGATGAAACCATTTGACCTGCTCAGAATCACCAATCCTAGTATATAGTTAGTTAGGCATAGATTACAAACTGTGAAAGCACTTCCCATTCCCCACCAGAAAATAATCTAATGGAATTCCTATATCTTAATCACAAAGCGTGCAATGGAGCCCCATTATAATTGGTTATGCAAATCACAAGTAGTAGTATAATGCATATACTGACTGGCTGAAAGGGACTCATAGCCTTATAGAACTCACAAGTGTGCTCACAGTACACAAGCAAATTCTTGCATCAGGATCAAGTGAATAGGATTTGCATGAGTTAGCATGATAATGGATTTGAGAAGAGTCAGATCATAGTGGCCACCACTATTGCAAAATTAAAGGAGCTAGCTATACAGAAGGCTGGATCTAAATCATTGTTTGGCCATGCATTACTATTTAGGTTGGACTGGAGATCATCCTCATGATCACTAGAATTTCATGGCTCTTGCTTAGTTAGTTAGTTAGGAATCCTGTATAGTGGAAATTGGTTCACTTTGGGGAAAATATTATTGTTTAGAGTGGTGTATAGCATATAATAATATATCACATATTATATTTCAGCTGTGGATTCGGTTAATTTTAGAAAAGGGGGAGGGTTTGGAGGTATACATATGTATGGAGGTATATTCTTTTTATGCAGGTTGTTTTGAAAACAACGAGGCTTTATTGTTCTTCAAGCATGTATATTTTAGTTTACACATTTTGTTGATGATGAAATTCCTTGCCCATTATTCATGAAATTTCGGAAGCAGTTGGCATCAAGGGTTAAAAGTCGTGTGTGTATTATGTAGTGGATGGAAAGTTTTGAGCTATCCAAGTTATTGTTTGAACACCGGATGGATGGACAATAGCACTTTATGCAGTCAGGAATTGAATTAATTACAGGCCCACTGTCTCTGTTTATTGTGTAGGGTGAATTGTATATGTATGTAAGTGGTGTGTGAAAAAACATGTTTGCCGTATAGTCATAAAAGCGTATTTAGCATGATGGATTTTCTGAATCTAACTAACTAACGATTCCAAGTATATGTACACACAGTAAATAGGTTAAAAAAATGTTTTGTTATTCATACATTTTTTGCTCAAAAACGAGACTAAATAATTGGAGAAAATTTTTTATATTTAGTTCTGAATAGACAAAATACTTTGTTGATGGAATTGAATACCGTTTTTTATACGTCTTTCTGATTTAACCTGTGAATTGAGCATTATTATTTCACCGGGGATGTTTACATTCTAATGTGAGGAACAGGATGCGGACGGATTCCATCAACATGAACAAATGGACAGACATGATGAGTCGGCTGTCACACTGTAGCTACTCCTTTGTCTTTACTTACACGCTGGAATAATGAAAGGGAGTCTATTACATGCAAATTCACAGTAGAATGAAATACAAAAGTCGGAAACTTTCAATAGGTATTCACAGCAGAAAAATATAATCAAAAAATCAATCCCCAAAAAATATAAGATTCGAAAGTCTTCACTTTTTTTCCTAAATGCTTCAAATTTTCAATATTTCTGTAATAATTTAAAATCTTCAATTTTTCAGTCCAATCTACTTTTCAAAGCCAAAGCCCGACTTTTGTACATGATTCATGCAGTGTAACTTACACACAGAAAGACAGTTGTCATTTTCTCCAACTCCTTTTCAATACAATTGCTCTCGGATTTGAAACAAAGATACTAGCTCTGCACTCAATAACCCGAAAAGAGATCCCAGATCCTACTAAACTCATCTTGCAGCTTAAACTAAATAACTGTATAGAATCGTCCCATTGCTCATGCATTAATAATAAATTTTCGAACTAATCTGGTAAAATTGTAATGCCATATTAGTTGAACAATGAGTATAGAATACTATCCACCCAACTTTCTAAACTCGCCATATATTTATAATACCGTTCACACGTAATTTCAATTCCATAGTTCAAAATTGTCCCAGAATTTATGCCAAGTCAAAGGTGACAGTTATTAGATCCGGAGCAATTAATCTTACTGTGAGCACAAATTGCTTAGTCAGTGTCATTTGGTTGCCTGAAAATTTATGTTTCATCATTGCTGGTCACAAGCTTTGCGTGCATTTTGGAACCGAACAATCTAAACGATTCGTGAACTTGGCAGGAGTAAACAATCCATTAGAAGCATATGACATACTTCCATGATGCCCAATTAAGATTCCAAACAGGTTAGGTTAGTTTGTAATTATAATGCAGACTAACTAACTATTGCATACATATCATGGGAACAAACTGAAGGTCACAACATAATTCGGAATAGATGCAAATTGGGGAAAGTGAGCCATTGGAAGGAAAGTTGGTAGCGATTTACCGAAACGCCTTTGCTCATCACGTTATGCACACAGGCTGTCTGTAGTGTGTGTAGGTCCTAAAACATGATGGAGATATCATCTGCATGAATAAATTAGGGAGCTCAACTTTTCCCTCCTGTTTACCATATGCTCTCAAGTGAAAAGTTAATCTGCAGCATTAACAGCATAGAATTAATTCGGGTCTCAGCTTTATAATTTCCAAATGGCTTCTTGTATAGTGGCTTTTGTTTTGACAAGGGTTTGGAATTTGCATGTTGAAAGAAAATTGGGAGTAGAATATAGGTTTGGGAGGAAATCCGGATTTTTGTTGTGCATTTTTGCAATTTAAATGCTGTTTAGCATTTCATGTAAAGTTGGTTCGTTTTTAAATATCAGTTTTTTTTGCAGTTTAGTTTGTTTGATTCGAATTAACCCTTCCTGGGATATGTGTAGCGTGTAGCAAATATTATGAGCTGTGCTAACTAACTAACTAAGAAGTAAAAGAAACCTACAAAAAATCAGTAAGAAACGTGCTCAATTGTATATATAAATATAGTTTAGTAAGTTAATTCTCCTATGAAAAGAAACCTGTAGATTTCATTTCAAAAATATGGATTTTATTCGCTCTCTTTTGAACGACCCTACTTTGAAGCCTAGTATTAAATACTGTTGCAAAGAAAATGAGTAATGGTGTAGCATTCATCTACTAACTATGTAGTATAGCTGTAAGAAGTAGTATGGTAGTAGTAATATGTTTTGCAAGATGTGAAAATTTTCTCTTTCACATGCTACAACTATAGCTGAACCATGCTGTAGTAGTAAAGTAGCATTCACAGTTAGTCTCAACTTTCTTTTCATACCATTTCACTCTTTCAGAAACACATTTTCTACAGCTCTGATCTATCAGGGTTCCGAATTCCCTTTTGTGTTGCAGCCTTGCATTTTAAAGTCAAAGAAAATTTCCCACCAGTCTATTGACTATAACCCTACAGTCGAAAAGTCACTGGATTTAGACAAAGAAATATGCGTGTACAACTAGATTCAATATAATATATTCAATAATAAGTTAAAAAATCGATTTTCGGGAGGAAATGTTGTAGTGTTTTTCAAAAAAATCATAAATTGCCGTTCTTTTGGAAATTTCGACCGTAATTAAAAAAGTTCCGGCCATTCAAGCTGAACTGGCTGCAACACTTTGAAAGCAGTTGCAAGATATTTTTCCCTGCTCCTCTTGCTTTTGTACAAGTGTGTCCTTTTGTGCCCATTATTTGTCACTGAACACTCACAAAGAACATGGGAGAACAAGAGGAACATGTACACAGAGTGAGAGAGAAAATACGTGCATGAAACTCACTAGATTTGTGGCCCAAAGGGCTCCTTTCGCTTACTTTCACTGAAACGAGGGTAAGCCAAAGGATTGTACTGTATCCAACCAAAACTACGGTGCAATGGAATGAAAAAGTGAAGGACCAACCAAGAATAACTGAATGCCTAGGATGATTCTCTCTGAAAATTCTTATACCAATTAAGGCGAACTGGATTATACGATTTTTACTAGGGGTGGTCTTTACTATGAGTGAGTGGAGCTATATAGAATTTTAGCTTTAAATTTTAAAACTATTCTTAGCGTTCAGCATCGGTAGGATTGGATTTTTCTTGTCTTGGCTATCCCTAATTCCAGTCTAATCAAACGTAGCTACATTGTTAGGTTCATCCATAGAAATTGAGCATAGCTACCCAAAATAAAAGAAGGCCGAATATCTTAATTAGTGCAACATAATTGAATGAAATTTGCATCACTTGAGATATGAAGAGGGAAACTGTTGTTCACATTTTTCAGATATCTTTCCCATTCCTTTAGAAATAGAGCACACTTGTGCTCCAGGGTGAAATCAAAGTAAAATGGGAAACCTTTCTCGGCAACTCTGAGCAACATAAAAGGAACAGCAGTGCATTACATTGGTTGCTCTTGCACAGTTTCATCAAGTTTGCTTTTCTCGTAACACTCGTGTACTCTATTTGATTTTGATTATTATTACTACTGCTCAAGTGAAAGCCCTCAAGTGATACAAGAGAGAAACTAACTATACTATGCATGTACATATAAGAAACCATTTATACAAAGGAATAAAAAACAAAAGTGTCTGAAATTTTCTTCTCACAATGTACTAGATGCACGTTTGCATGGTTGCTAGTGGCAGAAAACGGTACTAACTAACTGTATATAAGGAACTCCATTGTGAGCAAAAAAGTACAAAGTGGTTTAAATTCTATTTCAAAGTGAATACGGGGAAACAGTAGAAAAATCAAAATGAGTTGCTGTTAAACAATGTAAACAAAACAAGCTAGGGTTCCTCTCATCTGTAATAAACTAGAAAGTAAACATGAATTTGGAATTTTATTTGTTTGACAACCTGTGAGTTCCATATCATTTGCGTCACGTCACAAATGTCAGTCCCATTTGAAAGCTCCAAAACAGTGTGCACTGTGTATGCCTATCCAATAGTTAGTATAATCGGCTTTTCTTCTCCAAATGATGCCAAAAAGTTAAGCGGCTGAAAATTTAAGCTGAGGAAAACAAACCAACCGGATTAAAATTGCATATTGTTCAAAGAACTTCCGGTTTCTCAAAAACAGAGAAACTTACGTAAAATGCATAATTATTTTCAAATATTTATCGCAGCTTGGGCATCAAAATTTTCTGAAAACAAATGCAAACTGTGCTATTCTGCTGCAGTATGAAATCCTATATTTTCTATTTGTTTTCCCATGCTCTTATTTTACAAGTTTTTCATCTCATCTGTCCATACTTGTCCTAAAAACATGAAGAAAAATGTTCAATCTTACCGTACACACCTTACTTTCACTTGCATTAACTTAAACATGTGCGTGAGGGGGGGTTGCAAAAAAAATGTAATGTTATGATGGCAATAAAGGGGCGCGGTTCTCATGCTAACAATAACAATATTGATAGCAGCATGCATCCGAAAGTAACAGTCATACATTCATTTTCTCATAAAGAAAAAGAGTGAAGACACATGGCATGGCACAGTACTCACTCAATGGAAAATTACTGCATGGCCCAAGAAAAAATGGACACGATGAAAAGTGAAAAGGGGGAGAGAAAACCAAGGACGTGAGCAATCCTTTTTCTCCATGTGTGTGATATGGTTATGACGTGAAAGAAAGAATGGTGTCTTCTCCGTGGTAGTAGTGGCTCGCTTTTTTATCACAAATAATTGCCGCTAGGCTTTCACCCTTTTTTGCCATTACGAGAACCCAAAATGTCCTTTTCATGCAAAATACTGCATAAGAAAATATCCGGTTTGCAATTTTTTATTGCATGCGTCCCATTTCGCATTATTAGGCAAAATTGCGGCATTTTTTCACCCTTGGGTTTCTTAATCCAACTAATTTTTACAGGCTACTAGAAAAACTCTGTTTTTGCTCCTCAAAACCTCATGTCAAAAAGACATTTTTGGTGATTTGTTATTCATGTATTTATGCTTAAGAATAATATAAAAAGTTTGTTTATTGACTTTCCATCCATAGAATATTCGTGAAATTATTGAATATTATAATTAAATAGGGTTTTAAAGGACAGTTTAAGGCACAGTCTAAACTAACTATACTACCTGCTTGTATAAGCCCGACTGTTGAGATCAGGAGAGAAATGTGAAGAGGCATAATGGGAATAAAAACTCTTTCTCTCGGTATTTTATTGCTCCAGTATGAGAAACAAGTTGGACTATCGGGCGAATTTCTCCTCCACTGACTTATGATTGCAGCCACTCGTGTGTCCTTTCACTTGTGCAGGAGTAGTATAGTGCAACTGGCTGCCACTGGCTCAAAGAAAACTTGGCACCGAGCCACAAGATGATTTCAAAATTTATGAACAAACTCACCGCTAATCTTATCCAAGAATTTTTATTAATAAAGGCGGCCCACTAACTTGAACACTTTTAGTTAGTCTTATCTACAACATGTTAACCTCCTAATTCACATCATTGTCAATTTTTATCACTATGTATGTGTCTGTCAACCAATTATGTAGTTCGTCTGGCTGAAATTTTGCGTTTAAAAATAAATCGAATCAAACTGAAGTTACAAACACACGTCCATAGAAATATATTAATAATTTTCTGACATGCAACTCGTATTGGCGTTAAACTTAATCAAATTATTTAGAGATTTTGTGTGCAGGTTTTGTTTACCTACAATGAAGAAAAACAAGTCTTCATACAATAGAATAAAATCATCATATTTTATATCGAGTTTGTGATCTGATTACCAATAATACAGTGGATCTCATTATTTGGAAATTTCTTTTGTTCACTTGAGCGAATATTGTGAAGAAATGTTGTAGACAGATTGCCCACAATTTCCATGTCACTGATCAACATGTCAATATTATGATTGAGTGCTTGTTTTTGTTCCTAGAATTCGTTTATTTGAGCCAGCCAGTCGTGTACAGTGTACACGACGCAAAAAATCTCCATTTATTTCAAAGGCTAATCAAATAGACGGAGAAAAAAACACTTGGATTCTTTCTTTCTAACTGGAATTCTATTAGATTGTAGTCAGGAGTGGCCAATTTCCATGATTGTGATGTAAAAATAAGCTAGTAGTGCGCACGGAAAGAATGGAGCCGGATGTTTCAGTAATGACAAATTATCCCGTCATAATAATTCATATCTGATGTAAAAGGACGGGACTAAAAGAATGTGGTGGGGTATGAGAATATCTGCAAACTGCATATTATACAAAAGTGTTTGAATCTCCACATTTCTTAAACTAACTGATGCATATGCAAAATAACATGAGGAATATAAAAAATGAAGAGTTCTATTTTTGAGCGTTTTTGGATTAAAAAGTTACTGTATAGTGCTTTCCATGCTACCACATTG
>Ga0210040_10011165_pt1 | contig 10206 bp, 3 predicted proteins | sample CryGeyCG12114_NA_FD_185462 | JGI IMG/M metagenome (GOLD analysis project Ga0210040, IMG submission 185462) | Groundwater microbial communities from aquifer - Crystal Geyser CG19_WC_8/21/14_NA (SPAdes) (version 2) | ecosystem: Environmental > Aquatic > Deep subsurface > Groundwater | place: USA...
CTTTGAATAAATTCAATTCTGTGGTACAATCCTAGATTTATGCTATCGACTAGCGAAGAAAATATTCCGGATTGCTTCATTTTCACGTCCGCTGAAACATCCTGCGGTGAAAAATATAAGTTCCCCTATCTGCACTCGGAGATGACAACATCATTCCAGTGTGAATCAACCAAAAATAAACACTACAAACAAATGAATTTCAGGAAACGCAATTAACTTCAATTAGACCGGTAATTTTCACACACTTTGACTTTACACTTATATCCACCCAGGATGTGGTGCGAATGCGACCGACAAGTTTCTACACACAAAAGCACTTTGTGCCTGTAGGTATAGGGAGTCAGTTGTTAAAAAAATGCCAGAAATAAATACCTTTGCTGGATTCGGCCCAAAGTGTCCAGGGAATCTTGCAGCTGTTTCATTTGAGACTCCAGCTCAGTCACCTCTTTTCGTAAAGTCTCGAGCCGATTTCTATTGAGCGTGGAACACGATCGGTCCATAACCACTTCCTCTTTAAGTTGTGGCACATGGGAAAGGTCCTGTGCGCAATAAATAGAATCCGAAAAGTCAACCTTGTTTACCCGACGATATACTTTCTTTTCACTTGTAAAGTGAGTAGGTACTTATAAATTGAGTGGAGTGAATAAACATTGAAAGCGAAAGTTTTTAATCAGGAGTGAGCTCATTTCATCACCTATAAAAACACATTTTTCCCCAGAAAGGAGAAGGGGGAGAAACTGTACTGGAAAGTTAATTTTAGTCGTAGAATTCAAGTCATCGTGTGTTGCCAACTTCTGCTAAAGCATACTTGCGACGCACAGAGTTGCCTTTTGTCATGATACAAAGACTTTGTCAGGACTTGTGTTGTGACTTTAGAAACCGTTATGTTTAAACTTTACTTTATTGTGATTATTTTGTGATTTAGTTTAGCTACTGTCCATTCGCTTGAATTATGGATTTCTCCAATGTTTAAACCATAGAAATAGATATACTATATACCCGGAAAAGGTTTAAACACACTCTGAAAAATTAGTTCATAATGTAGAGAAAGGACGGATCCTACATTTTTTTCTTTTTCGGCGTTTAAACTAAACTAAAAGTTACCTTACAAAGAGCTTGCAAAGTTATATGCAGTTGTATGCAGTGCAAGCAAAGGTTATATTATGTATGAATTGAATTATTAAAAGTTCTTACCTGGAAATCACTATTGTCAGGAACTGAAGCAAGTGCTGGCGGTGTTTTAAAATTGTGCCTATGATTTTGAGCGGGGGGAACAACTAAAGTTTTTACAAATTCGCGAATGTCCTGATTTCCGTTAATGTTTCGGCAGAGAGTACATAATGCTTCGTATCGGCGAGACCTCTCGAGTCCCTGCACCAGAAAACAGATAACATTCAAATTCCATAACCCGACAATTATTACGAAAAATTACTGATAGCTAGTTTCCTACCTTTGAAGAAATGATTTCTGACCCTTGCACAATTGATTCCGAAAGAGTGGCACACAAATCAAAGTATACTACTTCAAGCTCCTGCAAAGCCAAATAGATACAAATAACCATACATTATATTGCAAGTCAGAGGCTGCTAGCCGTAGAAAAACCGCCGGAGAAAGGAATGAGTACTTTCTACTTTGCCCATAAACCAAATTGAAATCATTTACACACAGTTGGATACTAAATTACTTATTTATTCATTTCGCATCCAGGACTCCCGATTTACAGTATAGCATTCTTCCACTCATTTGCATTGAAGCAGCTACAGCGCTTTCTATTCCAGGTATGCACGTCGGCATGAATGTTTAAAATTCCAATATCAAACTAACTTGGGACTTATGCCCCAATTTTATCGACTTAATGTCCAATTACAAAGAATCGTAAAAGAATGGAAATTAAGTCACGAGCATTGAAATATTGAAGGTCCTTTATGCCATAATTTATGATAAAAAAAAACCCAAGTTTCCCACAATGCTCTCATTAATCATACAATTTGAACTTTTGATCTTGTCTAAGTGGAAAAAAAAAACTTCCAACTAACGAACTATACGTTCATTTCATATAATGGCAGACGAGCACACGCCACCCAAATACATTGGCACGGTCGAGTACTACGAACTTAGTATGTACCACGCTTCAGCAATAACATCATGTTCGACACGCATTTTACAGACTGTGCAGCCTTGTCATTTGTCATGACAACGAAGACAAATTGAGGCTTTCCCATAGCTTTGACCTTTTCCATCTCACATAGTCTAATTGGATTCCAAATCCCACTGCCTGAGAGAGTAAATAGTTTTGACAAAAAAGTTTTTTCCTCTCTTTTTTTCTCCTGATAATTGGCACACTGTGACTAGTGTTTTTTATAAAGTGAGTAGCATAGTAATAGTTAGCACTAATACCAATATTCAACATTTCTGGAAACTACTGGTTGGTAAACAGCGTCAATGTAGTCTATCTCAGAATCTATACCCAAACAACTATACGTTGCAGGATCAAAGGGTTTTATTAAATGCATTTAAATGCTGTGCTGCCGTGCTAATAAACTACTTTAAAAAATGGTCGAGTTAAACAAAAAAGTCCCTAGGTTAGTATATTATTTTTTAAATTTTCAAAAAAAAATTAACGGATAAAAGTTTGTCTATGTTTGTTGAGAGCAAAACAACCAATGGCAGATAACCTAGTGAAAAAAACTATCATCTTTTATTTTGCAACGAATAGTAACTTACTAACTACGTACTACCTACTCAACTAACCCATTTGGGACACATTATGAGAGCTTTTAGGAATAACTTTTTCTTGTTTTTCCAACAGTTACAGTACCTCAAGTAATGCAGGCAATGTTTCCGTGTGGTACTCCTTCAGCATGGCATTTGTCCCACGTAGTTGCTGGACGTACGCATTGTGAGCTTCATAGTATTTGGCCAAGCTAGCACTGCTACCTTGTTGAATGTGGAGCAAACAGGCATCGTTGTAGTCTCGGTAAGCCTGAATAATTCATCATGATGAAAAATTTCATACATTAAGGCAACTTTCTTTCACAAGGCCATATGGGCACTGAAACATTGGCGATATGGGTGCACTAGCACATGAATTAATAATGTTTTCAACTGTAACCCGTTGAAATCCATCTTAACTGCTAACTGGAAACTAATAGAACAGTGACTGAAAATAGTATGTTTGTTTATTTATACACAATCATGTCGAGTAGTGTGTAGTTTGTATGTAGGGAGTGATTAAGTTTGAATATTTTTGGGAGCACAGTAAATCCTACATTGGTGGTTGAAATATACTTTCAATTTTTTCTACCGTAAACGTGCTAGATGAGTGAAAGTAGGTTGCACCCTTCATAAAGCATAATTTGACACTCTCCAGGTAAGCCACACTCTTTTAATAAATGTGGTTTCTCCTCCACTCAATATTATGTCTCCAGCATGCGTACAACAATGAAGTTCCTTTTTACACGCTTACTATAGGGAAATTTGAGAAGGCAAGTTGTTCTGGGAAAATATTTGCGGGGAATAACAAAGTGTGAATTTCATCTGGCATTCCTAGCAACACATTTAATATTATGAAAGACATTAGCGTTATTACTTTTCATGACTCCTTACGTAAGGAGATGAGATAAATGTGAGCAGTTTTCAAATTCAACTCTACATTACTCACTCAGTCAGTACTAGGTTCCCGGTCCGGAGAATTTGATGCGTATATTAAAAAAAACAGGATTTGGTTCGCCGGAAGCGTGCATGCCCAGATTCGTGAGCTTTCACTAGAGGTGAGTTATGAAATACAGTGGGTGTGTATATCTTATATGGATTATGGATGAGGATATTTTTCCCAGTCAAATTGTAGGATCGTTTGCTCAACCAAAAACCGCCCCACTGTTGTTCCCTACATGCAGATAAACATTGCGACAAAAATGTTTACCCGGAGATAGATACCGGGGAGCCATTTCTCCATACATTATTCATCCCAAGATTCCAGCTTGTAGCATTTAATGTGAAATGCACTGTGAAATTTAATTTTCCTTATAGTAGCTAGTACATTACTAACTAACTAACTAACTAACTACAGTCATCAAAGGGACTTCTGTACATAATGAAAGCTGCTTCTAATTATGACTTACTTGTTAGTTGCCATATTCAAGTGAATTTGTCTGCAAAGTTCTGACTTTAACAGTCTTATGTAATTAACGAGAAATTATTATATCCAAATTTTACTACCCTATATGTACCGTAATAAAGTTATATTTGGATTCATTCAGTGCTGAATAACTAACGAACTAACTAGCAACACGATTCAAGGGAAATCCAGCACACAACTTACATTCCCCAGCATAGCTTCATTTTTACTAAGGACAGTCTCAAAACTTTCTCGATGCGCGAATATTTTCCTTGATTGGATTTTGAGGCAAAATGTTTTCTCCAGCAACGGCCTGGCTACCTGCAAGTTACAAAAGATTATTACCAAATGCAAATATGATTTCACTCAGGAGACCCACTTCACATTGTCATGCAGGGCCACATATTTTTAGATCATTAGTCAGATGTGACTGCTGCGTGAAGAAAAGGGAACGTGACAATTCCCTTGCTGGAGCTTTATTATTGACTCGTTTTGCAATCCTAATACAATTCCAGCATGATTTCTAATCTCTGAGGACAATTTGGCTACATTTTCTCACGACCAATTTAAATGCTCTGTCAAAGGTTCGAAGAAAGCAAAAAGCCAATTCAAAGGCTCTCTCTCACTGCCTTGCTTTATCACTTTTAGATTGCCCAATCTATCACACTTTCACACTCCTAAAGTATTGTCACAGTAGCCCGTCACTCATGGATAAAAGCAGACAAGACTGACAATCCCATTCATATAATAATATTTGTCCTTTTTCAGGTCTGAGGCAGTGAGTCAGTGACGAGGACTCTTATTTACAAACCGGAGATAATGTGAAGTACCTGAACATAGCTGTGCTTATGTACTTGGACTTATGTACCGGCCATAATAATAATATATAACTATGCATCAGGTCAAACGAACCCATTTCCATGTTTTTGGTCCCACTACTAGAATATACTTGAATCTAACTGTATCCAGAATGCATGCAGAATGAGAATGTGTATCTAAAGGCTGCTTACTGTATAACATACTAAAACTGATATCTCTTATAGAATCTAGACTCATCAAAATCGCTCTCCTACTCCCGACAGAAGTTCACACAAGTCACCAAATTGAACTTTCCGTCTCAAGAGTCTCTCAATAAATAAATTTTATTACCACTTTTTGGCCCAAAAAACATGTTTTCAATACCTAGCCATAAGAGTATGCTATGTTGTATTACATCGTGGAAAGACAGACAGTTTGGTTAGGCTAGCTGACTGCTAAGGAGAAAGCATCAAAATAATCCAAAATTATGGCCCAACCCATCGGTAAGATGAGACAGTTTTCATCAGTGGATTCAGAAAGGTGTTGTTACATAAAAGCAATTTTACTATCGATCGGTATTTATATATCTTCGCTATTATTATTTTACTTCAAATATGCATTCTCAGAGGAACCACATGCATACACAATGTGATATCATTACCTGTCTAGCTAAAGAGCTTGATATGTCGGAATGGGCTTGTGAATCAATCTCCACTTCCTGAAGCAATGTCTCCCACAGATTGAACAGAGAGCTGCCACAAGGAGGTCTGCAAGCCAAAGTAATCACAAAATATTGATTACAAAACTGTGCATCTTAAACATATACAACTTTGTTAGTCAGCCAGAGATACCTAAACAAAGCAACAATGCATGAACTAATTTTATTTCATAAGCTAATTAACTAACTATGGAAATGCCCAAGTAACAAACTAATTCCATGCATAACTTTTGCCTGGGAAAAGTTCTTTCCATTGCCATGAAAGTTAACAATAGTTATCTCGTTAGTTTAGTTAGGTTGTAACTGACTGACTACCAACCGCAAATGGCTTATCAACAAAAGTAATAGCTCCATGTCTATCAACAAATTTAATAACCCAATAAACCATGCAATCATATTTTCATCAATCGACTCTCTCAACTACTGTATAATTTGCCCTCAAGTACCAATTTCGTGCTCGTTACCAAGTTGATTCGATAAACGCATTATTTGTCCTGGTCGGAAACCAACCTACCTACATAAGAGCACTTAGTTGGTTCTGGTGACATCGATCTTTTCATCAACAGAACAAAAACCATTGGATTTTCACAGATTAAAGTTATAGCGTTACAGCTTTCCCTTCCCATGTTCACATTTTCTTACCATTATGGCTACCTGCTATATTTTTTCATTCATCAAGAAAAGTTTGACACGCGTTTTTTCTAAATCAATCCTTTCAGTAGCTGACATCTCCTTCCGCCCATTAAGAGCGCACATGCATAAGAGATAAGTTTCTAAGAGGAAATTAATTTCTCACATGCCAAACTCAAATTTAAAGGCATTCATTCATCAACAGCCAGTCTAACGTGAAAGTTCACAAAAGATTTCCTTAGTTTATCGTAGAATATAGCAGTTAGTTAGTCAGCTATAGATAGTTTAAGGAACCATTATCAATTTTTCAAAAGGTTCTGAATAGTACAAAGTGATGCTCAAGACGGCCAAGACCTTACTTACTTGACGTTTTCTAATTCATGTAAGCCATTATCTAGAGCAGCTTTAATAACACTTTCATTGAAATTATAATCGATATCGGTACGCAAACTACTCAGAAGATAGTTAGTTAGTCATATATAGTGTTTGTGTACCTTTTATTTACTGCACTCTTTCACTTATCATTTTCTTTAAAAGCATGTAAACAATTCATGTTTGCGTACCATATAGATTTTTTCTGGCTCAATAATGATTTTTTTCATGCGATCACGATCTAATAAAGTAAGTTTCTTAGTTATTCGGCTCACCTCTCTTTCCGTAGATCGGAATTCCTTTTACGAAAGTTTTCCACAAGCATTTGGACCTCTACAGAGTACTGCTCATTCAGTTGCGAGAGTTGCTGAGTGAAATCTGAAACTGAAAAGACAAAGGGAAAAGAGGATTACACACAAAGCTGAGGGCTTCATTTAGAGAGCTTGTCAACTTAAATGGGTTACATAAACTGTGCAACAAAGTTAGTTGGCTAGTTAGCATTAGAGAACCATCTCTTACCAACCCAAAAGTATTGCAAAATTTACATCCCCGCACAGAGTAATAACAACTTTCAGCAATACGTTTAGTAAGACAGTAAACCTAGAAAAGTATTTACATAAATTTTTGAACAGTTAACTTTCTCCAAACTATTCTAACTTAACTAACTAGCAAACAAGAGTCAGTAGGTGGTAATGGACTGAAATACTGGGATAAAAGATAGTAACTAAAAAATCTGGCAACGAAGAATTGAAATGAACAGGACATAGATTATGAATTCAAAAGTCCTGCGTCATCATAAACTAATTACATGAGGCTCATAAATTAACGTTTTATGCAGACGTGTGTACTTGTCAAACCACTTATTTGTTATCGTATATTGTGACGAGCTTGAGGATTGCTTCTTGGCACTCGCTACCAAGGGCATGAGACGTTTCCCTTTGAACTTTACAAAATTATCTTCTCGCTAATTGTTCTGAAACTATATATAACTACTTTAAAGTTGATGCCTACACCAACACGTTATAATTTTGGCAATTTTTTTAGTATTTTCTTAAAAAATCAACATTTCTGCTACACCAATCACACTCATATCATCCATTATCGTATCCACTTGAATAGATACAGATTGAACACAATGACGAAAACGGGCATCCACTTTTCAACCCGGACTTCCACACCCCACACAATTCATCTATGCAATGCAAACCCACCATTAAGGCTACTTGTAAAACTCCTAACTCAGGAAACTGCGGTCCTAAACATTGAACAAAGTAAGCATTGTACTTTGGCTATGCCACGAAAAACGATGATCCAGCTCCAATGAAGTATTTTTTGTCATTCTCTCAAACTCTCCCGTTGTTAACTGTGCCAACTGGGTCAGCTAGCCAAGAAAAAAGCCAGTGGAATTCTAAAGTGAAACACACAAGCCTGAATATACTTATGTCATCCGGATGATAATACAGTATCTATAGAGGATGATGGTGTGTGTAGTTTAATTTGGTAGCTCCCTTTTGTCTACACTAACTAACTAACTGAGTGAATATAAGTCAATTTTTATGTGTGGCACTCCTGCGGATGTAAAAAAATAGTGAAGGAAACCTTTTATGACCACCATGTTCCACACAGTTCTTATTTTTTCTATACTGTGCATGTACTAAAACTAATATCATCAGACTCTATCTCACTGATTTAAGCGTGCTGCAGAGCCCGACTTAGGTTGTGCACTTGTGATTGATCACTTACTCCATTGACTGTGTGTACAGTTGCAGAAAATATAGGATTTTTCCCGCAGCAACACACTAAAAAAAGTGGGATGAAAAGATAATGTGACTGCTTACTTCCTTACCTACAAACGACATGAAATGAATGATACGTTATGTACTCCAGGTGAAAGAAAAGACTGTCTTTTCTATCTTTTTAATATAACGTTTATTCAATGGAGCAGCATTTTGTTCCCTCGTATGTACTGTATCAATGGGAGTAGGTACACAGATAACTGAATGGAACAATAGCATGGTTTCAGGGATTTCAGACTGAAGAGAAAATAATGAGGCTCTTGAATTTCTTGTAAATTTTTCGTAGAACGTCTCAGTCAGTCAAAGTTGGAATGAAAGGTCTAAATTAAATTTGACTTGGACTCCAAGTAACAGAGAATTATATTTTATATATAAGCTCTAGTGGATAATTGAACATTTCTTTCTAAAGAAAATGTTGAATATAGTAAGAGTAAGAGTTAAGAATAGAACCTTTACAAAAAGAGTATTACTAACAGTATAAGACTATATAATGAATGGAGTTCAATTTTAAACTAACTAACTTGGAGCACAAAGTAAACAAGTTGTACACTTTTTTGTGGCCAATTTTCATGCTTTGAAAACAATTTTGTAATACCTAATGGAATTGTACAGGTTGTGTAATATCAACATGAAAACTTTAACAATACTTTCTATAGTTTATTTTTAACCTGTTTTAAAACTTTGTAAAATACATAGCTCATTCACCATTTATACGCTCCTAAAATATTAGCTCCTAGTGAAGATCACATCTGAAAAAAGTTTAAACTTTAACATAGGGTTACATGAGTAACTAGCCAAAATAGAGAAATCAATAAAGGGATGATTAATTTTGAAATTTTTTCCAAGTTAAATCCCAAATGAAACCTCAAAAATGAATCTAGATTCACAATATTTGTTCAACGAAAGCTAATATGATGAAGTTTGAGCGCTGGACGCTAATATTTTCTGTGAGTGTATACCTGAGTAATAAATGAGTTACTTTGCCAAGTTTTAACCCAATCAGCAACAAACAGGTTAAGTAGTTAGTTACATTCTAAGTTACTTTCATTTCGGTTGTGATTCACTCACTCAAGACTAAATATTTAATGCATCAACAGATGCATTAATAATGCCTACAAGTGAGTAAAAGGTGAAAATGAATTAGTATTATGACGATGAAATCTGAAACGTGAATCAGGTCATGTTTTCTTGCACAGTTTACGACCGGGAAATAAAATGTGGGCAACTTTTTTCCAGCTACGTAGTACTTGGTACCAGGGAATATTAAAGATATTACATAGCACTTTGTAAGTTATAAGTGAAAAAGCAGGTCATGCAACTGCTTCTAATCAAAGTCTATATTACATAACGTACTGTGTGGGAAAAATTCTACTGACTAACTGACTGAGTCTTCTCCAGTGTGTGAAGTTTTGTCAATGCACAGGGTTCTATCAATGAGAAACAGGTAAAAAGAGCAGTGAGTGAGATAAACTTTTCCCCATTTATTATACCTGCAATTTTGACGGAAAATTTTCATGCACTTATCATTTGCTAAAGCAATTTAGTGGTTTTAGTACGGGAAATTCCCAGTAAATGAAAATTTATTGATGCACACTACAGTTTTTTGAAAGAAAAACAGTTTTTCGGTTCTCAGATATTTCCCATTAATGGCAACTTCAACCGACTCAAGTGTGTAATTTGGAGCAAAGAGTGAGATAAAGTAAAGACAGTTACAGTCTGGTTATGTTCACAAAGTCCTTTTATTTCTTATCGTTGAATAAACACTGTCATAAATT
>Ga0210040_10011166_pt1 | contig 10205 bp, 8 predicted proteins | sample CryGeyCG12114_NA_FD_185462 | JGI IMG/M metagenome (GOLD analysis project Ga0210040, IMG submission 185462) | Groundwater microbial communities from aquifer - Crystal Geyser CG19_WC_8/21/14_NA (SPAdes) (version 2) | ecosystem: Environmental > Aquatic > Deep subsurface > Groundwater | place: USA...
ACGCGTTCTCGCCCGCCGCTCTCGGTGCGGTGAAGAACGGCCAGCCCGTCTCCGTCTCGCTGTTCCCGAACACGCCGATCACCCGCGCGAACGCCGCCGTCATGGAGAACGGCCCGCATGGGCCCGCCGCGGGGAACGCGTTCCTCGACTACTGGAGCAGCCCTGCGGTGCAGCAGAAGTACTCGGAGCTGACCAACTACGGCATCGTGATCGACTCCCAGGCCGTCTACGACCTGCTCACCCCCGACCAGCTGGCGTACGCGCCCTTCGTGCCCGACAAGGCGCAGGGCACCCTGCTCGACTACGAGTACCTCGCCGAGACCGGTGACACCGGTGTGAGCAACCTCGACGAGATCAACAACCGTTGGAACGAGTGGCGCGCACAGTGACCGCCGCCGCAGTCCGCGGCGACGTGAGCACCACGCGGAGCCGGAGGAGGATTCGTTTCTCCTCCGGCTCCGCCGGGCTCGCGCTTCCCGCTCTCCTGTTCCTCGCGATCTTCGCGATCTACCCGCTGGTCACCTTCGCGATCGGCAGCGTGTGGGTGCGTGGTGCGTTCACCTGGGTGAACTACACGCAGCTCTTCACGAGTACGTACTTCGGTGGGGTCCTGCTCCGCACCATCCTCACGGCGCTCACGGTCATGGCGGTGTGCGTCGCCATCGGGTACCCGCTCGCCTACTTCCTCAACCGGGTGCCGGGACGCGCGAAGGTGATCCTCATCGCGCTGGTGGTGCTGCCGTACCTCACGAGCGTGCTCGTGCGGGTGTTCGCCTGGTCGGCACTGCTCGGTCTGCGCGGACCGATCAACACGGTCCTCGTCGCCCTCGGCATCTTCGATCAGCCGCAGCAGCTGGGCCACAGTTTCGCCGGCGCACTGATCGGGCTCGTCCACGTGCTCACGCCGATCGCGGTGCTCACGATGTGGGCGACGATGTCGCGGATCGAACGCGGTCACGAGGTGACCGCAGGTGCGCTCGGGGCTTCACCGGTCCGGGTGTTCGCGACCATCTTCCTGCCGCTCTCCATGCCCGGCGTGATCGCGGCGGCGCTCCTCGTCTACGTGCTCGCCATCGGCGCATACGTCATCCCAGTCGCGCTCGGTGCCACCAACGGTCTGCTGTTCGCCCAGGTGGTCGCGGATCAGGCGACGGTGACCCTCAACTGGGGCCTCGCGGGCTCCATGACAGTGGCGATGCTCATCGTGAGTCTCCTGCCGCTCCTCCTCGTGCGCCTCGTCCAGGCGATCGCGGGCCGCCGCCGGAACCCGTACCCGCTTCGCAACCGGCTGGCCACCCGATCGGTCTACCCGGCATTCGAACTGGTGCCGACTCCGGTATGGACGTGGCTGTTCCGAGTCGTCGCAGTCCTCGTCCTCGCATTCCTGGTGATCCCCGAGATCGTCGTCATCATCTTCTCCTTCGGGCCGTTCAACAGCCTGTCGATCCCGCCGGACTACTGGAGCGTCGAGGGGTATCAACGGTTCTTCGCGGATGACCGCTGGACGGAGCCGATGGGGCGTTCGTTCGCCTTCGCGGCCGCCGACGGGGTCATCGCACTGGTGCTCGGCGGGCTCGCCGCCTACGGCCTCGCCCGGAGCTCGGGACGGGTCTTCGCGATCGGGCTGGCGATCCTGGCCTTCCCGCTCGCGCTCCCTGAGGTGGTTCCGGCGCTCAGCTTCTACGTCTTCGCCAACACCTTCCACCTCGCGGGGACGAGCGTGGCGGTGATCATCGGGCAGGCGGTCACCGCAATCGGACTGGCCGCGGTGATCAGTTCCACCGTCATCAGGAACATCCCGGTGAACCTTGAATACGCATCCCAGATGAGCGGTGCGTCGAAGACCAAGACTCTCCTGCGGATCGTGGCACCGCTCGCCCTGCCCGGCCTGATCGTCGCCGGCCTCTACGCCTTCCTCAACGCCTTCGACAACCTCGTGCTGCCGCTGTTCGTCTCGGGGGTCAACAGCACCGTGCCGGTCAAGATGTTCTTCTCCATGCAGGACCAGCTCAATTCGGTGATCGCCGTCGTGGCGACCCTTCTGATCGGGCTCCTGCTCGCCGCCACCGCGATCGCGGTGCTCCTCATGTCCCGCGCTACTGCGCGCATCGACGTCGCCGACGTAGCGAAAGGCTGAAAACCATGAATGCAACCGAGGAGAAATCCGCCGCCGCGACCGCGGTCACACCGACCGCAGGCAGCCGCACCGACAGCGTCGTCCTCGAGAACGTCTCGAAGCACTACGGCTCGGTCTACGCGCTCGACGCCGTGTCGCTCACCGTGGGCGATGGCGAGTTCGTCACCCTGCTGGGACCGAGTGGCAGCGGCAAGACCACCTGCCTCCAGATCATGGCGGGCATCGCGAAGCCGGACGACGGCGCGATCCGCATCGCGGGACGCGACGTCCGCCGCGTCCCGATGCACAAGCGCAACATCGGCATGGTCTTCCAGAACTATGCGCTGTTCCCCAACATGACGGTCGCCCAGAACGTGCTGTACCCGCTTCGGATGCGGGGATGGTCGAAGACGGATTCCCTCGACGCGATGCGGGAGGCTCTCCGACTCGTCCGGCTCGCGGACTTCGAGGGCCGGAAGCCGGACCAGCTGAGCGGCGGGCAGCAGCAGCGCGTTGCGCTCGCCCGTGCGATCGTCTTCAAGCCCAGCGTGCTGCTGCTCGATGAGCCCCTTTCCGCCCTCGACCGGCTGCTCCGCGAAGAGATGCAGCTGGAGCTGCGGCGGGTGCACGAGCTCACCGGCATGGCGACGGTGTGCGTCACCCACGACCGGACTGAAGCGCTCACCATGTCGGACCGGGTGGTGCTGCTCAACAAGGGCCGGATCGTTCAGGAGGGGTCGCCACGTGACATGTACGACCGCTCCGGATCCTTGTTCGCGGCTCAGTTCCTCGGTGAGGTCAACCGCCTGCGGATGACGCTCGGAGGCGCACCCGGAGCGAAGACTTTGACCGACGAGCGCGGCCGGGTCATCCCGGACGTCCTGCTCGCGACGCCGGTGCGCGACGGGGAGGTGGACGTCGCGATCCGGGTCGAGAACGTGCATCTCCTGCCGCTGGAGGGGTCGGCCCTCGCGGCTCCCGGTTCCTGGGAAGGGACCGTCGAGTCGGCCGTCTTCCTCGGCGATGGCGACCGGTACGTGGTCGATTGCGGTGGAACCGCTCTGGTCGCACGGTCGCCGAGGGGCTCGGGAACGAGCGGGCTCGGCCCGGGCGACCGGGTCCAGGTCCGCTTCGCGCGGGACGACGTCATGGTCTTCGAGAAGGAGGACGCGGCGTGAGCTCGTCGGCCGACCGGACCGGCACGCCGCGAGGGGGCCGCACGGCATCGCGCCCGAGGCCCGGCTGCTGAGCGGTTCGACCGGTTCCGCGACCGGGGCGGAGCGACGGAAGTGTATCGTTCTAGTCGCTCCAGGCCCGCCGGCCTCCGACCGCTTCGCAGCGATAATGGGGAGTGACGAACGAGGCCGGAGTCGAGAATGGATCACCCGAATTCCGGGCATGACCACCAGGGTGGCAGCGCGTCAGTAAGCGCGACGGGTCAGATCCCCGCCGAGTCGTGCTGCGCGCCGCAGGGAAGGGCCGCCTGGTCGGTGGCGACGCGCACGACGGGTGCGGTGGCCACGACCGGACGGCACGACGTCGAACAGGTGACGATCCCGGCCGGCACGTTCCTCATGGGGGACTCCACGGGTGACGGCAACCGTGGCGATGGCGAAGGGCCGGTGCACGAGGTCGCGCTCGCGGCGTTCCGGATCGACGCGACGACGGTCACGAATGCAGACTTCGCGCGCTTCGTCGATGCGACGGGCTACGCAACGGAGGCCGAGGTGTTCGGCTTCTCGGCGGTCTTCCACCTCGCACTGCAGGCGCCCGCAGCAGATGTGCTGGGTCCGGCCGCCGGGACGCCCTGGTGGCTCGGGGTTCGCGGAGCCGACTGGCGGCACCCCGGGGGAGCGCTGTCCGACCTCGCCGGCCTCGGCGACCATCCTGTCGTCCACGTGAGCTGGAACGACGCACAGGCGTACTGCGCCTGGGCGGGGCGTCGCCTCCCGACCGAGGCGGAGTGGGAGTACGCCTCCCGCGGCGGGCTCGTCGGAGCGCGGTACCCCTGGGGCGACGAGCTCCATGCGGACGAGGGCTGGCAGGTCAACATCTGGCAGGGGCGCTTCCCGAGCGTCAACACGCAAGACGACGGCTGGTTGACGACGGCGCCGGTCCGGAGCTTCTCGCCCAACGGCTACGGCCTGTGGCAAACGGTGGGGAACGTCTGGGAGTGGTGCGCCGACTGGTACGACCCCGCGTATTACGAGCGTTCGCCGCGAGTCGACCCGACGGGGCCCGAGTCGGGAGCGGGGCGCCTGCTCCGCGGCGGCTCGTTCCTCTGCCACGACTCGTACTGCAACAGGTACCGGAACTCGGCGCGCTCCTCGAACACCGAGGACTCGTCGATGTCGAACGCCGGGTTCCGTACCGTGGCCGCCGTCGAGGAAACCGGATGACACTCGATGAGACCGGGACCGGCCGGCGGCCGACCCTGAAGGACGTCGCCGACGCGGCCGGTGTCTCCCGCGCGACCGCCTCCCTCGTCCTGCGCGGGACCGGCAACCTCACTGACTCCACCCGCGAGCGCGTGCGCGACGCGATGGGTCGTCTCGGTTACGTCTACCACCGGGGTGCGGCGTCTCTCCGTGCCGGCAGCACCCGGACGATCGGCATGATCGCGAACGACTCGTCGAACCTGTTCATGGGGGAGTTCACCTCCGCGCTCGAACTCGCCATGGTCGACCACGGCTTCGTGACACTCGTCTGCCACTCCTACGAGAATCCGGAACGGCAGTCGCTGCTCATCCGCTCCCTGCTGGAGCGCGGGGTCGACGCGATCGTCGTGGTGCCGTCGGTCGACTCGGGGCCCGAGCTCGTCTCGGTGCTCGACCTGCTCGACGTGCCTGCCGTTGTTGCGGTGCGTCCGCTCGCCGGGTGGGCGGGAAGCTTCGTCGGACCGGACAACGTCCAGGGTGGACGACTCGCCGCGCGCCATCTGCTGGAGCACGGCAGCCGAACCGTGGCTTATTTCGGCGCACCTCTGGGGCTCACCCCGCGCCACGACCGGCTCTCCGGCTTGCTGGGCGAGTCCGAGGGTCCAGGTGGCGCGCTCGAGCTGGTCGCTGATCGGCCCGGCCCGATGACAGCGGCCGCCGGCCGCGCTTTCGCGGAGGAACTGCTGGCCGACCATGCTCTTCCGGACGCGATCGTCTGCCACAACGAGTCGCTCGCCTTCGGCGTCTACCGCGCGCTCCGCGAGCACGCCCCGGAGCTCGTCGACCGGATGCGGGTCATCGCGTTCGACGACGTCGAGGAGGCGGCGCTCTGGGAGCCGCCCCTCACCACCCTCGACGTCAACGCCCGCGATGTCGGCCGGCGGGCGGCCGAGATCCTCCGGGTCCACCTCACCGGGGACCGCGCTCCCCAGCGTCAGACCATCGAGCCGCGGCTCGTGATCCGCCGTTCCTGCGGCTGCCACTGACCGCCGACGCGGCCCCTTCGACGTCCTTGACACCCTTTACGGACCGACCATACGATCGCAAGACTAGATCGATCTAGGAGCGAAAAGGTCAGCTCCTTCACGATCACGGCCTCGGTGCTCAGGGGTCTCCACGCCGATGACGTCATGGAACGAGGGACATGTCCGCCTCTGCTGGGACAGCTGGAACCGGATCGATCGGGACCACCTACCGCGAGTCGACACCCTGGTGGCCTGAACCGGTCCGCCCGAGGGACGGGGCTCCGAATGTGGTGCTGGTCGTGCTCGACGATGTGGGTTTCGGCAGCCTCGGGTGCTTCGGCTCCGAGATCGACACCCCTGCCATGGACTCGCTCGCACAGAGCGGGGTGCAGTACACGAACTTCCACGTCACCCCGTTGTGCTCGCCCACCAGGGCGTCCTTGCTGACCGGACGGAACCACCATTCCGTCGGGATGTCGATGCTCTCCAACGCGGACAGCGGGTACCCCGGCTATCGCGGCAGCGTCTCCAACTCGGCGGCCACCGTCGCCGAGGTCCTGACGAGCGCCGGTTACAACACCGCGGCCTTCGGCAAGTGGCATCTGGCGCCCATCGACCAGACCTCGTCGGCAGGTCCGTACGACCAGTGGCCGCTCGGGCGCGGCTTCGAGCACTTCTACGGTTTCCTCGAGGGGATCACCGACCAGTTCTATCCGGAGCTGGTGCAGGACAACCACCGCATCGACCCGCCTGCCGGGCCCGAGGACGGCTATCACCTGAGCCAGGACCTGGTGGATCAGGCGATCGACTTCATCTCCGACCAGAAATCGATCGCTCCCTCCAAACCGTTCTTCGCCTACCTGGCCTTCGGGGCCGGGCACACCCCGCACCAGGCGCCCAAGGAGCACCTCGAGAAGTACCGCGGGCGTTACGACGCGGGATGGGACGCCATCCGCGAGGAGCGTCATGCCCGGCAGCTCGAGCTCGGCGTCATCCCCGAAGGCACCCTCCTTGCTCCTCGTAACCCTGGTGTCGACCCCTGGGATGACGCCTCCGCTGACGGACGGCGGGTGATGGCCCGGATGCAGGAGGCCTTCGCGGCGATGCTCGACCACACCGATCAGCAGCTGGGCCGGCTTCTCGCCCACCTCGACACGCTCGGCATCCGGGAGGACACCGTTGTCCTGCTCATGGCTGACAACGGAGCGAGCCAGGAGGGCGGGCCGATCGGTTGCGTCAACACGATCGCGTACGAGAACGGCGACGATGTCACGCTCGAGCAGAATCTCGAGTTGATCGATGAGATCGGCGGTCCCCGCGCCAACAGCAACTACCCGTGGGGCTGGGCCCAGGCCGGCAACACCCCGCTCAAGTGGTACAAGCAGAACACGCACGCGGGCGGCGTTCGGGCGCCGCTCGTCATCTCATGGCCGGGCGGGATCCCGACGACGGGGGAGGTCCGGCGGCAGTTCCACTCCGTCATCGACATCACCCCGACCATCCTCGAGATCACCGGCACGAGCATGCCCGACAACTTCCGGGGGGTGCCGCAGATGCCCGTCCACGGGACCTCCCTCGCCTACACCTTCGATTCGGACCCCGACCGGAGCCGGCGGACGTCGCAGTACTTCGAGATGTACGGGCACCGGGCCATCTGGCATGACGGCTGGAAGGCGGTGGCCCGCCACCAGCGGGGGGCCTCCTACGACGAGGACCGCTGGGAGCTGTACCAGCTCGCGGAGGATTTCTCCGAGTGCGTGGATCTCGCGGCAGACCGCCCCGACGTGCTGCACGAACTGATCGGCCGGTGGTGGGCCGAAGCCGAGCGCTACGGCGTCTTCCCGTTGGACGACCGCAACTTCGCCGAGCGGGCCGCGATGTACAGCAGCGCCGCGTCCCCCCGTCGGCGTCGCGACTTCCGCTTCTACCCCGGGATGCAACGCATCCCGGGCGGCGTCAGCCCCCTCATCTACAACAGGTCGCACCGCATCGACGCGAGCGTGACGTCCACCGACGCGGACGAGGGGGTGATTCTCTCGCAAGGCGACACGAACGGCGGCTACACCTTCTACGTGCGGGATGGCGCTCTGCACTACGAGTACAACCACCAGGGGACCCGCTATCGAGTGGCCTCTGCGACTCGGATCCCCGCCGGTGAGCATGTCCTGTCGATGCACTTCGCCCGCGACGGTGAATTCCGCGGCGTCGCGCGGCTCCTGGTCGACGGCGAACAAGTCGGGGCGGGGGAGATCGCCTCGACTGCGCGCTTCCTGGTCGCCTGGCAGGGGGTCTTCTTCGGTCGCGACGGGCTGTCTCCCGTGAGCTTCGACTATTCGAGCCGGTTCGAATTCTCGGGAACGATCCATCACATCGACTACCGGATCGAGGACGACGCCGAGGAGATCGTGCACGAGACGATCGACTGAGGCCGCGTGGTGTGCGGCGTCCGCCGTCCGCGGTCCGGCAGGAGGCGCCTCGAGGGAGTGCTTCGATAGGAGGATGCCCAGCTTCGCCTCCGGCCCCGACTCCGGCTCCGTGCCGTTCCGAGAAGTGCTCGCCGTCCGTTCCGCCTCGCTCCGCCGGGGCGGCGTGACGATCCTCGACGACGTCGACTTCGTCGTCGAGCAGGGGGAGCGGTGGGCGCTCCTCGGCCCGAACGGCGCGGGGAAGAGCAGCCTGCTCAGCCTGTGCGGCGCCCTCGTCCACCCGAGCAGCGGCACCGTCGATGTCCTCGGTCGCAGGCTGGGACGGGTGGACATCCGGGAGCTCCGGGAGTCGATCGGTCACGTCGACCCTCGGCACGCGGTGCGATCACCGTTGACGTGCGGGAGGTCGTCTACACCGGCGTGACGGGCACGCAGGAGCTGATGCAGAGGTTCGAGCCGGACGCAGGTCAGCGGGCGCGGACCGAGGAGCTTCTTGCGCTCCTCGACCTCACGAGGAAGGCCGACTCGCTCTGGCCGACCCTGTCGCAGGGGGAGCGGGGCAAGGCGCTCATCGCCCGTGCCCTCCTGCCCGACCCCGCGCTGCTGCTGCTCGACGAACCGTCCACCGGCCTCGACGTCGCGGCGCGCGAGCAGTTGCTCGAGACGGTGGACGACGTGCACTCGGCGCACCCGCGTCTCGCGTCGGTGCTTGTGACGCACCACCTCGAGGAGCTCCCCGTCTCGACGACCCACGCGGCGCTCGTCGCGCACGGCCGCATCGTCGCGTCGGGGCCCGCGGAGACGGTGCTGACGAGTGAGCGCGTCTCCTCCTGCTTCGAGCACCCGATCGATATCTCGCGCACCGACGGGCGGTGGGCGGCCCGGGCACTGCCGCGGTCGGAGCGAGCGGTCAGGGACGGCGCGCGGTGAACCAGCGGAACGAGTTCTCGAAGCGGTAGCCGCCATCAGCCGTGCGGAAGGGGGCCGCGGCCGCGAGGACGTCGTCGTGCAAGTCCCGGACGACGGACGGGTCCTCACCGAGCAGGAGACCTGTGACGAGTTCGGCGTCGTTCGCGGCGAGCCAGGGACACGACACGAGTCCGCTGTCCTCCACCGCGAAGCCGGCCGAGGTGACGAGCGCCTCCAGGGCGCCGGGGCCGCGAAGGGGCGACTCCGGCAGCTCCTCCTCGCCCGCCTCGGCGGCGAGAGCGGAGTTCACCGCATCGAGGTCGTTGAGGGCGGCCTCGGCCCAATTCGCCATCGCGAGCACTCCGCCCGAGCGGAGGAGCCGTGCGGCCTGAGCCAGCGCGTCGTCGAGGTCCTCGGCGAACTGGATCGAGTTGACGGCGGTGATGACGTCGACGGAGCCGTCGTCGAGCCCCGGCACCTCCCAGGAACCCTCCCGCACGACCGCGGTCGGTGCGCGCAGTCGGGCGGCGGCCACCATCTCGGGCGCCGGGTCGATCCCGACCGCTGTGGCACCCGCGGAGACGAGCAGCGTGAGGAATTCCCCGCTCCCGCACCCCACGTCGAGGACCCGCACCTCCGGACCCACCGCGCAGACCGTCATCAGAACCCGCTGGGCGGGCTCGGCGAAGGACCCCCAGAGGCGCGCCCAGACCGGGGCGACCTCGCTCCAGCCGTCGGGCGCCTCAGCCACCGCGTAGGTCAGTAGGAGCGGAACGCGACCACCGCGTTGTGGCCGCCGAATCCGAAGGAGTTGCTGATCGCCAGTACGTCGTCGCCGAGTGGCCGCGGGGTGCGGACCACGTCGAGGTGGATCTCGGGGTCCTGGTCGGTCAGGTTGATCGTCGGCGGCGCGGTGCGCTCGTGCAGGGCCAACACCGTGAAGATCGCCTCGATGCCGCCGGCACCACCCAGCAGGTGGCCGGTCGACGCCTTGGTCGCCGACACGGGGATGCTGTCGAGGTGGTCGCCGAAAACCCGGCGGAGCGCGTGGTACTCCGCGATGTCGCCGACCGGCGTGCTCGTCGCGTGCGCGTTGACATGGCCGACGTCGGTCCGGGAGTACCCGTAGGACTCGATCGCCGCGATCATGGCGCGCGCTGCGGCGGACCCCTCGGGGTCGGGAGCGGTGATGTGGTGCGCGTCGCTGGTGACCGCGCCGCCGACCACCTCCGCGTAGATCCGGGCGCCGCGGCCTAGGGCGTGCTCCTCGGTCTCGAGGATGAGCGCAGCACCGCCCTCGCCGAGGACGAAGCCGTCCCGCGTGACGTCGTAGGGACGCGACGCGTGCTCC
>Ga0210040_10011167_pt1 | contig 10204 bp, 10 predicted proteins | sample CryGeyCG12114_NA_FD_185462 | JGI IMG/M metagenome (GOLD analysis project Ga0210040, IMG submission 185462) | Groundwater microbial communities from aquifer - Crystal Geyser CG19_WC_8/21/14_NA (SPAdes) (version 2) | ecosystem: Environmental > Aquatic > Deep subsurface > Groundwater | place: USA...
AACCCCACGGGGGAGCCCACGATCCAGGCCTTCTGCGTGCCCATCGTGTATCTCGACCGCGACCTCCTCAAGGTCATGCAGGACACCCACGGGATGACCATCACGACCGTCGTGGTGAAGCCCCGCTCGCGCGGCACCGTGACGCTCCGCTCCGCCGATCCCGCCGACAAGCCGGTCGTCAGCCCAAACCTTCTCAAGGACCCGGAGGACCTGCGCCGCATGATCGACGGCCAGCGCTTCTTCCTGCGCGTCTTCGACACCGAGCCGGTCCGAAGCCGCACGCGCGAGGTCAAGTTCCCCGACCCGCGCCACCTCGACGACGAGAGCCTGGCCGCCCATTGCCGCCGCATGGTCAAGACCAACTACCATCCGGCCGGGACGGCGAAGATGGGCGCGGACGGCGACCGCATGGCGGTGCTCGACGCCCGGATGCGCGTGCGCGGGATCGATGGGCTGCGCGTCGCCGACATGAGCGCCTGCCCCAACATCAACGCCGGCAACACCACGGCCCCGGCGCTGATGCTGGGCAGCCGCTGCGCGGACTTCGTGATGGGGGTGGAGTAGGGCAGGGCGCCCGCTCGGGTCCCAAGCCCCGGCCGACCTGCGACATCCTGCTTGGTATGGGTCGCTCATTCCCCTTTCAGCCGGCCCGGAACGGGTCTAGGTTGATATCAACACAAGAGGATGCCACATGGCCGAGCTCGTTCTGACCACTTACGACTGGGTGCCCGAGCCGCCGCGCGGCTACGTCCGCGACCTCCGCGTGCGCTGGGCCCTGGAGGAGGCCCGGCTGCCCTACCGCGTGGAATCCACGCCGTTCCGAGACCGCGGCGACGGGCACGTCGCGCACCAACCCTTCGCCCAGGTGCCGTGGCTGACCGACGGCGACCTTTCGATCTTCGAGAGCGGCGCGATCCTGCTCCACCTCGGCGGGAAGAGCGAGGCGCTGTTGCCCGCGGACCCGAGCGCGCGGAGCGAGGCGGTCCAGTGGGTCTTCGGGGCGCTGAACTCGATCGAGATGGTGAGCGTGCCTTGGTCGATCTTCAAGTTCTCGGACTTCGAGGGCGACACGGCGGGATGGGACTTCCTGGACGGGTGGATGGGCAAGCGACTCGACCGCATGGAGCCGGTGCTGGCAGGGCGCGAGTGGCTTGCCGGCGGATTCTCGGTCGCCGACATCCTGATGTCGGACGTGCTGCGGCTGGCGGACCGGTTCGACCGGCTGGACGGGCATCCGGCCTGCAAGGCCTACGTCGCGCGCGCCACGGCCCGGCCCGCCTTCGCGAAGGCCCACGCCGACCAGTTGGCGCACTTCGCGGCGGCCGACTGAGAGGGGCCGCCGCGGGGCCAGGCTCTCGAAGCTATCCCCGCTCGCCCCCCTGGGGCCCTGCGGCGTCCGGGCGGCGCTGCCGAGGGGCGCGGTCCTCCACCGGCGCGGGGCGGTCGTCCCAGCGGTCCGACAGGATGCGCGCGGCGTCGCCCTTGGGGTCCTCGTACTGGCGCGACCGCAAGGTCCAGATGAAGGCCCCGAGCCCCAGGAGGCCCAGGCCCAGCGACACCGGCACGAGGAGGATCAGGATGTCCATGTCACTTCAGACGTAGGGCGTTCAGCGTCACCGTCACGGAGGAGAGCGACATGGCCAAGGCCGCGAGGAGCGGCGTCGCGAAGCCCATCAGCGCCACGGGCACCGACACCACGTTGTAGGCCGCCGACAGCGCGAAGTTCTCGCGCATCCGCCGCACCGCCTGACGAGCGATCCGCAGCGCGTCCTCCACCGGCGCGAGGTCCCGCCCCAGCAGCACGATGTCCGAGGCCGCCCGCGCCGCGTCCAGCGCCGAGGCCGGCGAGACCGAGACCAGCGCCTCGGCCAGCGCCGCCGTGTCGTTGAGCCCGTCGCCCACCATCAGCACCCGGCGGCCCTGGCTCGCCAGTGCCCTGACATAGGCCGCCTTCTCCTCGGGCCTCGCACCCGCCGTCCAGGCCGGGATGCCGAGCCGCTGGGCCAGCCCCTCCACCGCCCCGGCCACGTCGCCCGAGACGAGGTGCAGCTCCATCCCCTGGGCCGCCAGCGCCGTCACCAGCCCTTCCGCTCCCGGCCGCAGCGCGTCGGCGAAGGCGAAGGTCACGGGCTCCGCGCCGCCGATCCGCAGCGTCGTGGCGGTCACGTCCCCGGCCTTGGCCCCTACCCAGTCGGCCCGGCCCAGGCGGACCCGCTGGTCCTGCCAGACCCCCTCGATCCCATGCCCCGGGACCTCGCGGACGTCCGTCACATGCGCGGGCCGGACGCCCAGCCCCAGCGACCCCTGCGCCAGCGCCTGCGCCAGCGGGTGCGACGACCCTTGCGCGAGCGCCAGCGCCACCCGCAGGTCGTCCGCGTCGTGGGCGACAAGGTCCAGCGGCTCCGGCGCGCCCAGCGTCAGCGTGCCCGTCTTGTCGAACACCACCGTGTCCACCTGCGCCAGCCGCTCCAGCGCCGTCCCCGACTTGATGAGGAGGCCCTTCCGGAAGAGCTTGCCCGACGCCGCCGTTACCACGGCCGGCACCGCGAGGCCCAGCGCGCAGGGGCAGGTGATGATCAGCGTCGCCGCCGAGATGTTGACGGCGAAGCGCAGGTCCCCGCCCGTCTTCCACATCCAGAACGCGAAGGCCGAGAAGCTCAGCGTGTGCACCAGCGGCGAATAGGCCCGCGCCGCCCGGTCGGCGAGCGAGGTGTAGCGGCTCCGCGCCTCCTCGGCGACCGCGACCAGCGCGGCGATGCGCGACAGCGACGAATCCCGCCCCGCCGCTGTGACGCGCACGGTCAGCGGCCCCGTCAGGTTCACCTCCCCCGCGCTCACGGTCCCGCCCGGGGCGGCCCGCGCGGGCAGCGACTCGCCCGTCAGCAGCGAGCGGTCGATCTCGCTCTCGCCCGCCGTCACCACGCCGTCCGCCGGCACCCGCGCGCCGGGGCGCACCGAGATGAGGTCCCCTACGAGGAGGTCCGCGACCGCGACCGTCTCCTGTCCCTCCCCGGTCAGCCGGATCGCACGGGGCACCTCCAGAGCCGCGAGCTCCTGCGCCGCCGAGCGCGCCGCCGCGCGGGTGCGGTGGTCGAGGTAGCGCCCGCCCAGCAGGAAGAAGGTCAGCATCACCGCCGCGTCGAAGTAGGCGTGATCCCCGCCGTGGAAGCTCTCGTAGACCGAGATCGAGGAGGCCAGGACCAGCGCGAGCGAGATCGGGAAGTCCATGCCCAGGCGCCCGCGCTTCACGCCCGCCCAGGCCGAGCGGAAGAAGGGCTGGCCCGAGAACAGCACCGTGGGCAGGGCGATGGCGCCCGAGAGCAGGTGGAAGATGTCCCGCGTGGCATCCGTGGCCCCGGACCACACGGCGACCGACAGGAGCATCACGTTCATCATCGCGAAGAACGCCACGCCCAGCCGCATCAGGAGGTCGCGGCCCACCCGGTCGTTCTCGGTCCCCGAGAGCGCCACGAGGTCCAGGGGCAGCGCCTCGTAGCCCAGGCGCGCGACCTCCGGGATCAGGTCCTCGGGCGCGAGCGACCCGTCGTGCCTCACGCGCAGGCGCCGCAAGGACAGGTTCACCCGCACGTCGCGGACGCCGGGGAAGGACGCGAGCCCCTCCTCCAGCGCCGGGATGCAGGCCGCGCAGTCGGCCCCGGGCACCGCGAGGACGATCTCGTCCACCGCCGCCGCCTCGCCCTTGCCCTGCGCCATGGGCGCGGTGAGGCAGCCGATGCAGCCGATCCCGCCGGGGGCTTCGGTGACGCTCATCCCGGTCACTCCACGATCAGGTCGAGCCGCTGGCGGAAGGGCGTGCCGTCCACGGCCACAGCCTCCAGGCGCAGGTGCCACTGGCCCGGCGCCACCGCGACGGGTGCCCGCCAGGCGGTGCCGTCGAAGGCGAAGGCGAGGTCCTGGTCGGACGTTTCCACCGTGGCGCGGCCCAGCACGCCGCCCAGCGTCGCGCCCTGCAGCGGCGCGCCGTCCGGCCCGGTCAGGAAAAGCGTCAGCTCGTCCCCCTCCAGGGCGGCGCGGGCGGTCCAGCCCAGGGCCTCCTGCGCCGCCCGTTCGGCGTCGAAGGTCTGGCTCGCGACGTAGGAATTCTTGACCTCCAGGCCGGGGAAGGTGTGGACCGCCTGATAGGCCATGACCACGTTCACGGCGATGATGACGACGAAGAACGAGGAGAAGATCGCAAAGGCCTTGGGGCCGGTGATCGGTCCGCGGAAGAGCGAGATCATGTCAGTCGGCCTTTCCGTTGAAGTGGCTCTCGGCGCTCGCGCGGTCGCCGCTGGCGATGTCGGTGACCCAGACCCGCACGTCCGTGTGCTCCGTCTTGGCCGCCGCGGTCCCCGGCGCCGCGTCGAGGTAGAGCCGCACCTCCTGGGTCTCGTCGGCGGGCACGGTCACGGCGATGCCTTCGGTCCCCTCCACGTGGAGGTTCAGGGGCGCGTCGGCGGTGTAGGACAGGGCGAACTCGCGCGGCTCGTGGTGCTTGTTGCGCAGCCGCAGGTCATAGGCGTTGCGGATCGTCCCGTCCGACTGGGTGACGTAGACGGGGTTCCGGATCGGCGAGACCGCCAGGTCGATCTCGGGCCGGACGAAGAGAGCGACCACCAGCCCCACCCCGATCGCCGACCAGAGCGAGGTGTAGAGGATCGTCCGGGGCCGCAGGACGTGGCGCCACACCGCCTTGGCCTGCCCGCCCGCGCGCTCCTTCTGCTCGTCCTGGAGGGTGAAGTAGTCGATCAGGCCGCGCGGCAGGCCCAGCTTCGCCATCACGTCGTCGCAGGCGTCGATGCAGAGGCCGCAGGTGATGCACTCCATCTGCTGGCCGTTGCGGATGTCGATGCCCATCGGGCAGACGTTGACGCAGGCCATGCAGTCCACGCAGTCGCCCTTCACGGCTGGGGCCGTCGCGCCAGCCGCCGGCACCGGCTCCACCCCCGCGAAGGCCACCGCATCGCCGAGCTTCGCCTGCTGCGCCCGGAAGGCCGGTGGCTGCTGGCCGGCGCGGGGGGCGCGGGCGCCCTTGCCCCTGGGCTCGCCCCGCCAGTCGCGGTAGCCGATGGTGATGGTCTCCTCGTCCATCATCGCGGCCTGGATGCGCGGCCAGGGGCAGGCGTAGATGCAGATCTGCTCGCGGAAGAAGCCGCCGAAGAGGAAGGTCGTCGCGGTCAGCGTGGCGATGGTCATGTAGGCCACGGGATGCGCCTGTCCGGTCACGAGGCTCCGCAGCAGCGTCGGCGCGTCGGCGAAGTAGAAGACCCAGGCCCCGCCCGTCGCCACCGCGATCCCCAGCCAGATCACCCATTTGGTGATCCGGAGCCGCGCCTTCCGGAGGTCCCAGGGCGCGTTCCAGAGCCGGACGCGGGCATTGCGGTCGCCCTCGACCCAGCGCTCGGTCAGGATGAAGAGGTCGGTCCAGACCGTCTGCGGGCAGGCGTAGCCGCACCAGACCCGTCCCAGCGCCGACGTGAACAGGAACAGCCCCAGCCCCGCCATGATGAGAAGGCCCGCGACGAAGTAGAACTCGTGCGGCCAGATCTCGATCCAGAAGAAGAAGAACCGCCGCCCCGCCATGTCCACGAGGACCGCCTGGTCGGGCAGCTCGGGCCCGCGGTCCCAGCGCACCCAGGGCAGCAGGTAGTAGATGCCCAGCGTCACCGCCATGATGACCCACTTGAGCGAGCGGAACTTGCCCTTCACGCGACGCGGAAAGACCGGCTCGCGCGCGGCATAGAGGGAGGGCGTGCTGGACTGGCTCATGATACGCTTCCCGGCGGACGTGTTGTTGTTGGCCCCCACATGCCCCGGCCCGCGCGCCCGCACCTTGACTTGGATCAATCCGGGCGCCCCCCGCGGCGGCGCGACGCCCTGCCGCACCCCCGGGCCGTCGCGGACGGGGTCGGCGGAGGCCGCCGCCCAGGGCCGGCCCCCGGGTCGGGTTTTCCCGCCTTGGCGATTGCGCGGCCCTGCGGCACACCGCCACTCATAACGCGACAGGGATTTTCACCATGGGTTTCTTCGACATGTTCACCGGGCGCAAGGCGCCCCCCGCCGGCACGCCCCGCCAGGACGCCGCCGAGCTCCGCGCCGCCTTCCTGGCCCTGAACCGCGAAACCGCGCCCTACACGGTGCGCGAGGGGGGCCCTGAGGGCGCCGACCTCGTGGCCGAATGGCGCATCGTCGACGCGGCCTGGTACGAGATCTTCGCCAAGGCCGGGCTCAGGAAGGGCACGCAGGTGCTCCTCAAGCTCGACGAGGAGTCGGGCGAGGTCCGCAACGTCCAGCGCGACTACACGGTCGAATGGCGGGCGGGCGTGCCGAACCTCGGCTTCGGGGCCGAGGGCTTCCGCGGCCAGAAGGTCGAGATGAGCTTCGGCACCGGCTACGCCTTCCGCGAGGAGGACCTCCGCTTCGGCAAGGTCTACGAATACCGGTTCAACACCCGCGAGCTGAAGGGGCCGCTCCAGGAGGTCGCGGCCCTCCACGGCTGGACCTGGCGCCCGGTGGCCTTCGGCCGCCTCTGACCCTTCCCTCCGCCATCCCGTCCCGGGGCGCGGCCCACCGGCCGCGTCCGCCGTTTCGCCGCAAGCCCTTTTCCGACCCCCCCTTTTCAAGGACCATTGCCATGACCAGCCTTGCCGCCTCCCAGATGCTCATCAACGGCATCTCCTCCCGCCCCTCGAACGTCGAGCATCGCCGCGACGGCATCCGCTCGCTCCTGGGCCGCCTCGCCGACATCGCCCGGAGGGACACCGCCCGCCGCAGCCTCGCGGGGCTGCCGCCGCACCTGCGCCGCGACATCGGCCTGGGCGACATCGACGTCCTCGACCTGTGAACGAAAAAGGGCGGCTCCGCGAGGGAGCCGCCCGAGTTGGACGAACCAGGAAGGGGGTTCGCCGGGAATCCTACTCGCCGCCGCCGAGCCCGTGGACATAGGCCGCCACGGCGTTGATCTCGGCTTGCGAAAGGCCGTTGGCCTGGCGGAACTCCTCGCTCCAGGCGGGCATCACGCCGAAGCGGGCGTTGGTGACGGTTTCCTTGATCCGGTCGGCATCGCCGCCGTAAAGCCAGACCGCGTCGGTGAGCCGGGGCGCGCCCATCTCGCGCATGCCCTCGCCCTTCTCGCCGTGGCAGCCCGAGCAGTTGTCCGCGAAGACCTGCGCGCCCGCCCCGGCCAGCGTCGCGTCATGCTCCTGGCCCGAGATGGCGAGGACGTGGTTCACGACCTGGTCGATCTCCTCCTCCGACAGCATCTCGCCGAAGGCCGGCATCTGCGACCAGCGGGCGTCGGGCGAGGAGTCGTTCCGCACGCCATGGGTCACGGTGAAGGCCACGTCCTCGACGGAGCCGCCCCAGAGCCAGTCGTCGTCGAGGAGGTTGGGGAAGCCCCCCGCCTGCACGCCCGCCGCGCCCGAGCCGTGGCACTGCGCGCAGTTGGCGCGGAACACCGAGGCGCCCGCGTCCACCGCGAAGGCCAGGAGCTCGGGGTCCTGCGGGAGCTGGGTCAGGTCGGCCCCCGCGAGCTTCTCCATCATCCCCGACCGCGCCTGGTCCACGGCCGCGATCTCGGCCGCCACGTCGCCGCGGGTCGAGTAGCCCAGGAGGCCCGCCGTCGCGCCGTTCACCAAGGGCCAGGCCGGATAGGCGATCGTGTAGCCCACGCCCCAGACGATGGTCGCGTAGAGAACCCAGAGCCACCACCGGGGGAGCGGGTTGTTCAGCTCCTCGATCCCGTCCCATGAATGCCCCGTCGTCTCCACGACCGGGGCCTTGTCGTTGCGCGTCATTTCGTTCCCTCCGGGATGAGGTCGCAGGTGCAGTTGCCGCAGTCCTGGCCGCAGGCGGGGGCCCGCTTCAGCGGAACCGGGGCGGCCAGGGGGCGGTCGTCGTGACGGAAGGGAACCTGTCCCGCGTCCTCGTGGAGCGGACGGGACCCCGGCCGCCAAGCGAAGAGGATCGCCCCCAGGAAGAAGAGGACCATCGCCAGCAGGACCCAGGAATCCGCGAGGTGCCGCAGGAGGGTGTAGGTGTCGTGCATCGTTCCCCCTCCCTCAGCGGCTCGCGTCCGGCGTGAAGGTGGAGAAGTCCACCATCGTGCCGAGCACCTGGAGATAGGCCACCAGCGCATCCATCTCGGACACGCCCGGCAACCCGTCGGCGTTCGCCACATGGGCGCCCGGATAGCGCTCCAGCAGGGCGTCGGTGTCCCCCTCGGGGTCCGCCTGCACCGTGAAGTCGGCCCGCGCCTGCGCGATCGCCTCGTCGGTGTAGGGGACGCCGACCAGGCGGTTGGTCGCCATGTCCTCGGCGACGTGCTCGCCGTCCAGCGGCCGGTCCGCGAGGAAGGCATAGGGCGGCATGATCGACTCCGGCACCACCGACTGCGGGTCGGTGAGGTGCTGGACGTGCCAGGCGTCCGAGTAGCGCCCCCCCACGCGGGCGAGGTCGGGCCCCGTCCGCTTGGAGCCCCACTGGAAGGGATGGTCGTACTGCGACTCGGCGGCGAGGGAGTAGTGCCCGTAGCGCTCCACCTCGTCGCGCATCGGGCGGATCATCTGGCTGTGGCAGGTGTAGCAGCCCTCGCGGACGTAGATGTTGCGCCCCGCGAGCTCCAGCGGCGAGTAGGGCCGCACCCCTTCCACGTGCTCGATGGTGCTTTCGAGGTAGAAGAGGGGGACGATCTCCACGGCGCCGCCGATGAGGACCACGAAAAGGCTCGCGCCCAGGAGGAGCGTGGCGTTCCGCTCCAGCGACTTGTGATGGTCGAGAAAGGCCATGAACGGATTCCTTATTCGGCCGGAGTGGGGACGGCGGCGACGCGCACCTTGCCGAAGGCGGTCATCCACAGGTTCCAGGCCATGATGAGGGCGCCCGAGAGGTAGAGGACCCCGCCCAGCGCGCGGACGACGTACATCGGGAACTTGGCGGCGACCGTGTCGGCGAAGGCGTTCACCAGGAAGCCGTTCTGGTCCACCTCGCGCCACATCAGGCCTTCCATGATGCCCGTGACCCACATCGAGGCGGCGTAGAGCACGATCCCGATGGTCGCGAGCCAGAAGTGCCAGTTGACGGCGGCGAGGGAGTGGAGCCGCTCGCGGTGCCAGAGCTTCGGCACGAGGTAGTAGAGCGCCGCGAAGGTGATCATGCCGTTCCAGCCCAGCGCGCCCGAGTGGACGTGGCCGATGGTCCAGTCCGTGTAGTGCGACAGGGAGTTGACGGCGCGGATCGACATCATCGGGCCTTCGAAGGTGCTCATCCCGTAGAAGCCGAGCGAGATCACCATCATCCGCATGATCGGGTCGGTGCGGATCTTGTCCCAGGCGCCCGACAGCGTCATCAGCCCGTTGATCATGCCGCCCCAGGAGGGCATCCACAGGATCACCGAGAAGACCATCCCCAGCGTCGCGGCCCAGTCGGGCAGCGCGGTGTAGTGGAGGTGGTGCGGGCCCGCCCAGATGTAGAGGAAGATCAGCGCCCAGAAGTGGATGATCGACAGCTTGTAGCTGTAGACCGGCCGGCCCGCCTGCTTGGGCACGAAGTAGTACATCATGCCCAGGAAGCCCGCGGTCAGGAAGAAGCCCACGGCGTTGTGGCCGTACCACCACTGGACCATGGCGTCCTGCACGCCCGAGAAGACCTGCACCGACTTGGAGCCCCAGATCGACACCGGGATCGACAGGTTGTTGACCACGTGGAGCATGGCCACGGTGATGATGAACGACAGCAGGAACCAGTTCGCCACGTAGATGTGGGGCTCCTTGCGCCGCAGCAGCGTGCCCAGGAACGCCAGGAGGAAGGCGACCCAGACCACCGTGAGCCAGATGTCGACGTACCACTCGGGCTCGGCGTATTCCTTGGACTGCGTGGCGCCCAGGAGATAGCCGGTCGCCGCCAGCACGATGAAGAGCTGGTAGCCCCAGAACACGAACCAGCCGAGGTTGCCGCCCCAGAGCCTCGCGGCCGAGGTGCGCTGCACGATGTAGAACGAGCTCATGATGAGCGCGTTGCCCCCGAAGGCGAAGATCACCGCCGAGGTGTGCAGCGGCCGCAGCCGCCCGAAGTTGCCGAAGCCCTGCAGGACCTCGAGGTTGAGCTGCGGGAAGGCGAGCTGGAGCGCGATGATGACGCCCACGAGGAAGCCCGCTAGGCCCCAGAAGGTCGTCGCGATGGCGCCTGCGCGGATCACGCCGTCGTT